>Ga0326728_10001753_pt1 | contig 75013 bp, 60 predicted proteins | sample MB3enrmetagenome_FD_207602 | JGI IMG/M metagenome (GOLD analysis project Ga0326728, IMG submission 207602) | Lab enriched peat soil microbial communities from McLean, Ithaca, NY, United States - MB31MN | ecosystem: Environmental > Terrestrial > Soil > Wetlands > Peat | place: USA: New York...
GAGGTCGGTGGTGGTGCGCATCAACGATCGCGGCATACTCGACGAAGGGCGCATCATCGATCTCTCCTATGCCGCCGCCCAGGAGTTGAAGATCACCAAGGCCGGTCTCGCTCCGGTGGCGTTAGAGGTCATCTCCCTGGGCCAGCCTAAGCACAAGAAGTAGGCAAGTTCGCACGCAATGAGGAACGGCCAGCCCGAGGGCTGGCCGTTTTGGCTGTTTGATGCTTATCGCGGTCTGCGCGCTCTAAGCCAGCGCGCGGCGCAGCAGCGGCTCCGATTCCGCATTCGCGGTAAGGTAGCTGTCAATGGTGGCGGCGGCCTTGCGGCCTTCGGCGATAGCGTGGACGACGAGCGACTGGCCGCGGCGCATATCGCCGGCGGCAAAGACGCCCTCAACCGAGGTCATATAGCTGGCGTTGGCGGCCACGTTGCCACGGTTGTCGAGCGCCAGGCCCAACTGCTCGATCAGGCCCGAGCGCACCGGGCCGAGGAAGCCCATAGCCAGCAGGACCAGGTCCACGTCGAGGGTAAACTCCGTGCCGGCTACGGGCGCGAAGGACGGCGGCGGACCCACGCGCACCAGGTGCAACTGTTTGACGTTGCCGTTTTCATCGCCGGTGAAGCGCACGCTGTTCACGCCCCAGTCGCGTATGCCGCCCTCTTCGTGGGAGCTTTCCGTGCGCAACTGCAAGGGCCACATCGGCCAGGGAGTGGATGGCGCGCGCATCTCCGGCGGCCTGGGCATGATCTCGAACTGGTGGACGCTCCTGGCGCCCTGGCGCAGGCTGGTGCCGAGGCAGTCGGCTCCCGTATCGCCGCCGCCGATGATGGCCACGCGCTTGCCCGCCGCGTGAATCGCAGTGGATGGATCAACGAGATCGCCCTCGTTGCGGCGGTTCTGCTGGGGCAGGTACTCCATGGCGAAGTGGATGCCCTTCAACTCGCGGCCGGGAATCTTCAAGTCGCGCGGCTGTTCCGAGCCGCCGGCCAAAAGAATTGCGTCGTAGTGATCGGTCAGGGCCTCGACAGGAACATTGACCCCGACGTGCGCATTGGCGACAAAGGTGACGCCCTCGGCGCGCATCTGGTCCAGGCGGCGGTCGATGACATACTTCTCCAGCTTGAAGTTGGGAATGCCGTAGCGCAGGAGACCGCCGATGCGGTCGGCCTTCTCATAGACGGTAACGGAGTGGCCGGCGCGGCGCAACTGCTGCGCGGCGGCCAGACCCGCCGGACCGCTGCCCACGACAGCCACGCGCTTGCCGGAATTCTGCTCCGGAAGCTCGGGACGAATCCAGCCTTGCTCCCAGCCGCGCTCGACGATGGAGCGCTCGATCAGCTTGATGGAGACGGCCGGCTGATCGATGGCCAGCACGCAGGAGGCCTCGCACGGAGCCGGGCAGATGCGGCCGGTGAACTCGGGAAAGTTGTTGGTGGCGTGGAGCCTCCGGACGGCCGCCTCCCAGCGCCCGTTGTAGGCCAGATCGTTCCAGTCGGGAATCAGGTTGTTGACCGGGCAGCCGGTGTGGCAGAACGGCACGCCGCAATCCATGCAGCGAGCGCCCTGCTCGCGCTGTTTCTCCTCGGGAAAGGGCTCGTAGATTTCAAACCAGTCCAGGAGCCGGTCCTCGACCTTGCGGCGGGTGGGCTGTTCGCGCTCAATCTCAAGAAAGCCGGTGACCTTACCCATGCTGCACCTCGGCTGCCGCCACAGGCGACGAAGTTGTGGGGGGAACATAGACCTCTTCGACGCGAGCAATGCCCAGGACGCGCTTGTATTCGTGCGGAAAGATCTTGATGAACCGCGGCTGCGCGTCCGCCCAATGCTCCAGAACCCAGGCTGCGCGGGGGCTGCCGGTCAGGTCGCGATGGCGTTCGAGCAACCTGCGGACGCGGACCACGTCCTCGGCGGCGGCCAGCGGCTCCAGGTCCACGGCGGCCAGGTTGCAGCGGCGCGTGGAGAAGTCGCCCTGGTCGTCGTAGACGTAAGCGATTCCGCCGTTCATGCCGGCGGCGAAGTTGCGCCCCGTCGAGCCCAGCACGATCACCGTGCCGTTGGTCATGTATTCGCAGCCGTGGTCGCCCACGCCTTCCACCACCGCTATGGCGCCGGAGTTGCGCACGGCAAACCGTTCCCCGGCAATGCCGTTCAGGAAGGCTTCGCCGCTGGTGGCGCCGTAGAGGACGACGTTGCCCACCAGGATGCTCTCCTCGGGCAGGAAGCTGGAGGTCTTGGGCGGATAGACGACGATGCGCCCGCCGGAGAGACCTTTGCCCATGTAGTCGTTGGCATCGCCCTCCAGTTCGAGCGTCACGCCGTTGGGCACAAATGCGCCGAAGCTCTGGCCGGCCGATCCCTCAAAACGGAAATGAATGGTGCCGTCGGGCAGTCCAGCCGAGCCGTAGCGGCGGGCGATCTCGCCTCCCAGCATGGCGCCCACGGTGCGATGCACATTGCGGATGGCGAAGCTGCCGGTGACCGGGGTTCTGGATTCCAGCGCCGGCAAAGCCTTGGCAATCAGTTGGTGATCGAGCGCCTTGCTCAGCCCGTGATCCTGAGCCTGGACCTTGCGCCGCGCCACGCGTGAGGGCACTGTGGGGGCGTGGAGGATCGAGGAGAGATCGATCCCCTTGGCCTTCCAGTGCACATGGGCGATGGAGCCATCGATCTTGTCCACGCGGCCCACCATCTCGTCGAAGGTGCGGAAGCCCAGCTTGGCCATGTGCTGGCGCACTTGTTCGGCCAGAAAGAAGAAGAAGTTAATCACGTGCTCGGGCTGGCCCTTGAAGCGCGCGCGCAGCACCGGATCCTGGGTCGCGATGCCCACCGAGCAGGTATTCAAGTGGCATTTGCGCATCATGATGCAGCCCATGGCAATCAACGGCATAGTGGAGAAACCGAACTCTTCGGCGCCCAGCAGCGCGGCGATCACCACATCGCGGCCGGTCTGCAGCTTGCCGTCGGTCTGCACCCGGATGCGGCTGCGCAGGTCGTTCAGCAGCAGCACCTGCTGCGTCTCAGCCAGGCCCAGTTCCCAGGGCAGCCCGGCGTGCTTGATGGAGCTGAGCGGCGAAGCGCCCGTGCCGCCGCTGTCGCCGGAGATGAGCACCGTATCGGCATGAGCCTTCGAAACGCCGGCAGCCACCGTTCCTACGCCCACCTCAGAAACCAGCTTGACGGCGATGCGCGCCTGCGGGTTCACGTTCTTCAAGTCGTAGATCAGTTGCGCCAGGTCTTCGATGGAGTAAATGTCGTGGTGCGGCGGCGGCGAGATCAAGCCCACGCCGGGGATGGAGTGGCGGGTCTTGGCGATGATCTCATCCACCTTGTGGCCAGGCAACTGTCCGCCTTCGCCGGGTTTGGCCCCCTGCGCCATCTTGATCTGCAGTTCATCGGCGTTGACCAGGTAATTGGCCGTAACGCCAAAGCGGCCGCTGGCCACCTGCTTCACGGCGCTGCGCCGCGAGTCGCCGTTGGCGTCGGGTTTGAAGCGCTCCTCGTCCTCGCCGCCCTCGCCGGTGTTCGACATTCCGCCCAGCCGGTTCATGGCGATGGCCATGGTCTCGTGCGCCTCTTTGCTGATCGACCCGAAGCTCATGGCGCCGGTCGTGAAGCGCTTGACAATCTCCTTGGCCGGCTCCACTTTATCGAGCGGGATGGGCTTGTCGGCGTATCTCAGCTTGAACAGGCCGCGCAGCGTGCACAGGTTGCGGCTCTGTTCGTCGATCAGATCGCTGTACTCCTGGAAGGTGGCGAAACTGTTCTGTCTCACTGCCTGCTGTAGCGCGACGATGGTGAGCGGGTTCACCAGGTGATACTCGCCGCCCTCGCGATACTGATACTGGCCGCCGACCATCAGATCGGTCTCCGACTCGGTGAGCGGCTGGAAGGCGTAAGCGTGCTTGAGCTGCGCTTCGCGCGCCAGCACGTCCAGGCCTACGCCCTCGATGCGCGACGCGGTGCCCGAGAAGTAAGCGTCGACTAAGTGCTTATTCAATCCCACGGCCTCGAAGACCTGCGCGCCGCGATAGCTTTGCAGGGTGCTGATGCCCATCTTCGAGAAGGTCTTGAGCAGCCCCTTATTGATGGCTTTGATGAAGTTCTTCTCGGCGTGTTCGGCCGTGAGGCTGGCGGGCAGCAGGTTGCGCCGTTTCAAGTCGTGGACAGTCTCGATCGCCAGGTAGGGATTGATGGCGCTGGCGCCGTAGCCGATGAGCAGGGCGAAGTGCATCACCTCGCGCGGCTCGCCGCTCTCGATGATCAGCGCCACCTGGGTGCGGGTCTCGTCGCGCACCAGCCGGTTGTGCACGGCGGCCATGGCCAGCAGGCTGGGTATCGGCGCGTAGGTTGGATCGACGCCGCGGTCGGAGAGAATCAGCAGGGTGTAACCGGAGTTCACCGCATGGGCCGCGCGGGCGCTCAGATCGTCCAGCGAGTGCTTGAGTCCGTGCTCGCCATCCTCGGCTCGGAAGAGCGTCGGCAATGTGGTGGCCAGCAGATCGCCGGAGGAGACGCGGCGCAGCTTCTCCAGATCCCGGTTGGTCAGGATCGGATGCGGCAGCTTGAGCGTGTGGCAGTTGTCCGGCGCCTCGTCCAGAATGTTGCGCTCCGTGCCGATGTAGCTGATCAGCGACATCACCAGCTCCTCGCGGATGGGATCGATGGGCGGATTCGTCACCTGCGCAAAGAGCTGCTTGAAGTAGTTGAACAGCGGCTGCGGACGATCGGAAAGGCAGGCCAGCGGCACATCGGTGCCCATGGCGCCCACCGGCTCCTGGCCGGTCGAGCACATCGGTATCAGCAGCACCTTCAGGTCTTCCTCGCTGTAACCGAAGGCGCGCTTCCGGCGCAGCAGGGTTTCATGGTTCGCCCCGATCACCCGCGAAGGCTCCGGCAGATGATCCAGTGTGATCTGCTGTTCCTTCAGCCAGCTCGCGTAAGGCTGGCGGCCGGCCAGTTGCTTCTTGATCTCGGCGTCGGAGATGATGCGCTGCTGGACTGTATCCACCAGGAACATGCGGCCCGGCTGCAAGCGGCCCTTCTTGCGCACGTCTTCGGGGGGAACGTCCAGGACGCCGGCTTCGGACGCCAGCACCACCAGGTCGTCCTTGGTGACCACGTAGCGGCCGGGGCGCAGACCGTTGCGGTCCAGCGTGGCGCCGATCACGCGCCCATCCGTAAACCCGATCGCCGCCGGCCCGTCCCAGGGCTCCATCAGCGAGGCGTGATACTCGTAAAATGCGCGTTTGTCCTCGTCCATGTCCGGGTTGCCGGACCAGGCCTCTGGAATCAGCATGGCCATGACGTGGGGCAGCGAGCGGCCCGACTGGAAGAGGAACTCGACGGCGTTGTCGATCGAGCCGGAGTCGCTGCCGCCGGGGATAATGACCGGGTACAGCTTGTCGATCTGGCCGTCGTAGAGTGGGCTCTCCATCACCGACTGGCGCGCGTTCATCCAGCTGATATTGCCGCGGATGGTGTTGATTTCGCCGTTGTGCGCCACATAACGGTACGGATGCGCCAGCTTCCAACTCGGAAAGGTGTTGGTCGAGAAGCGCTGGTGGACCAGCGCAAGCGCACTCTTGACCAGCGGATTGGCCAGCTCGTAGTAGAACCTCTCAATCTGCGGCGCCAGCATCAGCCCCTTGTAAACAATCGTGCGGCAGGAAAACGAGGGGATGTAAAAGGTCTCCTTGTCCTCGATGTCGGAGCCCGCAATCTCGTTTTCCGTGCGGCGGCGGATTCTGTATAGGAGGCGCTCGAAGGCATCCTCCTCCAACCCCGCCGGCCGGCTCACGAAGAGCTGTTCGATGTAGGGCTGGGAAGCGCGGGCCTCGCGCCCCACGGCGTCGATGTTGATGGGAGTATCGCGCCAGCCCAGTACGGTCAGGCCCTCCTCCTGCGCAATCCGTTCGAAGACGCCCTCGCACTGCAAGCGGCTGTGCCTCTCCACGGGCAGAAAAACCATGGCCACGCCGTACTCGCCCGCCCCCGGCAACTGGGTTCCCAGTTCACCGCAATCGCGCGCGAAGAACTCGTGCGGAATCTGAATCAGGATGCCGGCGCCGTCGCCCGTCTCCGGGTCGCAACCCGCCGCGCCGCGGTGGGTCAGGTTGATGAGCACCTCGAGCCCCTTGCGGACGATCTCATGGCTCTTCTCGCCGCGAATGTTGGCGACCAGTCCCATTCCGCAGGCGTCGTGCTCATTGCGTGGATGATAGAGACCCTGCGGTAGAGGTGTGCGGAGACGACAATCCGATTTGTCCGATGTGTTCATGGCAACCCTTTTCGATGAACCTTTTGCGCCGCGGAGTGCGCCGGCCAGCCGTAAATACACAAACCCCGCGCGATTCCCGTCGAGGAGAATCGCCCGGTCTATCTTTGGGAGGCTTGCCGGAGCAGGCCGGGCCCCGGTCGGGACTAACCTGAATCTTTAATATACCGAAAATTTCGCTTTTCTGCTTGACTTCCGTGCGCCGTCGGCGCCACTGCGGCCCGCCAGGCTACGCTCGGCTCGGGTGTCGCGCTCTGGTTGCGGCGACGGACTGAACGAGCAGGCTCTTCAGCGCCTTTGCGTCCACGTCGGCCAGCTTCTTGATGTACAGGCAGCCCTTGCCCGTGGTGTGCTTGCCCAGCTTGGCGAGCAAGGATTGTGCATCGCCGGCCCTGGTCGCGCCATAGAGGACGATTGCAGCCTTGCGCGGCGAGAAGCTGATCATCGGCATATCGCCCTCGCGGCCGCTTTCGTAGGTGTAATGACAGCTGCCGAAGCCGACGATCGACGGCCCCCACATCTTGGGCGTTTCGCCGGTGACCTCTTGCATCAACTTGACCAGCACTTTGGCGTCCTCGCGCTTGGCCGGGTCGGTCATCGCATCGATGAACGCCGCCACGCTTACCTCGGTAGGCTTGGTCTTGTTCTCCGCCATGGATACCGCCTCCTGGCCCGTCCCCAATCCCTAATCCCTAGTCCCCGCTTCTCACGCTTGATCCCGCCACAGCATCACCCCGCCCAGCAGCCCGCTCTCGTTGGAGACGATGCTCACGTTCTTCGCGGGCGTGAAGAGGATCTTCTTGGTGTTGCCGCCGCCTAGGAAGAGGTGGTCCCAGTTGAACAGGGCTTCGGTCTCCTTGATCGCCGCCTCGATGAAGTCGTTCCAGCGCGCCTTGCCGAACTTGTCCAGCCCGCGCCGGCCCAGGTAGTCCTCGTAGGTCATGCCCTTCTTGCGCCAGATATGGTGGCCCAGCTCCAGGCCGGGGCAGAGATGCCCGTTGGTGAACAGCGCCGAGCCCAGGCCGGTGCCCAGCGTCAGCACCAGCTCCACGCCGTGGCCCTTGATGGCGCCGTAACCGGCCACGTCGGCGTCGTTGCCCACCCGAACGGGCTTCTTGAAGCGCTTCTCCAGCTCCGCCTGCAGCGGAAAGCCCGCCGCCCACAGCGGATGCAGGTTGAACGCGCCGAAGGTGGCGCCGTGCTTGACCACGCCCGGAAAGCCTACCGAGACCCGGTCGAACTCCCCCATCAGCTTACGCAGCTCCTCCAGCCCGGTCAGCACCGCGTCCGGAGTGGGCACCTCCGGGGTGAGCACGCGCTGGCGCTCGCTCACCGGCTTGCCCGCCGGGTCCAGCAGCATGGCTTTCAGCCCCGAGCCGCCGATGTCGATGGACATGGTGATGGGGCCAGGGGTGGTGGGCGTAGCGCTCGGCGAAGCGGCGGGCGCAGGAGCGGCGGCGGTTGCGGTCTTGGTTGTCATGTCGAATGAATTGTACTGCGCGCGGGCGGGTTTGCAAGGGCCGAAATGGCGATATTCGGCAGTGGTGCCATTTCCGCGCAGGTGATAACCTCCGACAGGGACCGGTACCCTATTTAACGCGTACGTCGGTAAAGTACGGCTGTCCATTGCGGAGCCGATAGGCGAACCAAAGCTTTATACCTTCGCTGAAGGAGATTTCGAAAGCACCCTTCCTTCCGTGACTCAATACTTGGCACTGGTCGATCATGTTTGCGTCGAATTCAGTATGGCTGAGATAGGCGAGCACGGAGGGTGTAGCAAGATTTGCTGCCGCTGGCGAATTCGACCGGCTCGCCGCGAGTAGCCGATCCGTCCAATCGATTTGGGGTTGCAGGAAGCGATGGCCCAGATCCTGCACTTTGTTCGGAGCGATACGGATGATCCAGATACCGCGGGGCTCAGCACAACAGCCAAAGGAAGAGAATGAGCGGGTCGTCTCTTTTGTCGGGACTGTGAGCAGATTGCCAACGAACTGTACGCCGCGGTCTTCCTCAATATAGAGCTTGTAAGACCGAATGAGGAGACTCTCGGCTTCTGCGCCGTTCCACTCCCATACGCTCAATTGTTTCATCAAAGTATTGCCGTTCGTAGCCTGAGAGGCATCGACTGCAAAACGGAGGTGACCGCTTTCTGTGGGCGGAAGCGGCAGAACTTCGTCCACAATCAGCGATCCGCAGTAATAAGCGCATGTTCCTAGGTATGCCCAAAGGCCAATTTCATCCTTTGAGCGGTAGTGCTGTTCAGCCAGCGGCTTGACGCTCCACTTCGGCCGGAAGCGACCATCCGTACCACGGGCGATAACGAAAAACGTTGCGGTGGCAGGGAGGGTATAGGTTTCATATACAGAAGTGACGACATAGACATCCGTTGCGATGCGGGTTGCGGAACCTTCCATCGCATAGAGTTCGGGCTGGTTGGGGTCGTAGACCTCGGGGTGGGGCGGGGGCGGCGTGAAGTCCACGAAGAGATCGTCGAGTTCTTTGGTCGACGGATTCGGGTGCACGTCGAGCCAGGCAGCGACCCACTCGCCGGCAAGTTTCCATCCATCGGTCAACAACGGTTTCATACGTGGGTCATCGAGTTGCGGCAGTTTGCCGTCTTTGGATGGCAAGTTCATGCGCTCAAGCACGCTCCGATGTGCATGAATCAATTCCGTCATTTGCGCAGTAACGTAGGGTGGGGCAGGTTGCGCATCTGCGCTTGGTTTCGTGGTGCACGGAATGAGAATAGTTAGTATTGCGGCAATAAGACGGATTAGCTTGAACATCTTGCGGCCTTCGATGATTCTTGATTCCAACACGAAGAGCGGGCGGAATCGTGAGAGCAATTATGGCAGAAATGGCGGCCCGTCACAGCCGGAAGACGGGGCAACTGCAACAATTCTCCCCTACGCAACGCATTACCTGCCTTCCGGGTGCACCATTCGCAAACCGGAAACCGACCCGCCATCCGATATTCACAGTCCGCCCGTTCTTAGCCCTCCATCCCCTACACTGATTCTTGTCTCCCATGCCCGTCTGCTGCGAAGTCGCATTGCCCGTGCCGCTGGACCGCACCTTCACCTATGCGGTGCGCGAGGACCAGTTTCCGCGGCGCGGCGCGCGGGTCATCGCCCCCTTCCGCAACGAGAAGCTGATCGGCGTGGTGACCGCGGTCAACGTTACCGCCCCGTCGGATTTCGAGGTCCGCTATCTGGAGGCGGTGGTGGACGACGAGCCGCTGCTGAGCGACGATCTGCTCAAGCTGGCCGAGTGGATGGCCCAGTACTACCTGGCTCCGCTGGGCGAGGTGTTGCGCGCAATGTTGCCGCTGATGGCCGAGGTCCGCCGCACCGTCTACTACCGCATCACCGGCCTGGGCCGCGACGTGCTGGCGAGGAGCTTGGACGGGGATTCGGGGAGTTCCCAGGTCTCAAAAGCGAGACCTGGGGCACCCATACCTAGTCTCATGAACAAAGGCGGGGCGAAGCGGCGCGGCAAGCTCAGTGCCGAAGAGCAGGATCTGGAGCATCGCGTCCTCAGCCGCCTTGCCACGGGCGACCCGGTCAAAGTTTCCACGCTGCGCACCGCAACAGCGGCCACGCTTCCGGTGCTCGCGAGCTTGGTGCGCAAGAAATGGATCGCCCGCGAAACCGCCGCCGTGGAGCGCGATGCCCGCCGCATGGAACGCTTCGCCGTGCTCATCCCAGAGGCCCGGCTGCCAGCGCTAACCAGGAAACAGCAAGCCATTCTGGCCGAGCTGGCGGCATGCGGCGGCGAGCTGCCTCTCGCCGAACTGCGCCGCCCAAATCGGGTCATGGCACTGCCCTCCTCCACTTTGCAAACGCTGGTCCGGCGCGGCCTGGTCCGCATCGACGAGCGCCCCGCCGCCTTTCGCCTTGGCGGCCTTGCGCCCACAGCCGCGCCCTTCCTCCTCAACGAGCCGCAGACCGATGCCCTGGCCAGCCTGGTCGCGGCACTCGGCGCCTTCAAGCCTTTCTTGGTTCATGGAGTTACTGGGTCGGGCAAGACAGCGGTTTATCTCGCCGCCATGCAGCGCGCCCTGGATCGCGGCCTGTCGTCCATCCTCCTGGTTCCCGAGATCGGCCTGACGCCGCAGATGGCCGGCCTGCTCGACGCCGCCTTCGGGCAAAAGGTCGCCCTGCTCCACTCCGCGCTCACCCCGGAAGAGCGCAGCGAGCAGTGGCGGCGCATCCGCCGGGGTGAAGCGCCCATCGTCGTCGGCACCCGCTCGGCCATCTTCGCACCCGCGCCCAACCTGGGATTGATCTTGGTCGACGAGGAGCACGACCAGAGCTACAAGCAGGAGGAGACGCCCCGCTACAACGCCCGCGACGTTGCTGTGATGCGCGCCAAGCTGATCGGCGCGGTCGTCGTGCTGGGCTCGGCCACACCATCGCTCGAGAGCTGGCAGAACTCCGTCCAGGGCAAGTATGCCCGCATCGAACTGCGGGAGCGCGTGATGGACCGCCCGCTGCCCTCGGTCGAGCTGGTCGATATGCGGCGCGAGTTTCAGGAGACAGGCCGCGAGCAGCTCTTTTCGCGGGCGCTCGTGGACCAGACCCGCGAGGCCCTTGACCGCGGCGAGCAGGCCCTCATCCTGCTCAACCGCCGCGGATACTCCTTTGCCGTCATCTGCCGCGCCTGCGGCGTAAAGCTCGAGTGCGAAAACTGCGCCATCTCGCTCACCCACCACAAGCCCCCGGGCGACGATGCCGGAGTGGCTCGCGCCGGTCAGCGCCTGGAGTGCCACTACTGCGGCTTCCACCGCACCGTCCCCGCCCGCTGCCCCAAGTGCGACAGCGAGCACCTTTACTACCTTGGCGCCGGATCGGAACAAGGTGAAGAACGCTTGGCGGAGATCTTTCCCGCCGCGCGCATCGGCCGCATGGACCGCGATACGGTTCGCGGACGCTACGATCTTGAGCGGCTGCTGGCCCGCCTCCACTCCGGCGAGATCAACCTCCTCGTGGGAACGCAGATGATCGCCAAGGGCCACGACATCCACGGTGTCACGCTGGTGGGCGTGGTGGGTTGCGACCACGCCCTCTCCATGCCCGACTTCCGTGCCGCCGAGCGCGTCTTCCAGTTGATGACCCAGGTCTCAGGCCGCGCCGGCCGCGGCGAGTTGCCCGGCCGCGTGGTGGTGCAGACTTATTACCCGGACCACTACGCGATTCTGGCCGCCAGCACCCACGATTACTCGAGCTTTGTGGAGCGCGAACTGAAATACCGCCGCTGGATGCACTACCCGCCCTTCGGCGTGCTGGCCAACGTCCTGGTGCAATCGCAAAAGCTGGAAGAGGCCGCCGGATGGTCGTCCACATTGGGCAAATATCTAATCCAAAACCAGAGCGGCGGAGCCGTGCGCGTGCTCGGCCCCTGCACCGCGCCCATTGCCCGCATCAAGGGCGTCTACCGCTTCCACATGATCCTCAAGGCCGCCTCGCGCAAGGCGCTCAACGCGGCGCTGCGCGCAATGCTGGCCCACGCCGATGAGGCCGCGGTTCCGCGTCGGAATCTCGTCGTCGATGTGGACGCGCTGCGGCTGATGTAGGGAACGGCGGAGGTACTGAATTCCACCTTTCGCAAAACGCGCGAAGCGGGAACAGAAAGATCTCTGCCAGAGCGGATTTCCCTAACACACGACCGAGGCAGGCCGTCGGCAAGAACCCGAGTCGAGACGATATATCACATCACCACTCTGTATACCGCTCAAACGTCGGGCGTATGGTCTTCATGCCCTATCGCAACGGTGGTATTAGGGGCTTTCCGATTTCATCAATGTGACCAAGAAGTTGGACGCCGGAGCCGCCTTCTCCGCCTAGGCCGTAATCCCAAATATCCCCGGTCCGAGTGTCAACCGCTAGTATCCCTCCCATCGCATACGAGAACTGGACGTCAGAAAACTTGCCGGCAGCAGCTACGTTTTGCTTCGGGTTGATCAGAGAGTTACCGGCGATCACTAAGAGCGCGAGGGCAATCAGTGTGAGGACGGCTTTCGTGTAGAAGTCAATGCGCATTAACGCCTCCATTTGGCGAAGCAATACAATAATAGCAACCTCCAGCGATCGAACGCCGCACCATGAAGCTCGGCCAGGCTGTCAGCCAAAAGGAGCGTAAGTATCCACCGGCAGAGCCGGTGGCTTTACGGTTGCTGGCCCCTCAAAGGGGCCTGACCGCAACCGTTGAAAAGCAAAAGCCAGAACAAAAGCAAAAGCCCGATCATTTTACTGCTTGACACGGCATCGACCGAAGCCGAGTTAAAGACCGACTCCCGCAAATGTCAAACTGCTACTGCCACCCCGGCAGAGCCGGGGGATCTCCCATTACGTATTAGGATGAAGGCGTTGCATTCTCGGGCCAAGCCGGAAGTTGCTGCTGTTTGGCCACAATAGGTCTGAGCGCTCGTCGAGGTCTTCAAGCCGCTTTTCGACTCAGAACAGCTCGGGGATGCAATGGAGCGTAATCCGCGTCGGCGCGGCCTTGAGCGCGGTGAGGGTGGCTGCCGGGGCCATGCGTGCTAATGACGTATTTGATGCCGACCTAATCCATGACTTCCAGCAGCTTCGCGCGGTTCTCCCCCGTCCTCCAACCCGTCGGGCAGGCACAGCGAATGCAGCGGGCCCGGTGCCCAGGTCTCGCCTTTGAGACCCGGGCGGCTTGCTGAGGCGCTCACTTGCCCGCCGCGCCACTCGCCAGCGCATGCAGTTCCTTGCCCGGCTTGAAGCGCACCGCTTTGCCGGGGGTGATGCTGACCTCGGTACCGGTGCGGGGATTGCGGCCGATGCCGGTTTTGCGGGCGCGGACGCTGAAAACGCCAAATCCGCGCAGTTCGATGCGCTCTCCCGCGGTGAGAGCCTGCTTCAGGCCTTCGAAGACCGCATCCACCGCGGCCTCTGCCTTGGTGCGGGGCAGGCCCGTGCGCTCGATTACGTGATGGACGATGTCCTGCTTAATCAATGGGGTAACCTCGTGGACACGACTGCATAGACTGTACTACGCCCTGCCCGCGTCATGCCACAGATTTTAATGGGAATGTGCAACCGCGGCAATCCGGCCGCGCCGCCTCCCCCGGAGAAAAGCCGGCCGCGGCGGCTCCAGCAGCGCGGACGGCGTCCATGCCCAAACAAATCCGCGATTACCCATTGCCAACTGCAAGTGTCTTTCGTAATATGAATTATTCGAGTTTCAGAGCAGAATCCGCCGTTTATTCTCCGGATAGGAAAAAACGATTCCGGAACGGGGGGTTCTGTCTCGATTCAGAGTGACCGTTGGATACGGGAACAGGCCGTCAACCACCGGATGATTCAGCCCTTTTAGTGAGAAACAGGTCCATGACGGCGTCATCTCCTTTGGGCTTTCCTCCTGCGGCTATGGCCTCCGCGTCTCCGGCGAGTTCAGAGTTTTTATCCAATGTGAACAGCGCCATCATCGATCCAAAGGCCTTTGACGAGCGCTCGTTTGTCTCCGTCCAGGCCAGTTCGGTGATCGTGCCGCCCAACTCGTTCGCATTGGCACGATCCATCGAGTACTTACGTATCCCCAGAGATGTACTGACGATGTGCGTTGGAAAATCTACCTATGCGCGTTGCGGAATCCTTGTGAACGTAACGCCATTCGAGCCGGAATGAGAGGGATTCGCGACCCTGGAGATTTCGAATAACACTCCGCTTCCGGCCAGGGTTTACGCCAACGAAGGGCTGTGCCAGATTTTGTTTTTCCGCTCCGATGAAGCCTGCGAGATCAGCTATGCCGATCGCAAGGGCAAATACCAGAAGCAACAAGGGATTGCGCTTCCCAAGATGTAGGAATTGCAAGCGCCCCGATGGCCCGGTTTGACGAGCGGTATGAGTGTGTGCGGCAGGGGATCCGTTCCTTGCCCGCGCAGGGCCCAGCTCGCCTGCAGACTGCTGGGAGAGCAAGATGCCGTCGATTCGCAATCTCGAACCAATCCATATAGGTCTAGTGTCCGATGAACCCATTCGGCTTGCTGGGCTCACCAGCATCTTTGAGCAGCCTTCCCGGCAAGAAACGCCCCCTCTGCTTCCGGTTTCAGGAAGCATCGATGAGTTGCTAGCCCGCCCAGGGCTCGATTATCTGGTAGTGGACCTGCATTCTTCTTCTGGCGGGTTGGAGATACTGGAGACCATTCGCCGCGCGCGCCCCTCCCTCCGGTTGATTGTGATCGGCCCGGAAGGCAACGACGAACTGGTCCTCGATGCGATCATTGCCGGGGCCAGGGCCTACCTGGAATTGACCGCCGGTCCGGACACGGTGCGGCAGGCCATCGAGGTGGTTACCAGCGGCTCCATCTGGGCGCCGCGCCGGCTTCTCTCCAAACTCATCGACCGGATGCTCAAGGTCCCCGATTCCAGCCTCACCGCCAGCAACCCCCACTTGACCACCCGTGAGCGCCAGGTCCTGGACCTGATCCTGCAGGCCCGTTCCAATCGAGAGATCGCCCGCCATCTGGGGATCGAGGAGCGCACCGTGAAGGCCCATGTGGGCCGGCTGATGCGCAAGGCCGGCGCGGACAACAGGATTGAGCTCACCATGCGCGTGCTGAACCATCCGCAGTCATCGGGCGCCTTCTTCGTCGACCGTCGCCGGGGTGAGCGCCGCCAGGCTCGGGCATCGCACTCCTCGCAACAGTCGGTTACTAATCAGCAAGATTATCTACTTGACAAAGGGTTCGGCGGAGGTGTCCAATGACGCCTAAGCCGTTATCCCGTATAGTTTTTCGTCATCTGCGAGAGCGGCAGAAGGAGAGGCGCATGACCCTTTGCATTGCTGCTCTTTGCGAGGAAGGCGATAAAGGAAGGATGGTCATTGGCACAGATTGGCGCGTAAGCGGTGAGATTTCTGCTGGGGCCGACATTCAGGACAAACTTCTTTGGGTAAACGATGATATTTTAATGCTACTTTCGGGAGAGGTAACACGCGCGCGCCAGTTGCGTGATGCTTATCGGGAAGTTCTGGCAGGAATGGCCGCAAGAAACCCAACTCCAGAAGCGTTGTCATCGGTCAACATTCGTCGTTTTATTGGAGCGGGAGCCAAACGGTTCAAAGCGCAATTAGCGGAGGAAATCGTTAGTTTTGCTACAGGTCTTACTTACGATAAATTCCGAGCAGCCGTGGCTAATAAAGAAATTCCAGAATCTGTTGCCACGCCGATCTATCAGAAGATTGAACGCCAAGGTTTTGAAGCTGATGTGTTAATGCTCGTTTTCGTTGATGATCTTCAATACATTTTTGTTGTTGAAAAGAGCGGACACTTCCTCGAATGCGACAACTTTGGCATCGTAGGAGATGGAACCTATGTCGCCGAAGCATTGATGTATTTGCGAAAACATGAGTCAACACAATCGTTGAGTGAAACCGTCTATCACATTTATGAAGCGATGTTCATGGCTGCCAGATGCGTCGGCGATGTTGGAGGCACACATACGATAAACGTTCTCTATCCTCCAGGTGAGAGAAAGAAGACAGTCTCAATCGACGAATTATCGAAAGACGGATTCAAGTTTATGCGAGAAAAGTTTGTGAACAGGTTTGGAATCAGGCGGATCGGGTATTTTCCGAAACTCCCAAATGAGAGTTTGGAGGTAGACGACGAAGAGGCGGATATGGAATCTTCGCCGTCATATCGCGAAAGAGCTAGGGATTAACATATCATGCGGTCAGATTCTCAAATGTTAGAGGGTCAGCAGTGACCATGTGGCGCAGAGTATCAACGAACAGATCGGAACGTCCCCGGCGGTTGAACCGGAACTGCATTTCCTCAAGGTAGGCTTCGAGATGCTTTGCAGAAACCTTATGCCACGAGCCGAGGATGCCGCGCTTCAAGAGCGAAAATGCGGATTCAATGCCGTTCGTGGTCACATCGCCGTCCACGTAGACTTTGGCCGTGTGATTGACGGTCTTGTGTATATGCCGCCCCTGTCCCGCGAGATCGATTGCGCCAGGGTAGGCTGGAAGATCGTCAGTCATGATTACTTCAATGTCTTGGCTCACATGCTCTTTGATGTACTGGGCCAGCGTTCCCTGCCTTGCATCCTCAGCGTGGAAAAACCTCAAATCTCCATTGCGCTGCTTGATCCCAATAACGACTTCTTTGGTGTTGTTTTCACGCCGCTTCCAATGCTTGCCCCGTATCTTGCCGCCGACATAGGTTTCGTCCATTTCAACCGTTCCATCCAACATCGTCTTTTCCGCCGTTGCCATTGCCGCACGGATGCGATGGCAGAGATACCACGCCGTCTTGTAGGAGCCTTTGTGCTCACCCCAAAGTGTCCTCTTGAGTTGCAGAGCGCTCATACCTTTCTTGGCTTCGCAAAGAAGGAGAACAGCCAGAAACCACATCGGCAGCGCCAGATGGGAATCGTGAAAGATAGTCCCGCTCATCACGGTAAACTGGTACTCGCAGCCGACACACTCAAAGCGGGCATAGTCCTTCATTCGAGAAACGCGGCGGTCCTTGCAGCGCGGGCACGTAACGCCTTCCGGCCAGCGGAGCCGCTCAAGCAGTTCCCGGCACTTTTCATCAGTCGAAAACAGCGTATTGACTTCAGGGAGCGTCATGGCAGAACCTCGTAAACCGAAATCGCCTTTGCAGCGTGTGCCCACCCGAAAGCTGGTTGCCAGCATAAAGCGAGATTTGCGTCGTATCCCACTCCCGAAGGATGAACCGAAACCACAGAAAGGAAAGGGATAACGATCAACATAAGAACATCTTATCAAAATCGTTACCCTTTGTCAAGTAGATAATCTTGCTAATCAGTGAGAACCGTGGTTACCATTGGGCATACTCCTTAGGTACTCTTGTGTTCTTTACGCTTTTTCCACAGACTATTTTCTGGAAACAAAGCAGATCTGGGGAAAGGAGTTCCCTGGCAAGGTTTTTGCCAAGATGCCTGGGAGCTCCTCTTTTTTGTCTTTTCGGCTCAGCGGGATGAGACCGTTCTGCGCGGGTCCCCGGAACCGTTGCCAATATATAAACTCACTGCGTTACTTATGACTACACACCTTCCATAATCTGTGCAGCGAGCAATACTAACCACCCTTTAATGCCCCTTTCCCACAGACTTGTTTATAGAAACAACGCAGATCTGGGGAAAGGAGTTCCCTGGCAGCATGAAATCCATGATGCTTGGGAACTCCTCTTTTTTTGTTTTTTAGCGGCTTGCGCTGAAGAATCGTTCCGCGCTCGAGAGGCCCTGCCGACCCGTTATCAATTGGTAAACTTAATGGTTACCTTAGGTCTTAGTCCTTCCGTACTCTTAAACCTGAGCAATATTGACCACGCTATAATGCGCGGTTTCCCACAGACTTGTTTACAGAAACAACGCAGATCTGGGGAAAGGAGTTCCCTGGCGGCATGGACTTCATGATGCCTGGGAACTCCTCTTTTTTGTTTTTTCGGCGCTCGCCAGGAAAAACCGTTCTACCCTGCCCCCTCAGCCTTCCTTAACGTCCATCCGTGCATCCAAGCATCCAGAGTCCCTGATTTCCTCGTGATGCGGAGGTCGCCCGCGCGTTCACGAATCGATGCTGTAGCCTGTTTCAAGATGCCCTCTTTGGTAGGGGACAGTCTGGCGTTGCCGGTTCGCGGCCAGATCCCTGCTGCGCCGGATCGATCTTGCGGAGCCGGAATGCGCCCCGTTCAGGTCAAGACTCAAACCTCCGCGCCGGAAAGGGCGGCGGAGAGAAAAGGATACGGATATGAAGAAGTCGATTACCTCCGTCTGCCCCCTTCTGTTGATTTGTCTCATGCTCACATCCGCCGCCCATGCCGGCTCCACACGCGAGGATCTGCAGGCCCGCATCGACCAGGCCAAGGTGGTTATGGACCGCATCATGGCCGCCCAAGACGCCACCATCCCCATGAACATACTCCAGCAGGCAACCTGTGTCGGCGTCGTCCCCGGATTGATCAAGGGCGCCTTTCTGGTCGGCGCGCAGTACGGCCAGGGTGTGGTTACCTGCCGCACCGGCCACGGTTGGAGCGCTCCTGTCTTCATTCGCATGGCCGGCGGCTCGTTCGGCTTCCAAATCGGTGGCCAGGCCACGGACCTGGTTCTGATTGCGGTGAATGACCGCGGCTTCCAGGATTTGCTGAAGAACAAGTTTAAGATCGGCGGGGATGCCTCCGCGGCTGCCGGTCCCGTGGGACGCAGCGGCCAAGCCGCCACCGATTGGAAGATGAACGCCGAGCTGCTCAGCTACTCGCGCAGCAAGGGCCTCTTTGCCGGTATCGACTTGGACGGCACCAGCGTAAGCCAGAACTCCGAGGACACTGAGTTGTACTACGGCCAGGCGCACAGCTTTGAGGCCATCCTCAAAGGCAGCGTAGACGTTCCCCAGGGAGCAATCCCGTTTGTCCGCGGCATAGCGCAATACTTCGTCCAGGCCAAGAACCGCAAGTAATGCAGCACCGCTGCCAGATGGGTTCTCCTTGCCCTCAGAGGGCGCGGGCGTCAGCCCGCGCCACGTGCGCCCTGGCCAGGATGTGGCGGGGGGAGCGTCGGGGCGTGACCGATCAGACGTAGTATAAGAAGACGGCGGCGACCATGGCCAGGTTGCAGGCGGCATGGGCGGTAATGGCGGCAAAGAGCGAGCCGGTGCGAAGACGGCAGAAGGTGAAGACCGTGCTGACGCCTGCCAGCAGAACCACCATGAGCGCGGCGGAGACAAAGCGGAAATGGAAGCCCGCGGCGTCGTGCCAGAAGCCATGGACGTGAAGGTGGATCAGCCCGAAGGCAACCGAGTTGACCACGGTGGCGAGGACGGCGTTCCAGCGCAGAGTGAAGGCTTCCTGAAGGAGGCCGCGGAAGAGAATCTCTTCGCCTACAGGGGTGAAGATGACAGCCGGCAGCGCAACGGCGGCAAAGAGAGTAACGGGAGGCACCGAGGCGCGGAGTTGCTCGATTTGGAAGCTGTTGCGGATGCTGAGGCACCAGTTGTCGGGCGAATCGCCGTAGAGAGCCATGCCGATGGCGAAGACAGCAATGCCGCAAGCTGCTCCAGCTAGGGCACTGAGAACCAGCGCGGAGACGGTGTTGTTCATTCCTGGGAGGCCAATCTGGTGGCAGCCGCGCGGGGTGAGCAGGATGAACGGCAAGGCCCACATGGCCAGGCAATGAAGCGGAAACAGGATGTTGGTCGACGGGTGAGTGAAGGCCGCATAGAAGCGCGCCGCAGCCAGAACGGCCAGCACCAGGAGTGAAACAATCCATGGAGCGGGCAGGATTCGACTCCAAAAGGGGCGAAGAAAGCTGGATTGTCCGGTAGAATCGGAGTTCATAAAGGGAGACCCTCCTGGGGGAAGAACTCTCTGCGAGGCTATACTCATCCCAGTGAGCGAACAAGTCTGTGCGCTAAATCACTGCGTGCTGTTCGCGGGCAGCCGAGCCCGAGGGGGCAGCGCGGCCTCGCAGCCTGGACCGAAGAGTCGGGCGGAAACCGCGCGGCGATCCATCCCCTGCGCGGAAATCAGGCGCGATCCGCCCTAGCCTTCCGCAACAGAATAAACTGATCTTTGCCTTTTACGATGCGGGAAAGCCCCTTGCGGGAAAATCTCGAGTATTGGCTGGTCGTTCCGGCGGCGCGCGCCCTGGGGCGGATTCCGCGCCGGTTGGCGCGTCTGCTGGCCGGCGGGCTTGCCTTCGCCGTCTATTGGTTGTTCGGCCGTCTGCGCCGCGTGGGCTGGCGCAACCTGGAGCTCGCCCTGCCCGAGCTTTCCAGGCAAGAAAAGTACCGCATCCTCCGCAGCGTCTACCGCCATCTTGGCTGGCAACTGGTCGAGTTCTGCCGCATGTCCCGCTACACTGCCGAAAACACCCGCGGCTGGATGTGCACCGAGGGCCTGGACCACTACCTGGCCGCCCAGGCTCGCGGCAAGGGGGTGCTCATCGTTACCGGCCACCTGGGCGCCTGGGAGCTTTCCGGCTTCTACCACTCGCTGATGGGCCACACCATGAGCGTGGTCGTTCGCCGCCTCGACAACCGCCGCCTCGACGCCTTCGTCAACGACAACCGCTGCCTCCACAGCAACCGCATGATCCACAAGGACGACTTCGGCCGCGGCCTGCTCACCGCCATGCGCGCCCGGCAGACCGTCGCCATCCTCATGGACACCAACATGACCCCGCCCCAGGGCGAATTCGTGAAGTTCTTCGACGTGGAAGCCTGCACCGGGACAGGCTTGGCCCACATGGCGCGCAAGACCAGCGCCGCCGTGCTGCCGGGGTTCATGCTCTGGGAGCCGACCGAGCGCCGCTACGTTCTCCACTTCGGCCCCCAGATCGAAATCCCTCACACCGCCGACGCAGCCGCCGACATCCTCGCCGCCACCCAGCTTTGCACGTCCGTCATCGAATCCTGGATTCGGCGCTATCCTGACCAGTGGCTGTGGATTCACCGCCGCTGGAAGACAAGACCTCCAGGCGAGCCGGGGATCTACTGAGGCTTTTCAGAAAGCGAGGCTGAGGATTATGAAGCGCATCATTCTTCTCATGACGATGGCATTCTTGCTGGTTAATATCCCTACCCCTGCACTCTCGCAGTACACTGTGCAGTACGAGAAGGTCTTCAAATCCCAGTCACTCTCAGGAACCATCTGGGCCGGTTGCGGAGGGTGTCTCAAGGGGGCATTTCTCGACGAAACCTCGAGCGTCCTCAAAGGTGCATTGGTCGAGGAGATGACGCCCAATTGGAAGGCCGTGGTATCCTCCACTCGAACCGATGTGAACGGGCATTTTTCCCTTCCGACCTCCGCAGGTAACAACCTTTATTTCCTGCGACTCTCCACTTACGGCTGCAACACAACCTATGTGAAGGTAAAGATCTCAAGCAGGGCCGGGAAAAAGGAACTTGTGTTCTTCCTTTCGATCGCGACCTGAACCACGAGTTCGCTCGAAGAGTTGATAGACCGAATTCAAAGGAGAGACGGATGAAGCTGCGCGAACTGATTGAAGCTCTCGGCGGCAAGCTGGCGCAGGGGAACCCTGAAACCATTCTCACCGGTGTCAACTCCTCTGAGCTCTCCGGTCCTTCTGAGCTGGTCTTTGCCGAGGACGCAGCCTCCACAGCCGAAGCCCTGGCCTGCAACGCAGGGGCAGTCGTTCTGCGCGCCGGGAGCGCTGAGTCGTACCCGCAAGCCAGGTGCATCGTTGAAACCGATTATCCACGCCTGTGGTTTGCTCGCGCGGCCAAGCTGCTCGCTCTTCCGCACAAGCCGACCGGTATCCATCCGACCGCAGTGATCGGCCCCCATGTCGAGCTCGGTGAGGAGATCAGCATCGGGCCCGGCGTTGTGATAGAGGAGGTGACCCTCGTCGGCGCCGGAACCCGCATCGAAGCGGGTGCGGTGATTGGTTCCTATGTGTCGATCGGCAAGGATTGCCACATCTACCCGCGAGTGACTGTTTATCACGGAACCGAACTCGGCAATCGCGTCGTCGTCCATGCCGGCGCGGTGCTGGGCGCGGACGGCTTCGGCTACGTCCGCGATCCCTCGACCGGCGCTTACACGCAGTTCCCGCAGCAGGGCACGCTGGTGATCGAGAACGACGTCGAGATCGGCGCCAACTCCACCATCGATCGCGGAGCACTCGCCGAGACCCGCGTCCGCCAGGGAACCAAGATCGACAATCTGGTCCACATCGGCCACAACTGCGATATCGGCGAAGACGTGATTCTGGTCGCCCTCACCGGCATTTCGGGCTCCTGCACAGTGGGCAACGGCGCGGTCCTCGCCGGCCAGGTGGGCCTCGGCGACCACGCTCACGTTGGTCCCGGAGTGATCCTGGGCGGGCAGGCCGGCGTCCTGAGCGGCAAGACCGTTACCAACGAGGGTCTTAAGCCGGGAACCGTGCTCTGGGGCACGCCGGCCCGTCCGCTCAAACAGGTTCTGCGTGAGCAGGCCACGCTGGCGCGGCTGGCCAGAAGGCCGGCCAAACCCTCCGATCCGAAGGATTAGCGCCGGGATCAACGAATTGGCTTTGGCGCCTGCGCGGGACTCGCGCCGGGGAGGCGCACGTCATCTTTCAACACCCCGCCTCTGACCAGGTTGTTCCCTGATCCCTGCTCAGAGCGGCTTCTCCGTCAGAAACGGCTCCGGCTTGAGCGAGCCATCGCGCTGTTTCACCAGCATCTGCACCTTGCCCTCGGCTGCGTCCAGCTCCTGTTTGCAGGCCGCCGAAAGCCCCACGCCCTCCTCGAAGAGCTTGAGCGACTCCTCCAGCGCCAGGTCGCCCTTTTCCAGTTGATCGACGATGGCTTCCAGCTTCTTGAGCGATTCTTCAAACGACGGCATGGCGTTCACTCCGTGGAAGGCGCTGCGCTCGGCGGCAGCACGCTGGCAATCACCTCGGCGGCGATAGTGTAATGGCCAAACGGCGCGGCGATCTGTACGCCCTGGACCAGCGGGCGCACCGCCTCCACCATCTCCCGCGCAATCAGAATGCCCTCCCGGCGCGCCGCGTCGGGCGAGTCGGCCTGCGCCATGCGCAGCATGATCGCCTCGGGTATGGAGACCCGCAGGTCGTTCTTCATGAACTCGGCGTTGCGCAGGCTGGTCAGCGGCCAGATGCCAGCGATCACCGGAATGCGGTGCGCTTCGATGCGTTTCAGAAAACTTTCCAGCAGGCGCAGGTCGAAGACCGGGTGAGTGATGGCGTACTCCGCGCCGGCCTCCACCTTGTAGGCAAAGCGGCGCAGTTCCTGCTCGATGTCCGGCACGCCGGGGTTCGCGGCCACTCCGATGGTGAAGTTGGTGCTTACGCCGATCGAGTTGGCGCCGATGTCGAGCCCATGGTTCAAGCGCTGCACTATGTTGACCAGACCGATCGAGTCCACGTCAAACACCGCGGTAGCGTCGGGATAGTTGCCCAGCTTCGGCGGGTCGCCGGTCAGGCACAGAATGTTGTGAAGCCCGATCGAGGAAGCTCCCAGCAGGTCGGACTGAATGGAAAGAATATTACGGTCGCGGCAGGTGTAATGCAGAACCGTCTCAATCGAGGTGTGTTGCTGAATCTGAATGCACAGGCTCTGCGCGCTCATGCGCGCCGAGGCGTGCGGAGAATCGGGCACGTTGATGGCGTGGACGCCGAGCTGGGCCAGCTGCCGCGCCCACTCGATCTCCTTCGAGCAGTCGATGCCGCGCGGCGGAACGATCTCTACCAAAGTGACGAAGCTGCCTTCGGCGATCAGCGCCCCGATGCGGGAGCGCGCGCCCAGCGGAGCCGGTGGCGTCTCCGTGCTCAGCGCCGGAGCCGCGCCGGAACCCTCCACCAGCGTCTGCTCATCGATGGCCCGCATGGCCGAGCGCATGGCCCGGATGTGATTGGGGGTTGTGCCGCAGCAGCCGCCCACAATCTGCACCCCGGCGGCGATAGCCTTGCGCGCAAAGCTGGCCATGTACTCGGGCGAGATGAGGTAGATGTTGCGCCCCTCGACAGCCCTCGGCATTCCAGCGTTGGGCATGGCGGCCAGCGGCAGAGCGGTGGCCCGGCGCATGGCCTCCACGGCGGTCAGCACCGTGGTTGGCCCGGTGGAGCAGTTCACGCCGATGGCCCCCGCGCCCCACTCGGTCAGTAGAGCCGCCGCCTGCTCCGGCGAGGAGCCGTCCAGGCAGTTGCCCTCTTCATCCACCGTCACCATCACCAGCACGGGCAGCTCGGGGGCGATCTCGCGCGCTGCTCCCAGAGCTTCGCGGGCCTCGTTGAGCGCGGGCATGGTTTCAACGATCAGCAGGTCCGCGCCGGCTTTGGTCAGAGCCTGAATTTGCTCGGCAAAGGCCGTGCGCGCCTCGTCCAGGCCGGTCTTGCCCAGCGGCTCCAGCCGCACGCCCAGCGGACCCACAGTACCCGACACCCAGGCAGCTCCGCCCTGCTTTTCCTTCAGATGTTCTACGGCCTGGCGGGCCAATCGAACCCCGGCGGCATTGATTTCGGCCGCCTTTCCGGCCAAACCATGCCGGGCCAGCCGGAAGCGGTTGGCGCCAAAGGTGTTGGTTTCAAGAATCTCGGCGCCGGCCTGCAGGTACTCCTCGTGGATCGCAAGGATCAGGCCAGGGTCGGAGAGATTCAGCTCGTCGTAGCAGCGATTGATGAGGATGCCGCGGGCATAGAGCACAGTGCCCATGGCGCCGTCGGCGAGCACGGGGCGGCTGGCGAAGATGTCTGCAAACGTCGGCATTCTGTTGTCATGCTAAGCCACGGGGGGCTGCTGCGCCAATCCGCCTGCTCACTTTGTTATACTTCGGGAGTCATAAGCTTGTTTCGCGCCGGTCTCGGACCGGAGAAATCTGCGCTCTGCCTTTTACGCGGCAGTCGCCTTTCATGGTTCACGATGCGGCTGCGGACCCAATCTGCGGCGCACCAGCGCTTTCCGTCGAGGTAAGGGATTTTGAACAATAGAACTTTGTCGATGAGCGCCATAGCGGCCCTGGTGGTTTCAGCCGCGCTGGCAGGTTGCGGTGGCACCACCTATTTTGCGGGCCGGACGCTGCCTCCCAGCGGATTGACCAATCGCGTTCTGATCGCAATCCAGAACCCCAGCATCTTCACCAAGGGCGCGCTTCAGTTCGTGGATGCCTACTACGATACCCGCAGCGGCTATAATGGCAAGCCCGCAACGTACTCCATCACCGGCTTTTCCGGCGCCCTGCCCATCACCATCCAGAACATGCCTGAGGAGCAGATAGGCCTGGTCTACAGCTCTGGCGACGGCAGCTTTTCCACGGTCAACTATGCCACTGAGAGCTCCAATGGCAGTGCGGCGTCCGGCCTGAATGGCCTCTCCTCCAGCATCTTTGGCACCCGCAACCAGTCCTACGTCTTCGCCGCCAGTCAGGCCTCCCACGTGTTGACGGTGGCTGACCATACCAACGGCGCTTCCTATCCGCTCAGCCTTCCCGGCGTGTACCGCGTCAGCGTCAACCCCGGCGGCTCCGTGGCCCTGGCCTTCGTGCAGAACTCGAACTACGTCTACTATCCGCGCAAGCTCACCGCCGCCCAGGGGCTTGCTTACTCCGGCGGCTCCAGCACCTGGCCCAAAGCCGCGGTCGACTGCGAGCCACAATCTGAACCCGTCTATTGCCTCTTCCAGGCGCAAAGCCCGGACCATGTTGACGCAACCGGCAACTACTATGGCGCTCCGCTAGTCTTCGACCGGCCGGTCAAAGCCGTCTTCTCTGCCGATGGCGGCACTGCATACGTGCTCAACTGCGGGCCGGAGTGCGGCGGTTCCAAGGCCTCGATCACGTCCCTGTCGGTTGGGCCCATGATCTTCCTCATCGGTCAGCAGTCGGGCCTGCTTCCCTGCAACACCGCCCCCTGCACCAACCCGCAGACCGTCGCGATGACTACCATCGCCATTCCCGGCGGCGCCAGCAACGCCCTGGTCGATTCCTCCACGCTTTATATCGTGGGCCAGCAGCCCCAGCAGGTCGAGGGTCAAACGCTCTTTGGCGGAAACCTGACGGTGGTGGATTACTCCAAGAGCCCGGCTTCGGTTTCCAACCCTATTCCAGTCAGCGATGGAGCCCCAGGCGCTATCAGCCGCATGTTGCTGGCCGACGACAATACGCTGTGGATCGGCATGACCCAGTGCACCAACGGCGTGCGCGCCGCCACCGGCCAGCCCTATGGCTGCCTCACTATGCTCAACATCGCCAACCCCACCAGCCCCACCGTGACCATGATCGAGCCGTATATCGGCGATGCCACCGGAATCGCGGCGGTCACCGGTCTGCACAAGATCTACACGGCGGAGGGCGGGCAGGTATACATCCACTCCACCGTGGACGGCTCCTCGATCGACAACCAGTACGTCACCGTCACCGGCACGGCCTACGACGTGGCCTACATGGACGCAACTACCGACAGCGACAACACCGTCTACTGAACGATCCTGGGTATTACTGAACGATCCTGGGTATTTTTGAATCATGCTGGGTGCCCCACCCTCGCCTGTCATTCTGAGCGAAGCGCAGCGGAGTCGAAGAACCTGCTTTTCGTTCTGTTGCCGCTAGGGTGGGAGCCCGAACCTCAACCGCGAACCGTCGATCGGGACCAATCCTCAATGGCCGCCACTCCTTTGGCCGATCCCAAAATAGCCGACGTTCTCGCCATTGCCGCCCATCGCGACGACGTGGAACAGACCTGCGGCGGAACCCTGCTGCGCATGGCCTCGCGCGGCCTACGCACCGCCATCCTAGACCTGACCCAGGGCGAAGCCGGAACCCGCGGCACTGCAGACGAGCGCGCCGAGGAAGCGGCGCAGGCCGCGCGTCTGTTAGGTGTCGCTTGGCGCCAGGCCCTCGACCTGCCCGACGGTGCGGTCGAAAACACACTCGACAACCGCCTCAAGATCGTTCGCGTCCTACGCCTGCTTCGCCCCCGCGTGGTCATCCTGCCTTACTGGCAGGCCCGCCATCCGGATCACGCCATTACCGCCGCTCTTGGCTATGAAGCCTGTTTCCTCTCCGGCCTCGCCAAGGTGGACAATGGGCTGCCGCCCCATCGTCCCTTCAAGATCGTCTACGCCAGCCTCTACGCTGACGTGCGCCCCAGCTTCATCGTGGACATATCGCCCTTCATCGAGCAGCGTCACGCCGCTCTGATGGCCTACCGCTCCCAGTACGCCAACCAGCCCGCAGGCAGCGCTCTCTTCGTCCCCGAAGAAGAGATTCGCGAACGCGCCTTTGCCGAGGCCCGCCACTACGGTCTATTGGCCGGCGTGCGCTATGGCGAGCCCTTCGTGCAAAAGGAAGTCGCTCTGGTAGACGACCTGACCCTGCTGCCCGTTCAGTCGATCTGAGACGCTGTCTGGAAACTAGCTCTGAAATTTGCAGGTTGAAAGCGGCGTCTAAACAGGTTCCAGGCCTCGCTCAGGCTTCCTCCCTATCGAATATCTTTTGCCCGCTGCGCCGCTCGAACAAGTTGGCTGAACCGGAATCGAGTGCAGGCCGCTTCACGGAGAAGCAAAACGACTATGAATTGAAGTCCGGCCCTGGGTGACAGCATGGCGGCCTTCCGAAACTGGACGGGGACAGGTTAGAATGGTTCTGTCTTTTGCTTCCATGCTTCATCGGTATTGTGAGCGGAGGGTTATTGTGACGACGCAGACGTGGGATCCCCTCGCATATGGGAAGAACGGCAAGTTTGTGCATGGGTTGGCCAGTGGAGTGCTCGAGTGGCTGGCTGCCAAGCCCGGCGAGCGCATCCTCGACCTGGGCTGCGGCGACGGCCAGTTGACCCAGCGGATCGCGGCCAACGGCGCCACCGTGGTGGGCGTGGATTCATCGCCGGAGATGGTCGCCGCGGCGCGCGAGCTCGGCATCGTGGCCATTGAGGCCAACGTTGAGTCGCTCCCCTTTTCCGACCACGCTTTTGACGCGGCTTTTTCCAATGCCGCCCTGCACTGGGTCCGCAATCAGGACGCCATGCTGGCCCAGGTGCGGCGCGTTCTCAAGCCTGGCGGGCGCTTTGTGGCCGAGATGGGCGGTCACGGCAACATTGCGGCCATTCGCGTTGCGCTCGCGTCTGTGCTGGCGCGGCACGGCTACGGCGGCAGCAAAGACGGCGCGAACTACTACCCCACGCCAGAGAGCTACGCGGAGCGGCTCATCCAGCACGGCTTCAAGGTGCAGCAGATTGCTCTCATTCAGCGCCCCACGCTGCTGCCCGAGAGTGGAATGCCGGGATGGCTCTGGACCTTTCGCCGCGGCGTGCTGGACAGCTTGCCGCCACGGCTTCGCGAGACGGTCGTCGAGGAGACAACCGCTCTGCTGGAGCCGGTCCTCTGCGACGAGAGCGGGAATTGGACCGCCTACTACGTGCGCCTGCGTTTCATCGCGTCGGTCTGACCTCTTGACAGGTTACGCGCCGCCACCGTCTCAGCGGCTGAACCACATCCGGCCGCCGACGGCCAGCAGCGCGATGGCAAAGATGCGTCGCAGCCAGATCTCCGGAATGTATTGCGCGGCCACGGCGCCGAAGTATCCGCCCACCAGAAACCCCGCAGCCAGCAGCAGCCCCACGCGCAGATCGGCGTTTCCCTTGCGGTAGTACTCCAGGAAGGCGAAGATGCCCACCGGCGCCAGCAGCGCGCCCAGCGAGGTTCCCTGCGCCTTGTGCTGGTCCATGCCCAGCAGCCAGATGAGCGCGGGAACGAACAGGATGCCACCGCCAATGCCCACCACGCCGGAAAACATTCCCACCGCCAGCCCAATCAGCAGAATCATCCAGGTCACAAGAGCCTCCCGCAGGCCGCGGCAGGGCGTAAAGGCCTGGCCCGCTCTTTCAGCGTAAACCAAAGCGTTTTGTGATCGGTGCGGTTCCGCAGCGCACACTCCCTGCACGACACCTTGGCTAGCGCCAGTGGGCTGCCGGACGCACTGGACGTTCATCAGAGGCGCCTGCCAAGAGGCAGCAAAGATGAAGATGGAAACAGCGGCGCTGCGCTTGCACGCCGCTTCAACTGCCGCCCCTCCCTCTCGAATTCATCAAACGTTTGCAATCTATTTGCCTCATTGCATTACTCTGTTAATGGTTCCGTGCGGCCTCCGCATCCCGCAGTCTACGGCCGCAGGGCGAGGGCAGAGCGTTTGAGCCAAACCATATTTGTTCTGGAAGACGACACCGATATTGCGCGGCTGGTGCAGCATCACCTGGAAGCAGCCGGGTTCGCGGCGCGCCTGTTTGTCACCCCCACCAACCTGATTCCCGATGCCGAGCGCCAGACGCCGGCCCTGTTTCTGCTGGACATCATGGTTCCCGGCGGAGACGGCCTCGACGTTTGCCGCCGCCTGCGCCTGAATCCTGCCCTTTCCACCATTCCCATCATCTTTTTGACCGCGCGCGCCAGTGAGAACGACCGCGTGCTGGGCCTGGAGCTGGGCGCCGACGACTACATCACCAAGCCTTTTGCCACCCGCGAACTGGTAGCTCGCGTCAAGGCCGTGCTGCGCCGCTTTGAGCGGCCTACAACGCCCTCGGTGATCAGCTTTGAAGAGATCGTCATCGACGCCAACGCTATGCAGCTGAAGGTGCGCGGGGAGCTGACTACCACCACGGCAACCGAGTTCCGCCTGCTGGACTACCTGGCCCGTCACCCTGGCCGCGTCTTCAGCCGCGACCGCCTGCTCGACGCCGTCTGGGGCGACGCCCGCTTTGTAACCCCCCGTTCGGTCGACGTCTATGTGCGCCGCATTCGTGAGAAGATCGAGGTCGATCCGGAGAATCCGCGCTACCTGAAAACCGTGCGCGGCGCCGGCTATCGCTTCGAGCTTCCCAAGGGAGAATAAACGGCTGGCCTCGCGCCGGAACGTGCCGGATGGGAGTGGCGTTTCTTGACCCTCAAAGTCTTCACCAAGCTGCTCGCCCTCTTTCTCTCGCTGCTGATCTTTGAGATCGCGGCGATGGAGTTGGCCATTCGCCCTTTGGTGGAGCGCACCGCAAGCGGCGCCTTCCATCTGCTCGCCCTTGAGGCGCTGTGGTCCGGTCTTGTCGCGCTGGCGATCGCCCTCCTCGCGGCCGCCTGGGTTACCGGCCGCATCAAGACGCGCCTGAATCGCTTTACCGCTTTTACGCGGCGCATCGCGGACGGCGACCTGACCGCCCGTATTGTTCAGGCCGGCGGCGATGAGCTCTCGGCCATGGAAGCGGCCCTGAACCAGACCGCCGAGCGGATGGACCAAAGCTTCGCCGAGATCGAAAGCCGCCGCCAGGAACTGGCCACCATGCTCGATTCCATGCAGGAGGCAGTCGTCGCCGTCACTCCCGAGGGTCTGGTCACCTGGTCCAACGCCGTCATGCGGCGCATCGCAGGAACCCAGATTCGCGCCGGCCGCCCCCTGGCTCACTCGGTCCGCGACCCCGAGATTCTGGCCTGCGTCCGCGCCGCCCTTGAGCAACGTTCCAGCCCCGGCCAGCCCGAAGTCCACTTTGGCCGGGCCAGCTCACTGGCGCCAGGCCGCATCTTTGAGATCCACGCGGCCCCGCTGCCCAGAGGCGGCGCGCTGGTCGTGCTCCACGACGTCACTGCCATCGAGGTTGCGGAGAAATCCCGCCGCGAATTTATCGCCAACGTCAGCCATGAGCTGCGCACGCCGCTCACCTCCATCCAAGGCTACGTCGAGACGCTCATCGAGGACCCGCATACACGCCCCGCGGTCACCCGTGAATTCCTGGGCGTCATCTTGAAGAATGCAACCCGCATGAACCGCCTCACCGAGGACCTGCTAGCCCTGGCCAGCGTCGAGAGCCCAGACTACAAGCTCACTCTGCAGCCCACGCGCGCCTCGGCCCTGCTCCGGGACGCCATCGAATCCCTGGGCGGAATCGTCGTCGACTCCGGGGTTGAGTTGGAATCGGCAGGCGCGCCGGAGGCTCCAGTTATGGCCGACCCCGACGCCATGCATCAGGTCTTCGGCAACCTCATCGAGAACTCCCTCAAGTATGCCAAGGCCGGCAAGCGCATCCGCGCCGGCGCCCAACTGCTCGACTCCGAAGTCGAATTCTTCGTCCAGGACTTCGGCCCCGGCATCGCCTCCGAGCATCTTGATCGCATCTTCGAGCGCTTTTACCGTGTCGACAAAGCCCGCTCCCGCGAATCCGGCGGTACCGGGCTCGGTTTGGCAATCGTCAAGCACATCGTTCAGGCCCATGGCGGACGTCTGTGGGCCGAAAGCGAGCTCGGCGCAGGCGCCACCTTCCACTTCACACTCCCCCTTGCGCACGGTGCGCCTGAAGCGCATGGGCTGAATGGGTAAATCGCCCGAATCCACCCTCTATTCAAATTCCCGTAACATTGACCGTAGACAATTGCTTACGGCAGTTCATCTGCAAGGGAGCTATCTGTGAAAAAGACGTTGGTTGCCGTTGTGTTGTTCGTTTTGGCCTTATGCGCCGCTCAGGCCCAGAAGCTGACCGGGGCGGGCGCTACCTTTCCCTACCCGATCTATTCCAAGTGGTTCGCTGAGTATAGCGCCGCGCATCCCGGCGTCGAGATCAACTACCAGTCGATCGGCTCCGGCGGCGGAATCCGCCAGGTCACCGCGGGCTTGGTTGACTTTGGCGCCTCCGACATGCCCATGACGGACGATGCGCTGGCTGCTTCCAAGATCAAGCTTATCCACATTCCTACTGTGCTCGGCGCGGTTGTGCCCATCTTCAACGTCTCCGGCGTTGGAGACATCAAGTTCAGTGGCGATGTGCTGGCCGACATCTACCTGGGCAAGATCGTTAACTGGAACGACAGCCGTATTGCCAAGGACAATCCCGGTGTCAAACTCCCCGACCAGAAGATCATCGTCGTCCATCGCTCCGACGGCAGTGGCACCACATTTATCTGGACCGACTACTTCAGCAAGGTCAGTTCCGAGTGGGCCAATGGACCCGGCAAGGGCGCATCGCCCAGTTGGCCGGCGGGTGTGGGCGGCAAGGGCAATGAGGGCGTCGCCGGCCTGGTGCGCCAGTTGCCAGGCGCCATCGGCTACGTCGAGTTGATCTATGCGTTGCAGAACAAGATCAGCTACGGCGAAGTGAAGAATGCCGCCGGTAACTGGGAGAAGGGTTCGATCGAAGGTGTCACCGAAGCTGCGGCCAGCATCAAGCAGCTCCCCGCCGACTACCGCGTCTCCATCACCAACGCCCCCGGCAAGGACGCCTATCCCATCTCCAGCTTCACTTACCTGCTCATTCCCGTTCATTCCGCCGATCCAGCCAAGGGCAAGGTCATCAAGGACCTGCTTAGTTGGATCGTCAACTCCGGCGAGAGCGAAGTCTCGGCTTTCTCGTACGCCCCGCTCCCCAAGAACGTTGCGGAAAAGGTCCTCAAGACCGTCTATTCCCTGCAGTAGAAAGTGGCAAACGGTCCGGCCCTTAAGCCGGACCGTCTCCCTCCAGTGGTCACAAACGGCAACTCCCGCGCAGCACGGGGCTGCGTGCAATCCGGCTGCCTGCTCACCGAAGGCAAGCTAGCCAGGCGCAGGCCCCCGCAACGAATGCCTTGGCATCTTGGGCCGCCCTGCGCCTTCGATGTCGTGAAGCAGCAGGCAGCAAGCCGGGTGGGCGCTAATACAAATCTCGCCAACTCCCCGTGCCCCATCCTTTCCGCTTTTTTCTGCAGAAAGGGTGGGAGACCTCGAATCCCAGACTCCGGCTCTACCTTTGCAGTTGTTCCCCGATCAGCCGATCCACCAGCGCTATCAGGTGCTCGCCCGTGCGCGGCAGCACGAATGCTGAGGCCGCCCCATCCCAGTCGAGTTTGAAGCTGGTTGAGAGCGCCGAAATCCAAATCTGCCGCACCGGCGCGTTCGGCGTAATCACAAACTTGCCCGCCGGCTCCTCGAAGAGCACCTGCAGCGCGCCGCCCTGTTCCTCCACCTCAAAGCCGGCCTCGTCTTCCTCGCGTGTGATCAAGTGCTGCATCAGCGCGTCCAGAGCCGTCCCGGCCAGATTGCGGAACTCCAGTTCGTCCACCATGGTTTCAGTCTAGCAAGGCACACTGCGGCAGAACGCCTAATATCGGAGGACCACCCGTTTCCCGTCAAAAAGTGAGCGATATTGGATAGCGCCGACGGCCCTTCTCGATGATCCTTGTAGATGGATTCTTACGAGCCGTTCACCCGGTCTTGCCGGTAATGTTCCAGTTCATATGGGCTTTTGCGTGCTTTTCTTAGTCTTTTTATTGGAAACTCGCACGCTCTTTACCAGTGCGCCGTCATACTTCCTTTGAGTCTCGAGTTGGGAGGGTAGCGGGATGCATCAAATGTCGTTAGTTGCAGGGCTTCTGGCGGTGGCATACGGCGTCCTTTGCGCCCATGCCCAACAGTTCCCACCGACAACCCCGGCCAGCCAACTCGTCCGCGAAGTCGTAGTCAACGAGCTCCACGACCACCATGGGCATGGCTATTGGCGTTACTGGATTGAGCGCCGCATGCCCAGGGAAACACGGCTCGAAGATCAGGTGGAGACCGCCGAAGGCCCCGTCAACCGGCTCGCGCTGAGCAATGGACGCACGCTCAGCACCGAAGCCGAGCGGGCGGAAGAGGCGCGGCTTCAGCACCTGCTCTCTTCGCCCGCCGAACAGGCCAAGCACCGCCAGGAGTATGAAGACGACGAGAACCGCATCGGCCGGATTCTGGCCCTGCTGCCCGACGCCTTCCTTTACGAATATGACGGCAGCGACAACGACTGCCAGCGCCTCCGCTTTCGCCCCAATCCGCAGTATCCCGCCCGCTCCATCGAGGCCCGCATCTTCCACGCCATGAGCGGGACGCTGTGGGTGAATACGCGCTACAAGCGGCTGGCCCGGCTCGACGGCCGCGTTGAGGAGAACGTGGACTTCGGATACGGAATCCTCGGCCGGCTCTACAAGGGCGGATGGTTCAGTCTCGAGCGCACCCAGGTCAGCCTCACGGACTGGAAGACGGAGCGGCTTGAGGTGCACATGATGGTTCGCGCTCTGCTCGTCAAGACCTTTGCCCGCGAAACCAGCGAGGCGCGGGGCGGCTTTCTCCCTGTGCCCGTGGAGATGAGTCTGGCTCAGGGAAGGTTGCTCCTCGAAGAGGGTCAGACCCAGGCCCAAGTCCAAAGCGCGAGCCAGACTTCAAGCCCGGCTGCAAACAGAACCGCTCTGGCTGCCCCGGCCACCCTCGCCCTGCGCCGTTAGGCCGGAAACCCACTCATGCCGGCGCCGCTGAAACGCATGCGGCCCATCCTCGATGCAATTTGCCGCGAATCGCAGAGCGGGTTTCAAAAACCCCGCCTTGTATCGGGCTACGACCTCACAGGCTGCGGAAATACTCGGCTTTGTGTCAGGTCACGACTTCAGTCGTGCCGGATAGGGCTAAGGAATCAAGAGGTTTTAACCCCTGAGGGCTCCGGGCCAAATCTGCCGGGCCATCTTTGAAACACCCTACAGTCTCCGTCAAAGACAGGCCCAACTGCCTCGAACTCGGACAATCTGTCTCGAACCCGCACAGTTTCTTCAAAAAAGCTAAAGGTTGCCCTCGCCATGCCGATATGCGGACCATGGCAAGCCCTTGAGCCGGCCTTGAACCAGGAGCGACCGAAGATGGGAATCACTCCAATCACCAGCCTCACCCCGCTGCCCCTCGCCCGCGCCATCGAGACAGAGCTTGAGCCGCTGCCGATGGAATGGGTCGAGCGCTCGACCAGAACCGGCGACGAAAAATATACCCCCAGCAACGGCAAGTCCGCTCGCGGGGCCGAAGACGACGAACCGGAAGACGAGTTGGAAGAGCTGCAGGTCGAAGACGAAGCCGAGCCCGCCGTAGCGCCCGTCCGCAACGAACCAAGCCAGCCGATCAGCTTCTTTGCCTGAGCGTCTGACGCTAGAACTCGTCTCAATCAGCAGGAAGCTTCCATCTCCTTGAGCGACTCGCCATAAGGCGCCCTCAGCACGCCGCGTTCGGTGACGATGGCGGTAACATATCTGGCCGGTGTCACGTCGAAGGCCGGATTGCAGATGCCCACGCCGTTGGGCGTCAGCTGCCTGCCGCCGTGGTGGGTGACCTCAACCGCTGCGCGCTCCTCGATGGGAATCAGGCCGCCCGTCGCAGTGGCCAGATCGACGGTGGACCAGGGAGCGGCCACGTAGAACGGAATGCCGTGCTCGTGCGCCAGGATGGCCACGTTGTAGGTGCCGATCTTGTTGGCCACGTCCCCGTTGGCGGCAATCCGGTCTGACCCGACAACGACGGCCTGGATGCGCCCCAAGCGCATAAGGTTGGCGGCCATGTTGTCGCAGATCACGGTGGTGGGAATGTGGTCGGCCATCAGCTCCCAGGCGGTCAGCCGCGCGCCTTGCAGAAAGGGCCGGGTCTCGTCGGCGAAGACATGAATGCGCTTGCCCTGCTCGACCGCCGAGCGGATGACGCCCAGAGCGGTTCCGTAGCCGCAGGTGGCCAGAGCGCCGGCGTTGCAGTGGGTCAGCACTCCTCCCTCGTCCGGCAGCAGCGCCGCGCCGAATGCGCCCATGATCCGGCAGGCGGCGATGTCTTCCTCATACATGGCGTGCGCTTCGGCCAGAAGCCTCTCCTTAATCTCGGCCAAAGGTACGCCCGACCCGGCCAGGGTCGCAAAGAGCCGCTTCATTCGGTCGATGGCCCAGAAAAGATTGACGGCGGTGGGCCGCGTCGCCGCCAGCCGCGCGCAGATCCGCTCGAACTCCGGCGCGAACTGCTGTGGCGTCGCGGCGGTGGTGCGTAGCGCGCCCAGAGCGATGCCGTAAGCGGCCGAGACGCCGATGGCCGGCGCGCCGCGGACGACCATGGTGACGATGGCCTCGGCCACCTGCTCGTAGGTAGCGGCCAGTACGTAGCTCTCCTCCAGGGGGAGCTTGGTCTGATCGATGAAGCGGACGCCGTCGGGAGTCCACGTGAGGGTGGGAATCATGCAAGATCAGTGTAAACGGTAGCCAGCCGCCGTAGACGGGCCTAGTGTCCTGTCTCTGAAGTTCATAGCAAAACAAATCTGTCATCCTGAGCGGAGTTTGGCGCGTCTCTTGCGCCAAACGCAGTCGAAGGACCTGCGGTTCCGCAGCCGGATTTATGCTAGGAACTTCCGGGTCACCCCACTAAGGAACCCTGCACAAGCGTAAGTCGTCACCTGATTTGAAAGGGGCACGACCGAGTGCCGGGAAACCCTCAGCGGGTCGCGCCGCATGTTTTGAAAGGGCACGACTTTAGTCGTGCCGCACACGCAGCAAGATCAACGCGGGCTTTAGCACCTGGGGGAATTCTGAATCGCAGCAGAAATTTGCTCAGAGATTCCTCGACTTGAGAACCATCTCCAGTTTTCGCTGGACTTGCCTCGGCTCGAATGCGTAGAGTGATTGCGGTACTCTCCATCGCCTTTTTTCCAATTTCAGCGGCTCGCCGAGCGCCCTAACCGGCGCCTGTGACCATGCCTGAAAGCGTCAATTGGAAGACTGCGCGGACCGGACAATTCTTTTCAAAGGAAGCGGGGGTAACATTCATGGCCACACGATCCACACAACCGGCGGCAAGCACGCCCAACTATACGGTGCCGTTCATTATCGTCACTGCCCTGTTTGGCATCTTCGGGTTCCTCACCAGCCTCAACAACCAGCTGGTGGGTAAGCTGAAGGAGGTATTCAATCTGTCTTATGGGCCGTCGGCGCTGGCCACGGCGGCCTGGTTCTTCGCTTACCTGGTCTTTTCTGTGCCCAGCGGCAAGCTCATCGAGAAGGTGGGCTACAAGAGCACCATGGTGATCTCGCTCTTCGTCATGGTGATAGGTGCGCTCTTGTTCGTTCCAGCGGCCAACATGGTGAGCTTCCCCATGACCCTGTTTGCGATCTTTGTGCTGGCCTCCGGCGTGACCGCCTTGCAGACCTCGGCCAATCCTTATGTCGCCATTCTGGGTCCGGAGTCGAGCGCATCGGCGCGCCTGAACCTGGCGCAGGCCTTCAACTCCGGCGCCTCGGCTCTGGCTCCGTGGGTTGCGGCCACAGTCATTCTGGCCCATGCCGGCAACGCCACCACCCCGGCCGCCGAAGCCCACATGCTCGAAGGACCTTACGTCCTCATTGCCGGAGCGCTGCTGGTGCTCGGCTTTGTCGTCATGTTTCTGCACCTGCCGGCCATCGCTATGGCCCCATCGTCGGGGCAGGCGGCGGGCGCGCCGGGCCGCGGCATCTGGAGTTATTCGCATACCGTGCTGGGCATGGTGGGCATCTTCTTCTATGTGGGTGTTGAGATCGCCCTGGCCTCGTACGGCATCCAGTACTGCCAGGCGCAGGGGATGACTAACGTTCAGACGGCGGGACTCATGGTTCTGCTCTACTACCTCGGCATCATGGCCGGCCGCTTCGTGGGCAGTGCGCTGATGAGCGTGATCAAGCCGGAGAAGATGCTGGTGGTTCTGGGCCTCTTCGGCGTGGCGCTGCTCTTGGTCTCCATGCTCAGCTCCGGGCCGGTCGCCATCTGGAGCCTGGTGCTCTGCGGCCTGGCCAACTCCATCATGTACCCCACCATCTTTGCCCTGGGCATCGCCGAACTGGGACCGCTGACCAGCGAGGGCTCTGGCATCATCAACATGGGCAACGTGGGTGGAGCGGTGATTCCCTTGCTCTTTGGCGCGCTGGCCGATAAGGTTGGGATGCAGCACGCCTTCGTCATCCCCATCGTCGGCTACCTCTTTATTACCTACTATGGCCTGTCGGGATACAAGCCGAGCAGACCATAACCGATCAGGCATCATTTGCTTCAGTCGCTGCGGCCCTCCAGCTCCAACCGGAGGGCCGTGAGTTTTTGGTGGCCTAGTCGCAACTGCTCTTCGAGCGTCCGGTCCCGCCTGCCATCTGTCCAGCAACCATGGAGCGTGGGCCATTGTCTCTACGCCCAGCAGCCGCCTACTCGAATTGCAGCAGCACGATCTCGGGGTTGCTTCCCACGCGCATGGGAGGCCCCCAGGTTCCGGCGCCGCTCGAGGTGTACACCTGCAGGCCGCCGAACCGCTGCAAGCCGTAACTGAACTCGCCGAAGACGCGGCGGATAAGCCAGGTGAAGGGAAAGAGTTGGCCGCCATGGGTGTGGCCGGAGAGTTGCAGGCTGACGCCCGCTTGCTCGACGATGGGCAGCCGGTTGGGCGCGTGATTGAGGAGAATGCTGGCTTGGCCGCGGTTGAGACGAAACGCATTCAGCGTGGCATGGATGCGAAGGAGGTGGGTGGAGTCGCGATAGGGGATGCCCAGAATCTGCAGGCCATCGACGGTGACCTTATCATTGGCCAGGACGCGGACGCCGGCGCGGGTAAGAGCCTGAGAGTATCGCTCGGAGTGGCCAAACTCCTCGTGATTGCCGGTGGAAAAATAGATCCCGAAGGGCGGAGAAAGCTCTTTGAAAGGCGCGGCCAGGCGGTCCAGATCGGATTTGGTTCCGTCGAAGAGGTCGCCGGGGATGAGGATGATATCCGGGTTCAGGCGTGCGGCCATGCGCGCGATGCGCCGGCTGAATCCGATGCCGTTGACGTGGCCCAGATGCAGGTCGCTGACCACCAGGGCCGTGCGCCCGCGCCAGGATTCAGACAGGTTGGGCAATGTGACCGGGACGCGCCGGATGCGAATCCAGCGGGCATTGAGCAGCCCATACAGGCCGGCCAGAGCGGCCAGGGTAAAGAAGACCGCGGCGATGAAGGGACGGAACCGCAGCGGGTTTGGACCCAACCTGGCAAGCAGAAGCGCGAACCAAGTCAGCCAGCTCAGGCAGGCCGCGAAAAAGAAGAAGTTCAGAAATCCCAGCCAGATGGCGGCAATCCTGTAGATGGCAATGACCAGCCAGTTGGAAGAGCTGAAGCTGAGCAGGGCGGCGGCGATAAAGCTGAAGGCCAGCACGAAGATCGCGTTCTCGAGAGCCATCGCCACAACAGGGCCCAGATTGCCTTGGAAGACAGCGAATGAGTGATAGATAAACCAATGCGCAAGACACAGAAAGCCTTGCATCGAGAGGATGCCGAGGACGGGCCAGGCCTTCAAACTGAGATCTCCTTCCTTCCATGATTGCATGAACGGAGAGCGGAAATCAGGCGTCGGCCGCAGGACAATCGCACCAACGCTTTCTGTGGCAGCAGCTGGCTCCATTCACTTCTTGAATAGGTAGAGAACTGCGGTTCCTCCCGTAGGGAGGAGCGAAAATAGCCCAGGGTGAAACCCTGGGAATGCGTTGAATTGGAATCGACCGCCCCGTAGGGGCAGTGCGAGGCGCAATCGCGCTCTCGATCCCTATTCTTGCAATCGCCCTTGGGTCGGCTGGGAGCGGCTGCATGAAAGAATACTCGCATGGCTGTTGATGAAGCCGAAGCGCCTGGCCTGTACATTTCGATTCCCTTCTGCCGCTCCAAGTGCGTCTATTGCAACTTCGCTTCGGGAGTTTACCCGGCCGCCGAACATACGTGCTATGTGGATCGGCTGATCGAGGACCTTCGGGCTGCCGGCAACTGGGCGGCGCGCATGGCTGTCGCGCTGCCGCGCCGGGTGGACACGGTCTACCTCGGCGGAGGGACTCCAACTCTGCTCGCGCCGGAGCTCCTGACGCGGTTGTTTGCGGCCATGCGCGCGGAGTTCGACCTGGAGCCGGAGGCCGAGATCACGGTCGAATGCGCGCCGGGGCAGCTCGCCGGCGAGATGCTGGAGGCCCTCATCCGCGCGGGCGTCAATCGCCTCAGCCTGGGCGTGCAGTCGTTCATCGACCGCGAGGCGGCAATCAGCGGGCGGCTGCACAACCGCGCGGCGGTCGAGGAGGACTTGCGCCGCCTGCGCGCGGCCGGCATCGCCAACCTGAGCGTGGACCTGATCGCTGGCCTCGCCGCCCAGACCTTCGCTTCCTGGGAGGAGTCCCTCGCGGCGCTGATCGCCTCCGGCGTTCCCCACGCCAGCGTCTACATGCTTGAGGTGGACGAGGACTCCCGCCTGGGCCGCGAGGTCTTGGCCGGCGGCGCGCGTTACCACGCCGCGCTGGTTCCCACCGACGACGCGATTGCGCAACTGTATTCCATGGCCATCGAGCGCCTGGCTGCGGCGGGCCTCGCCCAGTACGAGATATCGAACTTCTGCCGCCCCGGCTTTGCCTCCCGCCACAATCTGCGCTACTGGCAGCGCCGGCCCTATCTGGGCCTGGGCCTCGACGCCTCCTCCATGCTCCGCGCAAACTCTACGGAAGCCTTCGTCCTCCGCTCCACAACCACCGACGATCTCGCTGCCTATCTCGCCGGCGCGGAGCCGGTCGAAACCGCATGGCTCTCGCCAGCGCGGCAGCACGAGGAGGCATGGTTTCTCGGCCTGCGCCTGAATGCGGGTGTCGATGTACCCGCGCTAGAGCGGGAGTTTGGCCCGGCAATGGTCGCCCCTGCGCTCGAGGCCGTTGCGCGCCTGATCGAGGCTGGACTGCTGACCTCCGACGGCAAAACGGTTCGCCTGACCGCCCAGGGCCAACTGCTCTCCAACAATGTCTTTCAGGAGTTCCTGGACCAGCGACTGGAACTCGCGTTGAAGACAGGCGGTGGTTAATCGCCGGAATCGAGATCTTCACATTACAGATGATCGGATTCCTGTTTGCCCGCCAATCAGCTCGGTATTCTGCTGAGACCTCGGGGAAACCGCCCGAGGTGCCGACTTCACATTACTTAATCCGGCCTCTGTATTGATGATCGGCGAACGGGCCCTGGAATCTCAGCATGAAAAGCCCTGAAGAGTTCATGCCTGCCGTCAAAACCTGCCTTCTAAACGCGGAAAACCTGATCGCCGCCGAAGCCAGCGCCGTGCGGGGCAGCTAAAGGGAGAGCCAATGGTGTGGAGGCCTCCCTACTGCTGGAGCAGGATGGAAACTGTTCCGTCCAGACCGTTAGCAACGGCGAGATCGAGCTTCCCATCGCCGTTGAAATCCACAGCCACGATTGCATCCGGGCCTTTTCCCACCGCGTAGGGCGAGCCGGACGCCTCTGTGAACGTCCCATCGCCATTGCCCAGCAGAAGCGTGACAGTTCCGTCGCCATAGTTTGCTACGGCGAGATCCAGTTTCCCGTCATTATTGAAATCTCCCGCGGTGATCGCCTGCGGATTATCTCCGACTGTGATGGTTGTTGGTGGCTGGAAAGTTCCGCCGCCGTTGCCCAGCAGGACATATACCGCGTTTGCAGCGGCATCCGCCACAGCCAGGTCCAGCTTTCCATCGCCATTGAAATCGCCCGCAACAATCGCGGATAGGCTTTGGCCAAGGGAAATCGGCGAGCCGCCCGCCTGTGTGAATGTCCCGTCTCCATTGCCAAGCAATACAGCCACACCTGAATTCGAACTCGGTGGGCTGGCAACCACAGCTATATCCAGCTTCCCATCCCTATTGAAATCTCCCGCGGCCGATGAGGACCCGTATATCTCGGATTTGATGGTATTCTGCGCGACGCTGTTGAAAACGCCGTCGCCGTAACCTAAAAGGACAACCGGCGAGTAGCCAACAATGCTATTCACTGCAAACAAATCCAGGTTTCCATCTCCGTTGAAGTCCGCCGCGGTTAACCACGCCAAATTTGCCCCGGGCGTATTGGCGAGCGAACTGGAGTAGCTGAAGGTTCCGTCCCCCTTTCCGAGCAGAATCACCGCGGCCTCGTTCTGGGACAAGCCAAGAGCCAATCCCGCGTGCCCGCTCTTGTTAAAGTCGCCAACGGCCATCGCGGGACCCGCGTAAGGTGAGGCGAAATCGTCGTATGGCGGGCTCGGCATCGGAACTGGAGAGCCTGACGCGGGCGTAAAGGTGCCGTCTCCGTTGCCGAGCATCAGATACAGCTTGATGTTTGCTGCGACTGCAAGGTCCGGTTTTCCGTCCTGATTGAAGTCTGCTACCGCCAATCCCCCCGCTTCGGGAATCTGCAGCGGAGAATTCGGAGCTTTCGTAAAACTGACCGTCGCCTCCTGGGCTCCTACCTGAAAAAAGACCGAGTTGGACGAGCCGCCGCCGGGGGCCGGATTCACGACGGTCACCGAGGCTGTCTGCGCGGTTGCCGTTTTCGCTGCCGGGAGGAGCGCGCTCAAATGTTCGTTATCCACAAACGTGGTGGTAAGCGGCGTGCCATTGAAATCGACGGTCGCGCCGGAAACAAACCCTGTTCCGCTCACATTCAGCGTAAGCCCATTGCCACCGGGCGCAACGGCGGTGGGCACAAGCGGTTGGCTCAGCAAGGGCACAGGATTCGCTGCCGCCGCTGCATTGGGGTTGATTTGTATGCTCAGGAGCCCATCCACTGCGTCTGCGCCGTCCGCGTCCGTCACGGTCGCTTCAAAATACCAGGTTCCGGCGGCGGTGGGGGTTCCGCTGATCGTCCCGGTACTGGCATCCAGCGTCAACCCGTTCGGCAACGATCCGCCCACTTCCCATCCGGTGCCAATCGGTCCGTTGTAGATGCTCCATTGAAAGGGAGCCGTCCCGCCGGTGAGCGCGATGGTCTGGCTGTATGGCGTTCCCACGGTCCCATTGGCAAGCGTCTGGGCAATGGAAATCGAGGGATCGGGGTTAACGGTGATTGTCAGCGAAGCACTCTTCGTCGGATCTGCAACGGACGTCGCGGTCACTATTGCCTGCTCTGCGCTCGTGAGACTGGTGGTCGGGGAAATGTAGGTTACCGATGAGCCAGTCGAAGCATTGAGAGATCCGGGGCCGTTCAGGCTCCATGTGACCCCTTTGGAAGAGGTGTCATTCGTCACGGTTGCATTGATCGCAACCAACTGACCCTGATCGATTGCCTGTGAAGAAGCAGGCGACAGGCTCACCGAAATCGGCGGCGCGGGCGAACTTGCACACCCGCCCATAATCATCGCGATCGCCACAAACTTTGCCGCCCGGCAGAAACGCACCCTCGACATTGCCCCTCCCGTGAAGATTATAGTGTGCGCTCCCTCGGGAATGTGGTCATTTTCGAGGGGCTGACTGCACGGAAGATGACCACCGAACGCAAGACTGAAGCATCCCGAGCGTGCTACAAGTTCTTCGCTACCACGCCAGCAATTCATCCCCGGAGCTGGGCGACAGAAACGCCACCGGCGCTGCGGCGGGCTGCGCGGAGTCGCCAAAGAACTGGATGGACTCCGGGCCGTCGGCCTTGGCCCATTGCAGGGCCTGTTCAGCCTCGCGCAGAACCACCACCGGAGAACGCCCATGGCTGCTGGCGACGCCAAAACACGCCGACAGCCGGATCGAATCGCCCTCGACGCGGAAAGGTGTGGCAAAGACCTCGACGCGCACCCGCTCGGCCAGCATGCCGGCGTTGGCCGTGTTGCAGCCGGGCAGCGCGATCAGGAACTCGTCCATGCCGGGGCGGCCCAGCAGGTCGTAGCTGCGCAGCAGGCTGGCGGTGCGGCTGACCACGTGGCAGAGCAGCTCGTCGCAGGCGTCGGCGCCCAGCCGCGAGTTCCAGTGGCCGAAGTCGTCGATGTCGAAAAGAATCATGCTGAGCGAGCTCTTCATCCGCTGCACGCGATCCGTCTCGCGGAAAAGCATGGCGAGCATGGTTTCGCGGTTGTAGACGCCGGTCAGCCGGTCGGTCTGCGCGCTCAGCACCGCGGCTTCGCGGAGCACGTCGAGTTCGTGAACCCAGCGGTTGGCGCGCAGCAGCAGGTCGATGCGCAGGCGCCAATAGGAGAATTCGGCGGAGCGCGGAATCAGGTCGTCGATCACGCCTTCGGCCAGCCGGTCGATCCACTCCTGCGTCACAGTGTCCGAAATCAGGACAATCGGCAGACGCTTGGCGCTGACTTCAGCGCGCGCCAGCGCGAGCAACTGGCTCATCTCCATGCCCGGCAACTTTGCGTCCAGGAGCGCCAGGCTTGGTGGAATGGGCGCGGTGATAATGGCCAGAGCGGCCTCGGCGCTGAGAACGACTTCGACGCGGGCGCCGGTGGCCAGCAGCATCGGTTCGATGGCGGCCAGGAGGGCTGGCTCGGGCGATGCGAGCAGGAACGTGGGGGGGTTGTTGGCGAACATCCGCAGTAACCTCAATGACGGATGCATCGGCGACGGTTAGAAATAATTTAGAGAACGTGAGGAGATTCTTGGGAGGCTGCAATTACCTGTGGGTTCGAATTCGCGCACCAGAGTTTGCACTCGCCGGCCTTTGCGGCCTTCCCCGGTTTCGCCACCACTGAGATCGGAACGCTCACGCTGCCAATTCCGGTGGCCTCCTTTGCGGCGTCAGCGCTCCTGCCGCACCAGCTCATCCTGGCGGAGGTGGGTGTAGGCGGCTGAAGGCACGTCGGTGAGAGGCAGCGCGGGGCCTTCCCAGAGCAGACGAGGCCCACCCTGGCTGGCGGAGTGCAGGCCTTCCAGATGAAAAACGTGTTTGCCGGCGCGCAGGCCCAGTGAGCCGCGATCGTAGCGAAGCGCATTGCCGGAAGAGCCGCAGACCTGGGCAAAGGACGGGCCGGTCTTGGCCACTTCAACGCCGTCGATCGCCAGGCGCGCGCCGTCGCGGGCCAGCAGGTGAAAGGTGTAACCGCCGTCGGCGGGAATGTCGATGAGGCCGTCCCAGGCGGCGGCATAATGCGTAAAGCCCTGGGAATCGGCGCGCAAGTTGGGCGACTGGCCGCTGAAGACCGGGCGTTCGGCGGCCAGGTTTGGCAGTTCAGTCCATTCTCCAGGATAGATCTGCCAGGCGAGGCCGGGCAGTTCGGGGCCCGTTGCGGTCGCGGCTTCGTGCCAGCGGTCAATGGCAACCACTCCCTGGCTCGCCCAATCCTCACGGGGGGAATCGGCGCTGCCCTGCGGACCCTCGACGCGAAGCAGAACCCGGAAGCGCCCCGCGCCCTTTGCCGCTCCGTCAAGTTCGGTTCCCTCGGCGTCGGGAAAGCTATGGCGCGCGCGACGGCCGTGAGCCTGGGTTCCGTCGCCGAAGAGCCATGTGTAGCGCGCGCCGGGCGACGCCTGCGCGGTAAATGTGACCTTCTGTCCTGGCGCAAAGACCGGGGGATCGAAGGTGAACGCGGCAACCAGGTTGTGGCTGGCGGCGAATTGAGGCGGCTGGGCGCCGGCTGAAACCACCAGCGGCAAATCGGCATCGGCGGCGGCGCGGGTTTGGCCGTACTTCACATTGTCGAACGTCACCCCGGCCACGTCGCCGATCATCGTGGAATCGGTCAGCGGCGGCTGGTCGAGCGCCCAGATATTGCGAAATGTGAAGCCGTACAGGCCTGGGTATTCCTGCTCCATTTGGACGAGAGAGTACCAGTTGTCGAGAAACAAATTCTCAAATGTGTAGTTGGTGTGTGCGCCTTTGGCCTTGTTTGCGCCCCAGAATCCGAGCAGGCCGAAGGTCTGGCCGCAGGCCCCGATGCCGCCATGGAGAATATCGGAGTCGGCGAGGGTGAAGTTGCGCGAGTTGAAGGTCTTGCGCGGCCAGCCGGCGCGCACAATGTTCGAGATGCTGGTGGAGACGACGCTGTTCTCGATGAGAATGTTCTGCACATCATTGCCCGGCCGCAGCATCTCCTCGTCGGTGTAGCCGTCCCAGTTGCCCTGCATGGCGAATACGTCGTCGGAGGTGCGCAAAAAGGCGTCGCGGATGACCGAGTCGCCGCCCCCCAGCCAGTCCATCCCGTCCTGGTTGGCGTTGCCGGGGTTGCCGCCGATCACCCGCAGATCCTCGAAGTTGAGCCCTGTCGAATCCTTCATCTGGATGGACCACGTCCGCGAGCGCACGATGCAGGTCAGCCCGTCGATCTCCACGTTGCGGGCTTCCAGCGCGCCGATGCAGTGCCAGTCCGGCTTCTGCATCCAGCCTTCGTCGTTGTTGGGGTCCTGCGGTCCGTCATAGACGATCGTCCCGCGCCCCAGTATCTTCACATCGTGTACTTTCCACAAGTTCAGGCTGCCGAAGAAGTACGAGCCGGGAGCCAGGTAATAGGTCTCGCCGCTCTTGGGATTCAGGCTCTGATGGTAGACCCCCGGCTGCCAGGCGTGGATGTTCGGGTCGCGCGGCAGAGGCGGAGGCGGCGTGCCCGCAAACAGAAACAGCATGTGCGCATAGTTCAGGAAGTCGCCCGGCCGGGAGATGGAGAGCTTGGCCGGGCCGGCAAGCCGGAAGCGGATGGTCTGGCCCTGCCGTGTGGGCCGCAGGCCCAGCCGCCAAGGCTGAATATCCACGCCCTTGTCCCAAAACCCCGGCTCGGCGGCGGTGACAGCCACTTCCACCGGCCCGGTCGCATCGAAGCTGGCATATTCATAACTCGCCGCCGCGTGCGCCACGTCCACCGGCTGGCCGTTCACGGTGACGGTGAAGGCCGTCGAGCGCATCTCCGCTGGCACGGGCGCGGCCTGCACGCGCGCGGCTTGCGCGGCGGCAGGAAGCGCGAAAAGGACCACGAGAAGCGGACGCAAACCCGGCAAGAAGACAAACTCCGGCGAAACAATGGGTATAAATCCACTCTAGCACCGGCTGCGAAAATAGCCGCTCTGATGCGCCGTTCATAAATGCGCGCTCACGGAGGCGAGCTAGCCGGCTCCTGAGTAGGCTGGTGTGATCGAATTCCGATGGAGGCGATTTCGCGCCGAATCGCTGGACTGTCACGCCAAATAGGTGTATACAGAGGCATTGCAGGACGGTGGCTTTTATGCGAAATCTGCTGATACCAGTGTCTCTCGCCTTCTTCTCGTTGGGAGCAGCCGGCCTTGGATCTTCCACATCCACGATTTCACAGTTGCCCGATGGAACGCTGTCGGGCAACGTCTACTCGAATGACGCGTTGGGGCTGAGCTACGAATTTCCAAGCAGTTGGATGGCGACTCCCGACCCGAAGGGCCCCGTGAACCTGGATGGGCGAAAGCCGGATGAACCGGCAAACCGATGCTCGAAGGTCCTCTTGTCGCTTCAAGCTCCTCGCCAGACCGAGGGCAGATTCGCCTCCATCGCAACTGTTTTTGCCATCGATCCAACCTGCTTCCCGGGTGCGGAGTTCCCTCACTCGCTGGAGGAAAGAAACAAGATTCGAAAGATCGCGGACAAAATCATTGGGCCTTTCTCGCATACCCCCTACTTCTCACCTTACGGCGTTACTATCAGCGCACTCAACTCACAAGGACGGGTACTCATACAGCTCACAGGGGGAGTCATCATCAACGCAGTCGAGGGGCGCCCCGCTCCTGCGAAGGAGCCGTTGAAGGTGAACACGTCTTTCACATTTACGGAATCGAAGGGATACTGGGTCGTGTGGGCATATTTGGCTGACGACCCCTCTACCGAAGAATTGAAGAACTCAAAGGTGGTCTTCAAGGACGATCCACTGCATTAGTTAGGGAAGACAGTCCTTCTCGCAACGTCTTGCGCCCCTGCACGGGTGGAGACGGGGACGGCGGAGCCGGCGAGGGCTAAATGCCTTCCCCCATGGAAACGTACTCCCTCATGCGCTCCAGCTTCTTGCGGTAGGCGGCGCGCTCGGCCTCTTCGGCGGTGAACTGCTCGGCCGGCCGGGGCTTGCCGCCCAGGCGTTCTTCCAGTTCCTCTACGCGCGCCGACAGCGCGATCAGCGCGTCCGAGAGCGGGTCCTTGATGTCGTGCGGATCGGTAATCAGCACCCGCTCACCGTTGCGATAGACGATGTGCGCGGGAACGCCCACGACCGTCGAGTCCGGCGGCACGTCGCTGAGCACCACCGAGCCGGCGCCCACGCGCGAGTTCTCGCCCACGGTGATGTCGCCCAGCAGGTTGGCGTTGTTGCCGATGAAGACGTTGTCGCAGACCGTGGGGTGGCGCTTGCCGTGGCCCTTGCCCGTGCCTCCCAGCGTCACGCCCTGGTACATGGTCACATCGTTGCCCACGATGGCGGTTTCGCCGATCACCACCCCGCTGGCGTGATCGATAAACAGCCGCCGGCCCAGTTGCGCGCCGGGATGAATGTCCACGCCCGTGAAAAAGCGGCCGACCTGGGAGAGCAGCCGCGCAAAAAGGCGCAGTTTTGCGCGCCAAAGTGCGTGCGAGATGCGATGAATCCACACCGCCCACAGGCCGGGATAGCACAGGAAGACTTCCAGCCGGGAGCGCGCGGCCGGGTCGCGCTCCAGCACGGAGCTGATGTCGTCGCGAATGCGGGCGTACAGAGACATAAAATACAAGTGTAACTGCAAGGGACTAGGGACTAAGGGAATAGGGAATAGGAAGTAGGGCAACAGTCCGCCAGAGAACGTCCGCCTAAGTCCCTTAGTCCCCAGTCCCTTAGTCCCTGCCCTTTGCGCTTACACCGCAATCGCTTCGACCGGCTGGGCCAGGGCCTTCTGCCGGAGCGACTCGAAGAGAATGCTGGACAGATAGCGCTCGCCGAAGTCGGGCAGCACCACCACGATCAGCTTGCCGGCATTCTCCGGCCTTCCGGCCACCTTGAGCGCGGCGGCTACGGCCGCGCCCGAGCTGATGCCCACAAACAAGCCTTCCTCCAGCGGCAGCCTGCGCGCCGCCGCGATCGACTCGTCGTTGCTGACCTGGATGATCTCATCGACCAGGCTCGTGTCGAGCACGCCGGGCACGAACCCCGCGCCGAGGCCCTGAATCTTGTGCGGTCCGGGCTTGCCGCCGGAGAGCACGGGGCTGTCCGCCGGTTCGACAGCGATGGCCTTGAACCCCGGCTTCCGGGGCTTGATGTACTTGGCCACGCCGGTAATCGTGCCGCCCGTGCCCACGCCGCTGATCAGAATGTCCACCTTGCCGTCGGTATCGTTCCAGATCTCGGGGCCGGTGGTGGCGTAGTGGATGGCGGGGTTGGCGGGATTGTCGAACTGCTGGAGTATGTATCCATTGGGGGTCTTGGCCAGAATTTCATTGGCCTTGGCAATGGCGCCCTTCATGCCGTTGGGTCCGGGGGTGAGCACAATCTCCGCGCCAAAGGCCAGCAGCAGCACCCGGCGTTCCAGGCTCATGGTCTCCGGTAGGGTCAGGATGAGCCGGTAGCCCTTCACCGCGGCCACAAAGGCCAGGGCGATGCCGGTGTTGCCGCTGGTCGGTTCGATGAGCACGGTTTCGCCGGGCTTGATCTTGCCGGCCTTCTCGGCGGCATCGATCATTGCGAAGCCGATGCGGTCTTTCACGCTGCTGACGGGGTTCTGGCTTTCCAGCTTGACTACGACGGTAGCGGGCAGTCCCGCCGCTATGCGATTGAGCCGCACCAGCGGGGTGCGGCCAATGAGTTCCGTTACATCCGCGGCAATGCGCGCCATGATGATCTCCTTTTGGGGGCCAAAGGCCCATATCCTCGATTCGCAAGAGGTTTGAGTTGACGGTGGAGCTGTCAAGGTGGGGAAATACGCGCGCGGAAGAGGCGCGCGTCCGCATCGGGCTGTCACCAGGACGGTGTTAGCGACATCGACGCATGAAAATAGAGTAGCCCAATGTGCGTCACTTGACAAGGGTTTCCCTCACCCCGTATTCCTCAGCCCCGCCGAGATCCCGTTGATCGTGGCCGCAATCGCCCGATTGACCTCCGCCGTATCCTCGCCCCCGCGCTTGCGGCGCAGCATGTCCACCTGGATCAGGTGCATGGGATCGACATACGGATTGCGCAGCCTGATGGAGCGGCCCAGCACCTGGTTGGTCTCCAGCAGTTCCCTCTGCCGCGTGACGGCCAGCACGGCCCGCACCGCGCGGTGGAACTCCGCTTCAAACAGGCCAAAGACCCGCTCGCGCAGTTCCGCGTCCTCCACCAATGACGAGTACAGCCGCGCCGTCGCCAGGTCCACCTTGCCCAGCGCCATCTCCACGTTGCGCAACAGATCAATGAAGAGCGGGAACTCGCGGGCCATGGTTTGCAGCAGATCCAGCGAGCCTGCCTGGGCGAGATACCGCTCGATCGCAAAGCCCACGCCAAACCACGCCGGAACCAGCAGGCGCGATTGCGTCCATCCAAACACCCAAGGAATCGCCCTGAGATCGGCGAACGGCTGTGACGTTTGCCGCGCCTTTCGCCGCGCGGGCCGCGAGCCGATCTTGGCGTTCTCCAGCTCCCCCACCGGCGTGGACTCCTCGAAGTAAGTCAGCACGCCGGGATCGTCGAGAACATGTTCGCGGTAGTAGCCGTATGAAATCGCGGAAAGCTCGTCGAGCGCAACCTCCCATTCGGGTTTGAGAACGCCGGTGAAGTGCCCCTCCGGGTCGCGCGCGTTGGGCCTGGCGAGGGCATCGAGCGAAGCCGCGATCATCAATTCCAGGTTGCGCTCCGCCAGCACCTCGTCGGCATATTTAAAGTTCATCACCTCGCCCTGTTCCGTGATCCGCAACTGCCCGTCGAAGGCGTCCATCGGCTGCGCGAAGATGGCGCGGTGCGTGGGTCCGCCGCCCCGGCCTACCGTCCCGCCGCGTCCGTGGAAGAGCCGCAGCTTCACGCCGGCCTCGCGCGCCGCCACATGCAGCCCGCGATGGGCGCGGAAGATCTCCCAGGTCGAGGTCAGCATCCCGCCGTCCTTGTTCGAGTCGGAGTAGCCCAGCATCACCTCCTGCCAGTTGTCCCAGGTGGCCATCAGCCTGCGATAGTCGGGCCTGCTCCAAAGCTCGCTGCAGACCTCCGGCGCCCGGCGCAGGTCGTCGATGGACTCAAACAGAGGCACCGGCATCAAACCTGGGTCTCCTGCCGGCCCACTCCCCGATCCCTCCACTCTCACGCCACCCAGCCGCGCCAGCCGCACCACGGCCAGCACGTCTTCCACCGTCGACGCCCCGCTGATCACATACTGCCGAATTGCCTCGGGCGAGCAGCCGCTCTTGATCGCGGCCACGGCGCGGAAGGTCTCCAGCACATTCGCCGTCTCATCCGAAAAGCCGCTCGGCAGCGCTGCCCCGCTGGTGTCGGCCACCGCCTCCCGCAGCGCCGCCGCATGAACCCGCGCATGTTGCCGAATATCCAGCGCGTGCAGATGCAGCCTGAACGTCCGCACCTGCAAGATCAGCGGATCGATCAGCGTCCGCGCAATCCGCACCCCGCGATTCGCTTCCAGCGACTCGCGCAGCGTCTCCAGGTCGGCGATGAACTCCTCCACCGAGCAGTAGGCGGGCAGCGCGTGAGCCAGCTTCTCCTGCCCTTGCGCCAGCGTGTACGGCGTCACCGGCAGCACGGCGCCGCTGGTTGCCGGGTGATCCATCTGCGCCAGCGTGCGCTGCACCCGCGCCTTCAGGCAGATAATGAACCGCCGATAGTACTCGAACTCGTACTGCTGCCCAAAGACCTGCGCCTCGGGCGTGTGCACCTGCGCCACGTAAGCCCGCAGCCGTTCCAGCAGCGCGTCGCTCACCCCAATCTGCTGCGCGCTCGAGGTCAGCAGGTCGGTAATCTCATCCAGCCGACGCTGGTAGTAGAGCAGCAGGTGGCCGCGCGCCAGTTGAATGGCGTCCCGTGTCACCTGCGGCGTCACATAGGGATTGCCATCGCGGTCGCCGCCGATCCACGAGCCGAAGCACAGCACCTGCGGAAGCTCCAGAGTCTCGATCTCCAGGCCGTAAGCCGCCCGCAACGCCTCTGCGATCTCGCGGTACAGGCTGGGCAGCGTCTCAAAGATCGAAACGTCGTAGTAATCTAGCCCCATCTTGATCTCGTCGTAGACCGTGGGCCGCCGCGAGCGCACCTCGTCCGTCTGCCATAGGCCGGTAATCTCGGCCAGCACCAGTTGCTCCAGCCGCGCCAGATCCTGCTCGGGCACGGGAATGCGATCCAGCGCCTCCAGAAACTCGCCGATCCGCCGCCGCTTGAACATCACCGACCGCCGCGCCGCCTCCGTGGGGTGCGCGGTGAACACGGGCACCACCAGCACGCGCCTCAGCCACTCCAGAGCCTCGTCCGCGCTTATCCCCACGCGCCGCATCTCGCACAGTGTCCCCGCCAGCGACCCGCGCTGCCGCCCCGCCCCGCCGCTCAGGCGCAGCGCAATGCGCCGCCGCTTGCGATGGTTGGTCTCCGCCAGGTTGATCAGCTCAAAGTAAAACGCAAAGGCCCGCGTCAGCAGAATCGCGCGCTCCACGGGCAGCGAATGCACCAGTTCGAGCGCAGCGGCGGCCAGGCGCGCAGCCTCGTCCGTGTCGCCCCGGGCCTCGGCGTCGCGCCGCCGGATGGTCCCCTGCCGCAGCGCCTCCACGTGGGCAAACAGCTCTTCGCCCGCCTGCTCGCGCAGCACCTCGCCCAGCAGCGTCCCCAGCGAGCGCACATCGCGCCTCAGCGGAGCCTCTTTCAGCTCGCCCGCCTGCGCCTCCAGCTCCTTGAGCCGCTGCGCCCAGCTCTCGGGATTCCACAATAGAGCCATCGTGTCTTGATTATGCACGACCGGCATCGCAGTGAACCCGGAATCGCACTCGTTCGCTCGGGCGCGCCTCGACTAACCGTTCGAACACGATTGCGCGTTTCCCAACGAGTTAGTGCTTTCGTGTGAAGGCAATTCCGCAACAACCTGAGAAGCGGCCTCACCCAACTTCCACCGTGTCGACCACCCAGGAGCCGGCCGGCGGCAGAGCTAACGGCGTTTACATAGAACAGCCGCGAGCTTCCCCCAAACCCTGTGGCCGATATTGTCTGACAGTCGCTTGCAAAGTTACTCCATTTGTTGTACGCTTCCTCGCGAGCCAATTTCCGTAGGAAGAAGGATACTAACAATGATTTCCGCCGCGCAGCTTTACGATTATGTTCATTGCCCGCATAGAGTGTTCATGGACGCATACACTAACCCCGCCGAAAGAGATGACACGTCTCCATTCTTAGAGCTGCTATGGGAACAAGGCCTCATCCATGAAAAGGCCATAGCAGCAGGACTCAAGATTACGGCAAACGTTGGGCTATTCGGCTTCGCAGATCGAGAGCGGGAAACTCTCGCAGCGATGGCCCGTCGCGAGCCACTCATTTATGGCGGGCGCTTAACCGCCGGTGATCTTGTCGGTGAGCCGGATCTGTTGGAGTGGACCGACCTTGGTTATGTGCCAGGCGACATCAAGTCTGGTTCGGGTTTCGAAGGAGACGAGAGCGAAGGCAAGCTCAAGAAACGCTACGCCTACCAGCTTGCTCACTACGTGGCGATCTTGGAACTGCTTGGCCTTGGCTCTCCAGCGCGCCTACCGTATATTGTTGACCGCGAAGGCAAGCGCGTCCCATACGCGCTGATGGACCCACAAGGCGTTCGCAACACTGAAACCTGGTGGGAAAGCTATACGAAGGCCTTATCTGCTGTACGGGCAATCCTCAATCAATCAAGCGAATCAACCCCTGCCCTTAGCGCAGAGTGTAAGCTTTGTCATTGGCACTCAAGATGCAAGGAAGTGCTTGTGGCGACAAATGACTTGACGCTCATTGCCGAATTGGGACGAGCTAAGCGAGACGCTATCAGCGGCGTCATCCCGACGATTCAGGCATTCGCTGCATGTGACCCAGATTTTTATATCCAAAAGAAGAAATCGATCTTCCAAGGAGTAGGGCCAGACAGCCTCTTCAAGTTTCGCGCAAGAGCTCAACTGCTAACAGTTCCAGGTGCGACGGCCTATCTTAAAGAAGCGGTCAATCTTCCAATCAATAAAATGGAGGTCTATTTTGATATTGAGGACGATCCAATGCGCGGCGTCGTGTACCTGCACGGCTTCGTGGAACGATTGTTCGGAAAGCCGCAGACCGCAACCTTCATCGCGTATTTTGCCAACGGAAATGAGCCCCTAAACGAGGAGGAGGCATTCCAAGAAGCGTGGAATTACTTGAAGGCTCGAATTCAGGACTCAACGATCTATTACTACTCCAAACACGAAAGAACAGCGTACAAGAAACTTGCGGAAAAATACCCGGCGGTATGCTCGGTGGACGAAGTTGAGACCCTGTTTGCTCTCCCCGTAATGATTGACCTCTACTTCGACGTCGTCAAGAAGGCAACGGAATGGCCACTTTACGACCAATCCATCAAAACCCTAGCACAACATCTCGGGTTCCACTGGCGAGATACGAGCCCTTCAGGGGCAGCATCCATCGAGTGGTATAACCGCTGGGTCGAATCCGGCGATCCGGCAGTCAAACAACGCATCCTTGAATACAACGAAGATGACTGCCTTGCAACCGGCGTTGTAGTGGACGGAATCAGGGCCTTAAAGGTAAAGGCCTAATCCCAGCCGGGTACCCCCGGGTCTCCCCCGTCACGGCGGAGAGACCTGGGAATGCACAACCCCCGCTGAGTGCACCTCGCCGTCTGCCGAAGGCGTCTGCCCCACCGCAGGTGGTTGCGGATAATTACGCTCCGCTGGCGCATACTGGCAGATAGATGAGAAGCGCGCGAAGCCTCTCTTCGGCCGGAGAACCCATGCGAACCGGGAACCACCCCACCCCCCTACCCCTCCGGGAGCCTTTTTTTCAACCCCACCTTGCTCGTAAGTCGCTGTAAATCAGCAGGATATGAATTCCACCTGTTGACAGATCGGTAAACAAGACCGGCGAATTCTGGCCTTCGTTTGAGCCGGTCCTGAGCCAATAACAGTGCTTTTCCGCGTCAAATTGCCGACCATCCGCGCCTGCATTCCCCTCTGTCACTCGGCGCGTATAATCGCTTCGGCCTCTCAACAAACCCCAAGGAGCCTGCGAATGCGCGCCAAGCTGATCTTTGCGATTGCGTTTTCCGCCGCCGTCTTTCTGCCCGCCAGCCCCTCAACCGCGCAGGATGAGGCCTCGGCCAAGGCTCTTCTCACCGCCATCTTCGGCCATTACGGCAAGGGCGGCAAGGGAGTTGATTACAAGAGTGGCTACTTCCATTCCTCTCTCGTCGCCCTCGTCAACGCGGACGTCAAGGCCGCCGGCACGGACATCCCAGCGGCCCTCGACGGCGATCCCGTCTGCGACTGCCAGGAGTGGGACGGCATCTGGGTTCTCAAGACGGACGTGACGATGGAAACTCCGCGGCGCGCGCAGGCCGTTGTCACCTTCGCCATCTACGCGCCCGCCAAGCGCCCCAAGGACGATTCGCGCACCATCAAAATTACGCTTGTTCCCGAGCGCGGCCGGTGGCGCATCTACGACATCCTGTACCTAGCCGAGCCGCGCAGCCAGCCGGGCGGGCCCAAGACCTTGCGCCAGCAGATCCAGGAGGACATCGATTTCCACGCTCACCAGCCCAAGCCGTAAGCTCCTTGGCGGCCGCCGCGGCGCTCCGCGTCATGCGCCTTCCAACTGGCCCATCAGTTCTTCCCACTCGGCGGTGAGCGAGGCAAGCTGGCCGCGCAGGTCCTCGGCCAGGTCGCTGAGCCGCTGCGTCTCGGCGGCGGAGACATAGACGCCCAACTGCTCCTCGGTGTGGGCGATGGCGGCTTCGATGCGCGGGGTCTCTTCTTCCAGAAACGCACACCGCTCTTCCATCTGCTTCTGCCGGATGGGATTCAGGCGGCGCGGGCGTTCCTTGGCGGCTGCATCGGCTTCGGCGTCAGCGCCGCCGGGAGCCGCGCTCTTGCTTCCGTTGTTTGAGGGCGCGGCAGATTCCGTCTGCCGCGCCCTTGGCGTCGCATCGGGCAGCGCCGCCTCCGCGGCCAGCGCCTCCTTACGGCGCAGATAGTCTTCGTAGTTGCCCTCGTGGCAGGTCACCGTCCCGCCCTCCACTTCGAGCACCCGCGTGGCCAGCCGATCGATGAAGTAACGGTCGTGGGAGACGAAGACCACCGTGCCGTTGAAGGCCGCCAGAGCCTCGAGCAGCACGTCCTTGGCGCGCATATCCAGATGGTTGGTGGGCTCGTCAAGCAGCAGGAAGTTCGACGGCGAAACCAGAATCCGCGCCAGCGCGTAGCGGTTGCGCTCGCCGCCACTGAGCACGCCGAGCGGCTTGAACACGTCGTCGCCGCTGAAAAGAAAGCAGCCCAGCAGCGAGCGCAACGCCTGCTCCGGCACCTTAATAGCCGCGCGGCTGATGTCGTCGATCATGCGCGCGTCGCCGTCGAGCGCCTTGTACTGGTCCTGCGCGAAGTACTCGCAGACCACGTTGTGGCCCAGCCGCACCGACCCGGCCGTGGGCGCTTCCTCGCCGGTCAGCAGCCTAATGAGCGTGGACTTGCCCGCGCCGTTCACGCCCACCAGGGCCACGCGGTCGCCGCGCTCGATGGTGAAGTTGACGCGGCCGAATACCTGCTTTGCGCCATAACTCTTTGCCAGTCCCTCGGCCTGGGCCACCATGCGTCCCGAGGGCGCCGGCTGGGGAAACTTGAAGTGAATGACCGGTTCTTCTTCGGGTATCTCGACGCGCTCGATCTTTTCCAGTTCTTTGATGCGGCTTTGCACCTGTTTCGCTTTCGTTGCCTGATAGCGGAAGCGGCTGATGAACGCCTCCAGATGCTCGATCTGCTCGCGCTGGTTGCGATAAGCCGCCTCCAGTTGCGCCCGCCGCTCCTCTTTCTGCTTTAGATAACTGGTGTAATTGCCCTGATAGATAGTAACTCGCTTGTTCCATATCTCCACCGTGCGGTCGATGGTCACATCGAGAAAGTAGCGGTCGTGGGAGATAAGGATGTAACCGAAAGGATAACTCCTCAGATAGTCTTCCAGCCAGTTGCGGGTTTCCAGGTCCAGGTGATTGGTGGGCTCGTCGAGCAGCAGCAGGTTGGGCTTGGCCAGCAGCAGTTTGGCCAGCGCGATGCGCATCTGCCAGCCGCCGCTGAACTCGTCCGTCTGTCGCGACCAATCCTCCTTGCCGAAGCCCAGGCCGGTGAGCACGCCGCCTACCTGCGCGTCCAGCGCGTAGCCGTCCAGCGCATGAAAGCGCTCCTGGAGCATGGAGTAGCGCTCCGCCGCGGACTCGTACTCCGCGCCCGCGTGATCAAGCACGGCCAGTTGGCCGGCCAGCCGCTCGATCTCCCGCTCCATCTCGCGCAGTTCGTCGAAGACCGTCAAGCATTCCTCGAAGACGCTGCGCCCGGCCAGCCGCAACCCCTCCTGCGGTAGGTAGCCGATGCTCATGCCGCGAGTCTGCTGCATGGAGCCGTAGTCGAGGGTTTCCAGGCCGGCCAGCACCTTCATGATGGTCGATTTGCCGGCGCCGTTCGCCCCCACGAGCGCGGTCTTCTCGCGCACCCGGACCAGCCAGTTGGCCTCCAGGAACAGCACCCGCGGCCCAAACCGCTTGCCGGCATTTTGCAGGGAGAGCATTCCTCTGTATTTTAGAGGGTGATCGCTACAGAGACTTACAGATGCGCCGCCGCGCAACCGCTTGAACGCGGTTGCATTCACTCCTGGGGCGGTGCCGTCTTGCGGTGATCGGCCACTTCAAAGCCCTCCGGCAATTCGTAGAGACTCGGATCAGGCTCGGCGAGACTGACATCGGTTACGGTGAAGATCTCTTTCCCGAAGCTTGGATCGGTGATCTCGGAGAGGAGGTTGATGCCCAGACTCGCAGCGAACCAAAACTCCCGTGTTATCAAGAATGGGCGATCGTTGCCGTAAACCCCGGCGTTGATCGTGGTGGTGTCTTTGGTTCCCACAGTATCGACACCTGCGAGTGTTTGTGTGCCCAGCTCCTCGTGTGTGCGGAATCCGGTATTGCCCGGCATGGGGCCGGGCGTCACGGCCTTCGGATTGTAAATCGCTAAGACCGGCTCGGTAAACGTCTCCAGTACGCAGCGCCGCGGCTGTCTTAGGGTGAAGCAGTTATACAGGGTATGCTGGTTCGGGTCGGCGATTTGAATCACATTCATCTGCGATTTGATTGCGCTGTCCTTGGGCACCAGCAGCCACCGTTCCTCATAGATGCGGCCGCGGCTGTCGCGGGCGATTCGCCGCTCGTTCACCACGGTGAAGGTTCCACCCCCGGGCAACGGTTTGATCCACTGGGTGTGGACCGCGGCCGTGAACGGGGCGCTGAGCAGGGGTGGGATGTAGATGCTCTGCAGCACCTCGGAAGCGCCGCCATCCCGCGAGCCCGCCGCCTGGGCGTGCGCTGGCTGTGCCTCGATAGCAGAGACGAGGAGTGCAAGGAGCAAGACACCTGAGAGGGCTCTCACGGGAACCTCCATGGCTTGTTTGACCAATATAACGCGATCCGGCGTTTCTATAAAGACCGCTCTTGGGGATGCCGCCGCGCGCTACACTGGAGTTCACCATGGTCTTCGTCCTCGACAACTACGATTCGTTCACCTACAACCTTGTCCAATACCTGGGCGAGCTGGGCGCCGAGGTCGAGGTCCGCCGCAACGACGAGCTGACGGTAGAGCAGGTTGAGGCGCTGCGTCCGGAGCGCATCGTGCTCTCGCCCGGCCCCTGCACACCATCCGAGGCCGGCATCCTGGTTCCGCTCATCCGCCACATGGCCGGGAAGGCGCCCATCCTGGGCGTCTGCCTGGGCCACCAGGCCATCGGCGAGGCCTTTGGCGGCCGGGTGGTGCGCGCGCGGCAACTGATGCACGGCAAGACCAGTTCGGTGGAGCACGACGGCAAGGGCATCTTCGCCGGATTACAGACGCCGCTCACCTGCACCCGCTACCACTCGCTGATCGTCGAAGAGGATTCGCTGCCCGCCGAACTGATGGTCACCGCGCGCACGGCGAACAGCAACGGAGACGGCTCGGTAATCATGGGCCTGCGCCATCGCAGCCTGCCCATCGAGGGCGTGCAGTTCCATCCCGAGAGCGTTTTGACCGAAGGCGGCCACCAGATGATCCGCAACTTCCTGGGAATGTGACGGCGATGCGGCGATTGGATTGCGCTGGAATCCTCTCGATCGCGGCAGTTCTTGCCGCCGCTCCTTTACTGTGCGCACAGGCCCCGACCGCGCCTCAGCCCCCTGCGGCGGAATTCGGCCCCATCGCCATCGTCCCGCTGGACAGTAGGAATCCCGGCCAGTCCGCTACGGTGACCGGCGCGCTCGAAGTCACTCAGGGCAAGGCCGTTATCGTCGCCAGCGGCGCCGTCACATCGGGCGCGGAGACCACCGAAGTCGTTTTGCCCCATCGCGGCGTGCTGCGCGTCTGCGCCTCCACAACCGTCAAGCTGGCCGCCGACGCGAGCGTCCCCGCCGGCGAAGTTCCCGGCCTGCTGATGGCCATGGATCACGGCGCACTGGAGATAAGTTTCGCTGCCAGCCTCGCCGCCGCGCGCAACTCCGACATTCTGCTCACCCCGGACTTCCGCATCCTCATCGCCGGTCCCGGCGCGGCCGAGGTCAAGGTCCGCCTCGGCCAGCAGGGCGATACCTGCGTGGATAACGCCGGCGTCCCCAGCGATGCCCAGAGGGCGCCCACTTCGTCGATGGGGTGGAACGCGGGCATCAATGCGCCCTACGTACTGGTTTCCAGCGTCTTCGACGGCGGAGCGTATCGCGTGCAGTCCGGCCAGCGCGTCATGTTCCAGCACGGCAGCCTGCACGAGGTGGTGGACCAGGAGAAGGAGCCCTGCGGCTGCCCGCCACCTGTCGCGCCCCAGAGCAACGAGTTCCCCCTGGCTCAGAGCGAGGGCCTGGCGCCGCTGCCCAAAGCTGTCCCTGCAACAGCCAACCAAAGCTCCGCCCCAACGCAGTTGGTCGAGCCGCTGGTGTACAAAAGCGCCGAGCACGCGCCTCTGCCCGCCGCGGAAGCAGCGCCTTCAGCCAGCGCCGCCGCGAGTCCGCCTGCGGCCAAGCCGCCAGTCAAGAAGAAGTCCGGCTTCTTCGGCGGCATTGGCCGCTTCTTCCGCCGAATCTTTGGCGCGGAGTAAAGGAACAGGGAACAGAACACCGGCCGGACCAACGTGTATGGCCTTCCTCCATGCGATCTTCTTGGGTAGAACGGGAAGCGAATGGTCGAGGTTCGTCGACTCCCAGCCCTCAAAATCGAGACTTGGTGCACCCGGCTAACTCCCCTCGAAAACACCCATCCCTTGACATCGCCATCCCGCCAATGTAAATTGCTCGCAACTAATCGCATCTTTTCGCGACAGTTTCCAATCCTGTGCAAGCAAAGGAAAAGTCATGCGGATTCCCGTTTTCGTGCGCCATCTGCTTCTGCTCCTCGCCTTCGCATCCCCGGCCCTTCTTCGTGCCCAGTTCCAGAAACCCACCGACGAAGAACTTAAGATGACCGCCGACCCCAAAGCCCTCGGCGCCGCCGCCGTCTACCTCAACGTCGAAAAGATTCCTGACGATCCGCTGCAGTATCGCAGTTTCTACGCACGCATCAAAGTGCTCACGGAGACGGGCAAGAAATTGGCCACGATTAGCATTCCCTTCAGGAGAAGTGATGAGAAAGTCGTTGATATCAAGGCCCGCACCATCCACGCTGATGGAACCGTGATTCCGCTCCGCGACAAGCCTCAGGATCTAACGTGTTCCGATGTGACCACCAACAACGATGATCAGCGGCAGATGATGTGCAAGGCCTTCGCCCTGCCCAGCGTAGAAGTCGGAAGCATTCTCGAGTATAGTTACAGGGAGGAATACGAAAGTAAGTTGGACCAGTTCGCTACTCTCCACGGCCATTATACAGCGCCGCAATGGGTGATTCAGCGCCCCTATCCTGTTCGCAAGGCACACTATGTTTTCACGCCCAACAAGGAATTCCTGCCCCACAACATCCAGAGCCTGAGCGAGCACCCCATGTTTCAGATGGGAGATGATCATCAAAACACGACCAAACTCCAGTTGAACGTTCTCAAATGGCAGGAGAAGCTTCCTGAAGGTTCGAAAATGAGATTTGACATTAGATGCTTTTACAGTGTCGATGTCACCGATATACCTCCCGCTCCTGGCGAAGAACCTTTCCAGAGTGACCTGTATCATGTGTTTTTTCATTACGAGAACGTCGTCGGTAAAAACAAATGATAAGTCGACGACGGTAAGCGCTGGTCCGGGGGCGTGAATTCTTTGCCGAATCCACCAGTTCTATCAGGCAAGAAGGTGGCGGTCCTCCCTTGTCCGAGGGTAAGAAAACGGAATCCCCAGGTACGTGAATGGGGCCTGGGAAGCGGCCACCAGCCGGTCGGCCGCTTTTCTATTCCCTGACCCTTCGCGCTACATCTCCCGCGCCCGCTCGATGGCGCGGATTACAGCCTGCGCCTTATTGAGCGACTCCTGGTGCTCCAGCTTGGGCACGGAGTCGGCCACAATGCCCGCGCCGGCCTGCACGTAGCCTTTGCCGCCGATGGCCAGCATGGAGCGGATGGCGATGCAGGAGTCCAGATTGCCGGAATAATCCGCGTAGAGCACCGCGCCGCCGTAGGTTCCGCGCCGCGCCGGCTCCAGTTCTTCGATGATCTCCATGGCCCGCACCTTGGGCGCGCCGCTGAGCGTTCCTGCGGGGAAGCACGCGCGCAGGGCATCGATGGCGGTCAACTCCGGCCGGAGCCGCCCCTCGATCGAGCTCACAATGTGCATCACATGCGAGTAGCGCTCGACGAACATCAGCCGGTCCACCTTGACCGAGCCGAACTCGCTGACCCGGCCCACGTCGTTGCGGCCCAGGTCCACCAGCATCACGTGCTCGGCGCGCTCCTTCTCGTCGTTGAGCATCTCCTCGGCCAGCGCCTGGTCTTCCTTTTCCGTTGCGCCGCGGGGGCGGGTTCCGGCGATGGGACGGTACTCCACCTTGCCCTGGTGAACGCGCACCAGCAGCTCCGGCGACGAACCGGCCAGCTCCAGGGTCTGCGACCCATGTGCTTTCTTGGAGGCTTTCCTGGGCAATTCCGGCCGCCCGCCAAGGGCTCCCTCCGGCGAAAAGCGCAGAAAGAACATATAGGGGCTGGGATTGACAGTGCGCAGCGCCCGATAAACCTGGAAGCTGTCCGCGCTAGGCTCCACGTCCAGCCGCTGCGACAGCACTGCCTGAAAGATATCGCCCGCCGCGATGTACTCCTTGGTGCGAGCCACGGCAGCCAGATAGTCCTTCTTCGCCGTGCGGTGCCGCACCTTCATCTTGCCCTTGTCATGCTGGGACGGCAGCTTGGGCAGCGGCTGAGCCAGACGTGCTTCCAGCTTCTCCAGGCGCGCAACGGCCTTGTCGTAGGCGTCGGCGGGCTTGCCGCGCGTCACGTCGGCGGTGGCCAAGAGCCAAATCTCTTTGCGCACGTGGTCGAAACCCAGCACCTCGTCGAAGAACAGCAGACAGGCGTCTGGGACGCCCAACTCGTCTTTTGCCAGCTCCGGCAGCCGCTCGATCTGGCGCACCGCATCATAGGCGAAGAAGCCCACCGCCCCGGCAGTAAAGGGCGGCAGCCCCGGTAGCCGCGCCGGCTTGTGGCCGCTCAGCGCCTGGCGCAGCACGGCGAAGATGTCGCCCTCGATCTGGACCACCTTCTTGCCTTCGGTGATGGTGATCTCGCGCCCGCGCGCCACAATCCGCTTGAAGGGCTGGAGGCCGATGAAGGTATAGCGGCCCAGCTTCTCGCCGCCCTCCACCGACTCCAGCAGGAAGCACTCCCGCTCCGGCCAGGCCGCGCGCAGGAATGCCGAGACCGGCGTCTCTAGGTCCGCCGCCAGCGTGCGGCAGACGGGGATAAGCGTGTGCTCACGAGCGAGCGCGAGAAACTCCTTGCGGCTGGGCTGAACGGAATGCAGTGGGGTTTTCACAGACCTAGTGTAATTGCTGGCCGCGCTCCAAGCCCGCAGCATCCGCTCCTGGAAATAACGGCTCCGCCCCGGAGGCGGGTTTTGCTCCCGAGGCCGGTCTGTGCAACGGCTAACCGGTGATGGTGATGGTGATGATATTGGACCTTACGACCACACGGTTGCCGTCCTTGTCCAGGAAATCGATGTCGGGGCGGGAGACCTGAATGAAATACTTGCCAGGTCGATCGAACTTATATTTCTGACTTAGCAATACCTCTCGGGTTTCGCTCTTGCCGGCCAGGATGTCGCTCCAGTACGGATTGCCCATCTGCCTCTCCAGGCGCGACATCTGGACTTGCTCGGCGGGCTTTCCGTCTTCGTCTTTCACGTCGTACAAGAACGCGTTGTCGACGCCGCCTGAGAAAGATCCAGAAAAGTCAATTGTGTGGCTGGTAATATTCTTCTCGACGATCATAATCCATACGTCGGATCCAGCACGAAACTCATAGGCATTCCTGTTACGCGTTCCTGAATGCAGAGTTAGGGTAAAAGAGGGAGCGGTTGCCCCCGGATGCCGGATTGGGCCAACACGCTCCACACCATTTTCGATTTGCAGATTCGATGACCGGGTGTCCTGGGTTTCGAGCGGGAGGTCTGCATAGGCCAACGCCAGGGCTACAAGAAAACTGCGAAAGGCTGCTCGACTAACATTCATGGCATCCTTCCAGAGAACAGGGAGTTCGCCCCGGAGGCGGCTGGCACCCCCGGAGCGGAATGAGCAATGGCTAACCGGTGATGGTGATGGTGATGATGTTGGACTTTACGACCGCCGGCTTTCCGTTCGCGTCCAGGCAATCATTATCGGGACGAGACACCTGAATGAAATACTTGCCGGGCCGGTCGAACTTATAAAGTTGGCTTAAGTCTGTTTTCGTCAGACCGGGTTCCCCGGGGAGAACACCACTCCAAAAGGGTTTGGCCGTATCCAGCTCCGGGTGCAGATGTACCACCTTTTCCGGTTGTTTGCCATCCTCGTCCTTCACGTCGTAAAAGAAGGAGGCATCGACGCCGTGGTAGAACATGCCTGAACGGTCGATCTCGTGATCGGTAGTATTCGTCATCGTAACCGTAATCCGCACCCTCGATCCGGCGCGAAACTCGGAGGGATCTGTATCATGGGTTTCAGCTCTCACTGTAAGGGTGAACGACGGCTTGGTCGCCCCGGGATGCTTGATCGGACCAACAATCTCCACACCATTTTCGACTTGCAAATTCGATGACCGGGTTTCCTGGGCTTGCGAAAACGGCACCAAAACCAACGCCACTAAAAGGGAGAGGATTGGAAGAACAAATTGAGATTTCATCATCTTACCTCCTGGCTGACACCGCAATCATTGCTTGATAGGTGACTCCATAGCGGATAACCGTATATTGAGTTATCCGATGGGCCAGACGGGACAAACCCCTGGCCCTCATCTCCGCTCGCCGTCAGAGTAGGATGTTTGTCCCATTTACCCCTTCCGACTGGAGGTTTTTGGAACGCCGTGGCAATGAACTGCCAATCCTGGTATCCGATTGGGACCGGAATGGATGCTGTAGCTGTTTCTGAAAGCTGGTCCGGTTGCCACATGAGGTACATGCTAGCGTGAAAATTCCTGGTCCCGGAAGCGTAGATAGCCGGAAGCACCATCTCTGGTCCGTCGACCGCGATCCAAGGTGAACGAGGATCCACTCCCGCGTAAGGAAATGCGCCGTCGAGTCCTGCGTGGGGACCGCATATAGCTGGAGGAGGTGCTGGGCCCCCTCCGGCCGGCGTCGGGGACGTGTACGAGCCAAAGTCGGAGTCGACAATCTGCGCGAACACGTATTTTCCTCCCGAAGCTCCAGAGGCCGTGAGCTTAATCCCAGGAGGCCCCGATTGCGGCAGGACGGGCATGTCCAATTGCATCCAAACGACTGTGCAAGTTGGACCCGGGCCTGAAAGATCGCCATAGCCAAGATACGGCGATTTTCCGTCGTACTTCCCCGTGCTATCGCAATCATCGAGGTGCTCAATCGATGCTTCCTTGGAATCCCATGTCGATAAGGTCATCGTCGGCCGGGTTGCCTTGAAGGCGGCCTTGGCTTGCGGCGAGGTGCATATCTGATTGCCGTTTGTGTCCGTCGCGCAATAGGTGTAGGTCACGTTGAGCCCACTGTCCGGATAGAGCCAGTAGAAGCTTGTGTTTGCGTGCTCCAGGTCCGTCTCGTCCACCGAAATTCCATCGTCATCGTCCTCATGGTATTGCTTGATTGTCGTTCCATCGATATCCCAGGTGCTGTTGCTGATGGTGAAGCCGCCGGGCAGCGTGGCCGGAGTCGTGGTCAGCTCGACCGGCTGGCCGACGATGACGGATTGGTTCTTTGCGCTGTCGCCGCTGATCGTTCTGCCGTTCCATTTGATCACGGGCACGGGCAGGACGACGGGCGCGGGGCTTGCCGTGGCGGACTGCTGCGTGCCGCTGCTGGAGGGGTTGGTAACCGTCAATGTGACGGTTTCGGCGGGCGCTTTCTTGGTTACGTTCACGGTGGCCGTGATCTGGGTGGAACTGACCACGCTCACGTTGCTCAGCGTAACCGCGTTGGCGCCGTCCGTCACGGTCACCTTTGACGGACCGCCAGCGTCAGATAAGGTCAAGAAGCAGTTCCCGGTGATCGTGATGTCCTGCTGTTCTCCGGCCCACCATCCGCTGGGAGTTACCGAGGTAATGGTCGGCGCGGTACACCTGTTCAGGATATTGATCGGGTACGAGACCATCCAGTAAATCACAAAACTGTGATCGCAGCCCGTCTGATCTGCCGCTCCATCGCAGAGATTATAAACCGAAAAGAGTGCCGTCTCGGTTGGGGCGCTCGCGTCGGGCTCGATGGAGAGGAGATACGATGAGGCGGATGCCTGGGACAACCCATCGACGTCCGGCACTACAGGGACCATGTTCCCGTTTCCGTAAGCATCTAAGGGACCAATGCTGATCGCCCAGGTGGTATTGCAAACTCCGGCTCCTGAGGGGTCCATTTGGCCTGGTAGCAAGTTGGTGCCTGTGACTGTGACGGTGTTGAGAACTCCCGCGTACACGGTGTCAGGAGTTATGGAGGTGATTGATCCTACCGGGCAGTCTTGTGCGCAGCAGAAAGCGGGAGAAATCATCAGAAAAAGCGGAACAACGAGGAGGAATGGCCCTAAAATTGCCCCCCCCCAATTTACCCAAGAGCTTGCGCATGGGTGCGGTCCTTTCTAAGGGTTGGCTACCAACCTGAGCCTGAAAACTGGATCGCAACAATTGTACCCGATTGGCGCCGTGGAGCGTAACAAAAATGCGCTCATTGGCAGCACAGGGGTCGCAGCGAAGCCGCGGCGGTCCGCAAGGGCCGCGCTCCGCCCAAGCCGAAAAGCCCTGCCTCGTCTATCATGGTGGATGGATGCCTTCCCCGGAGCATTGCCGGGCAGGCCAACGGGATTGGAGAGGTGCATGGCAACTAAAATCCCCAGTGTCACTTTGGACCACGAGATCAACCCCTGGGAGGCGCAGAGTGCGCGCTTTGAATTTGCGGCGCGCAAACTGAACCTCGACCCAGGCTTGTGGAAGATGCTCAGCACTCCGGTGCGCGAGATCATCGTTCACTTCCCCGTAACCATGGATGACGGCCGGATCGAGAAGTTTACCGGCTTCCGGGTGCAGCATTCCATCGCCCGCGGCCCCGGCAAGGGCGGCGTCCGCTACTCGCCCGATGTGACGCTGGACGAGGTGCGGGCGCTGGCCAGTTGGATGACCTGGAAGTGCGCGGTGGTTAATATCCCCTTCGGCGGCGCCAAGGGCGGCGTGATCTGCGACCCCAAACAGATGAGCCAGGGCGAGCTGGAGCGCATGACCCGCCGCTACACCGCCGAGATCATCGACTTCATCGGGCCGGAGAAGGACGTTCTGGCGCCGGACATGAACACCAACGAGCAGACCATGGCTTGGATCATGGACACCTACTCGATGCACATGGGGCACACGGTCACCAGCGTGGTCACCGGCAAGCCGCTGAACATCGGCGGGTCGCGCGGCCGTCTGGAGGCCACGGGGCGGGGCGTCATGCTGGCCTGCGATGAGAGCCTGCGCTATCTGAACATGCAGATCGACGGCTGCCGGGTGGTGATTCAGGGGTTCGGCAACGTGGGCTCGAACGCCGCCCGGCTGATGATGGAGCGCGGTTACAAGATCGTGGGCATCGCCGAGATGGATGGCGGCCTGGCCAACTCCAACGGCATCGATATTCACCAGCTGATCGAGTACAAATATCGCAACGGCACCACCCTGGGCTTCCGCGGCGCCGAGGCCATGCCCAGCGATGAGCTGCTGGTTGAGGACTGCGAGATTCTCATCCCAGCGGCCACTGAGAACGTGATCACCAGCCGCAATGCCGAGCGCATCAAGGCGCGCATCGTCGTCGAGGGCGCCAACGGCCCCACCACCGCCGTCGCCGATGAGATCCTCGCCGAAAAACGCATCTTCGTCGTCCCCGACATCCTGGCTAACGCCGGCGGAGTTACCGCCAGTTACTTCGAATGGGTGCAGGACCGCCAAGGCTACTTCTGGAAGGAAGCTATCGTCAACGAGCAACTGGAGAGCATCCTGCGCGACAGCTTCGACGACGTGGTCCGTTACGCCGATGCCCACAACGTTAACAACCGCATCGCCGCCTACATGCTGGCCATCGACCGCGTGGCCTTCACCATCAAGCAGCGCGGCATCTACGCGTAACTTTTCCCTCGGACAGACAAGAGCGATAAGGGCCAGAGCGGGGTGGGTTGAAAGCCCATCCCGCTCTTTTTCTTGCAGCCGGACCTAACCAGACCCGCACGCCCTCCCTCTAATCGATAGAAGCTCGAAACCGAGGGAGAACGCAGATGAATCTTGCAAATCCAACCATAACTACGTGCAAAGCCTTGCTGCAGTTTTGCGCGCTGCTTTTTGCCGCATCCGCATTGGCTCAGAATCCCTACGCCCCTCTTCCGGCGGCCTGCGGTCCAAAGCAGGTAGACTTCAATGTACCGGACATTCAGGATTTCGCCTTCCGGAACACGCTGATTCAGCCCCAGCCGGGGAGAGCGCTGGTTTACTTCATTCAGGACGACGGCCCGTGGGGCGAGCACCAACATTACACCCTCAAAATCGGGATGGACGGTGCATGGGTGGGCGCATACAAAAACAATTCCTATTTCACCGTCTCCATGGAACCGGGAGAGCACCATGTGTGCGCGAACGTGCAATCGAACTCCTCCTTTGGGTCTCTGGTGGCGCTCCTCCATTTCACGGCAGAACAAGGGAAGATCTATTACTTCCGCACTCGTTTTGTTGCTGGGATGCCCGGCCAGATTCCACCGTATGTTGATTTTGATCCGATCGACAGCGATCAGGCCAAGTATCTGATTGACTCCTATCCGCAGAGTGCGGCGACACCCAAGAAGTAAGGTATGGGGCGGCTGAACGACGCTAGAGAGTCTGTAGACGCCGGATTGGCGGGTTGTCCATCTACACAAGGCTTGAATGGGATCGAACGAGATAACCGCACGCTCGCAGGCGGAGCGTGCACCCCTGAAAGGAAACCATGAAGATCGTCCTGATTGTGCTGCTTTTTGCCGCATCCGCATTGGCTCAGAGCCCGTTTGGCACATTTCCAGCGGCCTGCGGCACCGAAAACGCGAGTTTTAAGGTAAAACTGGACTACAACTGGCACGCGCCTGTGCAGCCCGAGCCCGGTAAGGCGCGGGTTTACTTTATTCACGAAGCCGGCACGTCCGTCGCTCATCCCATAGCCTACCCGACTTTGAAGCTGGGGATGGACGGAGCCTGGGTGGGCGCCAACCATGGCGATTCCTGGTTCGCCGTCTCCGTGGAACCGGGCGAGCATCACATGTGTGTCACCTTGCAGTCCTCTTTCGTTAACCAGCGCATGGAACTCGCGCATTTGCAGGCGGAGGCCGGAAAGGCATATTACTATCGCACGCGGCTGGTTATGTCGGGAACGGTGGAGTTGCTGGAGTTTGATCCGATCGACAGCGATCAGGGAAATTATCTGATTGCCTCTTTTCCGCTGAGCGTCTCGACGGCGAAGAAGTAAGGTGACGAGAGGCTGCGGCCGCTGGTCCATACGTCTTTTTCTGGCGCGCGGTCGGAATTTCGAGAACTCATCTCGGATTCTGCTCCGTTTGCTGAACGTCAGGCAGCCGCCATCTCCTGCCTCTTGGTTTCGCGGCCCACCATCGCCGCGCCAGCCAGCGCCAGAGCCTTGCCGTTCCATGAGGTTCCAGCCCGGCCAACTGACCGGGAACGGTAGCCTGCGAACCGGAAAGGCCTCCTCCTCGGCCATGCACGCTGGGCTATAAAACAATTCAGGCAACATCTGCTGCGACGAATGAATTGCCTGCCGCATCCTAATAGGCGCAAGAAGGTTCAACGCAAAGCGCGACCGGTATTTCCCGTTCCGCACGTCTCGGTCGAGAGCATTTTCCCTTTTCATGTCCAAAGCGGCTCTTCCCCAACCCATAAGCGGCCCAACGGCCGGCACTGAAAGGAAACTGATTTATGAAGCGTTTGGCATTCGTCACTGGCATTCTGGCGCTTGCGGCCCCCCTGGCCCTGGCGCAGACCTCCACCTGGCTCTCCGATCCGGCGCACAGCGAGGTCGACTTCAGCATCACCCACCTGAGCATCTCGAACGTGCATGGCCGCTTCGGCAAAGTGGCCGCAACTATCGCCTACAACGAGGCCGATGTGACCAAGTCCACCGTGACGGCCACCATCGGCGTCGACACCGTGGACACCGGCGAAGACAGACGCAACACGCACCTCAAGAGCCCCGATTTCTTTGACGTGGCGGCCTTTCCCACCGCAACATTTACCAGCACCGGCGTGGCCAAGAGCGGCAACAAGCTGATGATCGCAGGCAACCTCACCCTGCACGGCGTCACCAAGCCTGTGGTGCTTGAGGCGGAAGGCCCCGTCGGGCCGGTTCCGGGGATGGATCCCCAACACAAGCTGCACGCCGGCTTCTCGGCCACCACCACCATCAGCCGGTCGGCCTTCGGCATCGGAGCCAAGTTCCCGGCAGCCATGGTGGGCGACGAGGTCAAACTGGACATCGAGTTGGAAGTCGTCAAGCAGTGAGAATCCATCCCTGAACTGTGGAGTTAAACGGCGCGGGCTAAGCAGGCCCAAAAGGGGAAAGACTCGGCTCAAAAGGCAAAGCAATCCGGTAATCAGGGGGGGGTGCGCGACCTGTATGGCCCGAACTTCATCCGCTGCAACAAAAGTTGGACGCGTATCCCCTCCATGGCGCACGGCTCCGCTGCTCCCTCGCATGTGCATCTCTGCTATCCTTAATCGTTTACGTCTCGCAGCGGCGAGGGATCATGGCGGAGCGCAGAGGACGCAAGCATCATCAGGACCGGGTGGCGGAGACGCTGCGCCTGGAGATTGGCGCCATGATCGAGGGCGAACTCGTTGACCCGCGCATCCACTTCTGCTATGTCACTGAAGTCTCCCTCAATCCCGGCGGAAAGTCGGCGCGCGTTTTCCTAGCTGTCGACAACGCGGTCAAAGACATCGCTCAGGCTGAAGTGGATACGATTGCCGGCCTGGAAGCCGCCAAGGGCTATATCCGCTATGAGTTGAAGGAGCGGATGGGTGTGCGCCACGTGCCGGAACTCAGCTTCCTCGCCGACCGCTCGGGCCGCTTCCAGGCGCGCATCGAGCAGTTGATGGACAGGTCGCGCAAGCGGCAAAAGGTTTCCGCGGAGCAAATGCCTCCTCCGGAGCAGAAGCTTGCTGCGGAACAACAGGCTCCGCCGGAGTAGCCGCGCATGAATCTAATCCCCTCGAATCCGGCTCTTGATGCATCCCCGGCCACCCTGTCGGAAACGTCTGGCGATGCGCCCGATTCAAAAAGTCCCCCGCTTCCCGCAAATCCGCCCGAAGATCCAATCACCGCCATTCTCAAGGTCCTCCGCCGGGGCGAGCGGTTCTTGGTCTGCTCGCATTCCTGGCCCGATGGCGATGCGGTGGGCAGCATGGTAGCCATCGGAATGTTTCTCGAGCAGATGGGCAAGCACGTCGACTTGGTCACTGCCGATCGGATACCGGCCAACTGCCGTTCCCTGCCCGGAGTGGATGCCATCCGCTCCGAGGTGAGCGTTCATGGTATCTATGACGCGGCGATTCTGCTCGAATGCGACGGCCTCGCTCGCGCCAAGCTGCCCGGCCTCGAAGACTTCTTTCTCATCAACATCGATCACCACATCAGCGGCCGCGCTTTCGCCCATCTGAATTGGATCGACCCCGATGCCACCAGCGTGGGCGAGCTGATCTACCGGCTGGTCAAGGCCGCCGGCGCCACCGTCACGCCGCAGATGGCCACCTGCCTCTATGCCACCGTGCTCACTGATACAGCGGGCTTCTGCTTCGGTGCCATCCAGGCCACCACATTCGACCTGGCGCGGGATCTTGCGCTGGCCGGGGCCGACCCCATCCGCATTGCCCAGGACGTGTGCTTCTCCACATCCACCTCTAAGATGCTTCTGCTGGGCGCGGCCCTCGGCAATCTGAAGCGTGAGGGCCCGTTGGTCTGGCTCTGGGTCACGCACAACGATATGGTCCGCACCGGCGCCGTAGAGGAGGACTGCGAGGGCATTGTGAACTTTGCGGTCTGCATCTCCGGCGTGGAGGCCGCCGTCTTCCTGCGCGAACTCCCCGAGGGGACCATTCGCTTGAGCTTGCGTAGCAAAGGCAAGGTGAACGTGGCCGCGATTGCCGAACGGTTGGGCGGCGGAGGGCACGAAAACCTGGCCGGCTGCACCGTCGAGGGGCCTTTGCATCGCGCGCTCGACGAGATTCTGGCGGAATTGCGCCGCACCTTGGCCTGTTTCAGCGCAGAAAATGCCTGAAATCCCTTGAGATTCCGCGCAAATCTGTTAGCCTTGTCCCTGTTGAAACTCAATCATCGTTTCCGCGTTTCGCCTAAGCACGGATCGTAACCCGGCCGGGTTGGCTCCCCCAAGCGCTTTGACCAAATCCGGCATCGTTCTTTTGTGCGGAACGTTCTAAGTGTGCCCGCTCAAAGAAACCCTGGGACAGGAGAAGCGCTGGCAGTGGAAACAACTCTGGAATCCTCCGCTCCGGAATCGCCAAAAAGCCGGCGCAGACGGCAGCCCTGTTGGGCCACCGTCTGCGAAGCAGCCATCTTTCTTCTTTTCGCCGTCTTCTTCCTTACCTACGGGCTGACTCCGCTCCTGGGGGGAGATGGGCTGGGCTTGGTGGGCGCCGATGAGCCCCGTTATGCGCAGATCGCCCATGAGATGCTGGACCGCTTCGACTCCGCGCCCACCCTCAGAGACAAGCTCAGCGCCTGCGTAACTCCCTATCTCTATGGCCGTCCCTGGCTGGAGAAGCCCGCGCTTTACTACTGGCGCGCGATGTTCCTCTTTCAGGATTTCGGCGTCCACGACTGGAGCGCCCGCCTGCCCTCCACCACCTTCGCCTTCATCATGGTTGGCCTCATTTATCTGCACATGCGGCGCTTCCGGCCCGGAGGCCATCTGGATGCCGCCCTCATCACCGTCGCCTGCGCCGGCATTATCGGCTTTGCCCGCGGCGCATCCACAGATATGCAAATGGCGGCGCCTCTCGCCATCGGGCTACTCGGCTGGTATGCATGGTATGAAACCGATTCCAAGTTCTGGCTTTACGACATCTATTTCTTCACTGGCCTCGCCACCTTGGCCAAAGGGCCGGTAGCGCCCTTTCTGGCCATTGTCATCATCGCCGCCTTTGCTCTCTTGCGCCGCGAGTGGTCGATCCTTCGCCGCTCCCTCTGGTGGCCGGGGGCGGTCCTGTACTTCGCCATGGTCCTGCCTTGGTTCATCGCCGTCCAGCATCAGAACCCCACCTTCTTCCGCGAGTTCTTTCTCGAGCACAATATCGAGCGCTTTACCACCGACCGCTATCAGCACGTGGAGCCCTTCTGGTATTACCTGGTGGTCGTGATCCTGGCCATGATGCCCTGGACCGTGATCGCCGTCCGCGCCCTCGCCGACGGTATCCAGACCTCAGTCTGCGAATGGCGCCTGCGCCATTCCCGCAACTGCAAGCCGTGCGCCAACCGTCCCGGCGACGCCTTCCCTGAGTTCCTGGTGCTCTGGGCGCTCATTCCCATCGTCTTTTTCTCCTTCTCTAGGTCCAAGTTGCCCGGTTACGTTCTGCCCTCGCTTCCTCCCATTGCTATCCTCACCGGAGACTACCTCTTCCGCCGCCGCCAGCTGGGCCTCAACCGCTGGATACTCCTGGGCCACGCGGTCCTTTCCGGCGTCATGACCATGGTCGCGCTGCTTCTCTCCTGGTTTGTGGTCCACGGCGCCAGCCTGCCCCCCGCTCAGGCGCTGGTAGCCGCCGTGCTCGCCACCTCCGGCGCAGCGCTGCTGATTCTCATCGTGGTCAAAGGCTTCGGCGTGGCAAGACTTCGGCTGGTCACCACCGCCGTGCTGGCCGTGCTGGTTTTGTTTCTTTATGGCGTAGGCCCCTTCTTCGGCATTCCGGAGATCGGGGCCACCAAGCGCGTCGTTCACCTCCTGGACCGCACCTACTCTGTACGCCCGCTGGCCGCTCGGCTCGCTGCCCTGGCGCCCGCCGACGAGACCGTCGCGGTCTTCCGCGTTCGGCGAGACGTCGAGTATGGCCTCGCCTTCTATCGCAACTCCAAGGTTGTCAACTACGGGGAAACCGCTGTGCCTGACGGGCAGCACCTTTTGGTGGTGCGGGTGGCTGGCCGCGGCGGCGTGGACCTGGACACTTCGGCGGCCCTCGAAGTGTACCTCGAAGACCGCCATTATGAGCAACTCTTTACTTGGCCTGAGCAAGGACTGGTAGTTTATCTGGTGGGCAGCCGATAAGCTGATAAGCTGATCTTCAGTTTGTGCTTGGCAGCAAATCGTGGCAAAGTGGCCAGCAGGCGTAATGTGCTGTACAGCTCCGCTGAGGCCTCACCTGACCCAGGCCTGAACCGTTTTCCGGGGCGGCGGCAGCCGGCCCACTTCCAGGGAGAGAACCATGGCAACAGGCGTCTCCATTGAAATCCTCGACCTGCGGCACTTCGCGGCGCCCATGCTCCGCCCTGTGCTCGAGATCGAAGGAGAGGTATGGAAGAAGCGCCTGCACTGGGACTATCGCACCTCCACAAAGCTCCTCATGCAGTACCTGGACAGCCACATGCTGCCCGGCTACGCAGCCTTGGAGGCGGGCCAGGTCACCGGCTATGCTTTCTGCGTTTACGAGGAGACCAAGGCCGTTATCGGCGATGTCTTTGCCATGGTCCCCCCCCCAGCCGGCTCACTTGCGGTTTCTGCCCCAGAGCCAGACTCCGCCTGCCAAATCCCCCCCTTCGCCCTCGAAGTCGAGGAGATTCTGCTCCGCCATCTCTTTGAGTTGCTGCAAAACTCGCCGCAGGTCGACCGTATCGAATCCCAACTGCTGCTGCACCCTTCAGGCGTCCACGCCGGGGTCTTTCGCGAAGCCGGATTCCAGGTCTTCCGCCGCCTTTTCATGGTGCAGTCTCTTCACGGTCTCTCCACTCAGCCCCGTACGGACCTGCCCGCAGGTCTCGAAATGCGCCCATGGCGCGACGAGGATATGACCTCCGCCAGCCGCCTCATCAACGAGGCCTATCGCGATCATCCTGACGGCTTGATCAACGACCAGTACCGCTCCACCCAGGGCTCTTTGCGCTTTCTCCATAACATCGTCCGCTACTCCGGCTGCGGCCTATTCTCCCCCCAGGTCTCGTTTGTCATCGTCCACCGCTCTAACAGTGAACTGGTGGCCCTCATCCTCGGCTCGCGGGTCAGCCCTGAGAGTGGCCATATCACCCAGGTCTGTGTCCATCCCGACTACCGCCGCCACGGTCTGGCCCGCTTTTTGCTCTCCGTGGCCGCCTTCCACTTCATGCGCCAGGGCGTCACCGAGATCTCCCTCACCGTCACCGAATCCAACTTCCAGGCCATCGACCTCTATCGCGCCGAGGGTTACACATGCCCGCACAGCTTCGACGCCGCCGTCTGGAAGCGGGGAGGCGCTGCTTGAAGAAGTCGGGGAAAGGAGCGCCTGCCCTGGCAATCCAACCGAGCCTCTGCGAGAGAATCGAGAAGGCGTTTGGTCATCGGCAAATGCCAACTGAAGTCGTGGAACCGGAGGCGTATACCCAGTTCGACTCTGACGTGGAAGACGCGCTCACGTTCGCTGGCAAGGATTGGCGAGAGATCACCCGTGAGCATTGGAGTAAGCATTATTGCGCCTTCCATTTCCTCTCTCACGAGGCGCTTGCGTACTACTTGCCCAGCCTGTTGATCATTCCCCTCGCGGATAGACTTGACCACATGGATATGGCTGTCGATTCGCTTATCCACGATCTCGACCGGACCCCACTAAGCAGCCCAGAAGACTATCCATTCGAGTGCAGGCTCGCGGGTCTCACGTGCGATGAGTATGAGGTGATCAAGGAGTGGCTGCTCTTAGAGCATTTCACCTAATGGTGTATAGTATAGGTGGCGATGCTCCGCGCACATGCTATGGCGCGACCTTATTCGGATGATTTGCGGCGCAAGCTGCTTGAGGCCTTCGACCAAGGCAAGGGAAGC
>Ga0326728_10001756_pt1 | contig 74931 bp, 66 predicted proteins | sample MB3enrmetagenome_FD_207602 | JGI IMG/M metagenome (GOLD analysis project Ga0326728, IMG submission 207602) | Lab enriched peat soil microbial communities from McLean, Ithaca, NY, United States - MB31MN | ecosystem: Environmental > Terrestrial > Soil > Wetlands > Peat | place: USA: New York...
CTCAGCGACCTTTTCCGGCAAATCGACATTTATGGATTTCACAGTTCTCCCTCCGGTATTGTACGCCAAAGGCTTCGGACTTTTCATCTTCAGATTTTACGCGTCACGAATCCTCCGCTCAGAACCATCGGCTCATGATGACTTTCTGCTCGGTGTAAAACGCTACGGCGTCTTTGCCGTGGGCGTGCAGGTCTCCGAAGAAGGAATTCTTCCATCCCGCGAAGGGGAAAAAGGCCATGGGGGCGGCGACGCCGACGTTGATTCCCACCATGCCCACTTCAATGCGTGAGGAGTACTCGCGCGCGGCTTTCCCGTTGCTGGTGAAGATCGATGTCGCGTTGCCGAAGGGCGAGCGATTCACCAATTGGATGGCCTCATCCAGCGTCTTGACCCGAATCACGGAGAGCACGGGCCCGAATATCTCTTCCCTGGCGATGGTCATGTCGGGGGTGACGTTGTCGAAAATCGTGGGCCCGAGGAAAAATCCTCCGCCGGCGGATTGGTAGCGGCGGCCGTCGCACAGAGGCGTGGCTCCTTCGGCGGCGCCCTTTTCGATATAGCCCGCCACGCGCTGCAAGTGCTCGGCAGTTACCAGCGGCCCCATCTCGGTGCCCGCCTGCGCGCCGTCGCCTACGGCCAGAGCCTCCGTGCGTTTGGCCAGCAACTCGAGCAGCGGACCGGCCGCCTCGCCTACGGGCACCAGCACGCTGCCCGCCAGACATCGCTCCCCCGCGGCGCCAAAGGCCGAGCCGATGATCGCCTCCACGGCCTTGGGCAGGTCGGCGTCGGGCATCACCACCAGGTGATTCTTCGCCCCGCCCAGCGCTTGCACGCGCTTTCCTTCCGCCGCCGAGGTCGAGTAGATGTATTTGGCCACCGGCGTCGAACCCACGAAGGAAACGCCTCTCACTAAAGGATGATGCAGCAGCGCGTCCACCGTTTCCTTGCCGCCGTGGATCAGGTTCAGGACCCCTGCCGGCAGGCCGGCTTCCGCCAGCAGTTCGACGATGCGGGTGGGCGTGAGCGGAACTTTTTCCGAGGGCTTCAGCACAAACGTGTTGCCGCAGGCGATCGCGAAAGGGTACATCCACATGGGCACCATCGCCGGGAAATTGAACGGCGTGATGCCCACGCATACGCCTACGGGCTGCCGAATCGTCTTGCAATCGATTTCACGCGCCACGTCGTTCAGCGCATCGCCCATCATCAGACTGGGCATGCCGCAGGCTACTTCCAGCATCTGGATGCCGCGGCGAACTTCCATGCGGGAGTCCTCGGCGGTCTTGCCGTTTTCGCGGGTGAGGATGGCGGCCACCTCCGCCGCGTGCTCCTCGAGCAGCGCTTTGAAACGGTAAAGCACCTGGACGCGGTCCACTACCGGTACGGCACGCCACTTCAGAAACGCCTCGTGCGCGGCGCGAACGGCGCGGTCGACGTCACAGGCCTCGGCGAATGGGACCTCCGCCAGCACCGCGCTTGTGGCGGGATTCGTGACCGGCTGAACCTTGCGGCCCTGCGGCCTCTCCCATGCCCCATTAATAAAAAAACCAACCAGCCCCGCGCGAGATTCCGTCATAACTCCCTCCCCATCCGGCAATTTCGCTTTGACCGACCAGCGGAGGCCCTGCCGGCAGAAAGATGTCAAAAAGTCCCACCTAGCCAGCTATTTTACAGAAGAATCCACAATAAGAACGAAGTGTTTTGCTATATCACTGAAAACAAATATCTTACAGACATTTTAAACAAATTTGGGGTATGTTGGGGATTGGTGGGGATTCCACCTCCCGCAGCCTCCAGGCTTTCTGCCCAGCGGAGGAAATTTTCTTATTCGCCACCTAATCCCGCACATCCCCTAGGCTTCCGAGAGTCCGCGAGATGATCAATCCTTCGAATGCCGCTTATCTCACCTGAACTTTTTGAGCCCCGCCAATTCTAACAGAGAGAGCCCGACAAAGTGGGGGCCGTAAACGAAGGCCCTGCGCCAAAGCCTGCGGGGTTCGTGCAATACACGCCAGAACCATTCCAGGCCAGCATTGCTCACCCAGGTGGGAGGAGGATCCGATTTGCCGCAGATGAATCGAAAGGCGGCTCCCACGGCAGCCATCACCGGCACTTTGAGCCTTCTCAGATGAGCAAAAATCCACCTCTCCTGCTTGGGCAAACCTAACCCCACCCAAAGAACATCGGGGTTTGCTTGGTTGATCATCTCCGTGATCTGCGCGTCTTCGGCCGGCGTCATTTCCCTAAAAGGTGGAGAGTAGACTCCCGCTATTCTTAAAGAAGGAAATTGCCGCAGCAGGTTCTCCGACATGAGGGAGAGGACTTCATCGGTATCGCCGTAAAAGAAATTTTTGTACCCCCGGGAATCGGCAATTTTGCAAAAGCCCAGCAGCAAGTCGGTGCCTCGAATGTGGGGGACAGCTTGAGAAGCCCGCCGCGAGAGAAACCAATTGGTAACTTTGCCATCAACCAGCGAAAGATCGGCTGATCTGAGCACCTCCATGAAATTTGCGTGCTTGTGAGCCTCCAGGATGCCATGCGAATTAGCCTGATAGATCCAGTGGCAACGGTCGCGTTGCTGAATCCACTTTTCCATGTTCCGGAGGACTTGGTCCAGGTCAACAAGGTGGAGGGGAACACCCAAGAGGGAGCTTGATTCGATCCGACCCTCGGGGTCTGGAGTGCTTGACATCGTCATGGCTTGTCTCGGCAGGCACCGGAGTTGCCGACGCCTTTTTCCTGCTGCGTAGGAGCAGACACTAAAACCGACGGAAGCCTGATGGATGGTTCGTGATTGGGGCGAGATCGCCTACCCTCAGCCCAGCGCGGCACTTTCTTGGAGCGAACCTCCCACTTCCCCGTAAAGGTTACGAAGAACGAAACCAGAACGAGTTTGATATCGAGCCAGAAGCTCTGCTTCTTGATGTAGAGAAGATCGTAGCGAAGTTTCTGGCGGCGCGGCAGCTCGCTGTGACCATAGATCTGGGCGATTCCCGTGAGTCCTGGTGTGACCGCATGGCGCCGGTCAAATCCCGGTATTTCCTGGCGGAACCTCTTCACGAGTTCCGTCCACTCCGGCCGCGGCCCCACGAAGCTCATGTCGCCACAGAAGATGCTCCAGAGCTGGGGAAGCTCATCCATCGCGGTCGCGCGCAGTATCCGCCCTACCCGCGTGATGCGCGGATCCCTTTCCTTGGCGGGAATCACTCCCCACTTGGCGTCCGAGTCTGCCACCATCGAACGGAACTTGATGCTCTCGAAATCCTGGCAGTCCTTACCCACCCTCGGCTGGCGATAGAAAATGGGTCCCCCATCTTCCAACTTGATGGCTATCGCAATCCCTGCCCAAAGGGGTGAGGACACCAGCAACCCCAACCCCGAAAGCGAAATGTCGAAAAGTCGTTTGAGCATGAAGACCGATTCCTTGATTTCAGGGCGGAAAACCCTTAACTAGCCCTTACACCCCCCGGCATAGTCAATAAAGCCCGCAGGGTAGCCAGTAGGGCGCGGTGATGCCAATCAAATTTTAACCGGCCATTTAAGCGAACCAGCAGGTCGGTCGAGTGCGCCACATCGAAAAAGCTGTCAATCTGTCCGTCGGTAAAGTGGCTGGCGAGTCTTCGGGCAAAATAGCCGACTACCAACTCGTTACCAAAAGTCGATCGCCAGTAGCGTTCGAAGTCGCCCAGCGTCCCAGAGTTAAAACTCTTTTTGCGGAAAGCTCGAATCACCACATCGGCGACCAGTTCCGCCGAAAGCAAGCCATAATAGATACCCCCGCCTGTAGTCGTCTTGATGTGCCCGGCAGCTTCACCCGCCGCCACCACGCGGTCTGCGACACAATGTCCCACGGGCGCCTGCGCAATCCCTTTCCGGTCTACTCGCAGAGTCGAAATGTCGATATGGGGGGAAATTCTATTCACAAGTTTCGTAAAATAGGGCTCCGGATTCTGCTCGGTCATCAGCCCCACCCTCCACCGGCCATTGCCCAGCGGTATCTCCCACCCAAAAGCTCCCGGAGCCACCCCCCGACCCACATAGACTCGAGTGGCCCCACCATGGCCATTGGGGGGAAGGGTTATCTCCGCCTGCAAAGCCCGCAGGAATTGCCGAGGACGCGCCAGCCCCAGGGTGCGATTTAGAGAACCATTAACACCCGTTGTAATAATAGCCAACTGGGCATTTAGGCGTCCTGGGCCTTCGGCGGCCGACCGGAAATCGATTTCCACCGAATGCTTGTGAACTTCCAGAGAGTTCACCCAGCAGCCCAGTTGCATGCTAACGCCTGCGGCCATCGCACGCTCGGCCAAGGCTCGGTTGAACTCACCCTTGTCAATCACCTGGGCCAGCGGCGCCTCCGCGCGATGCTCCAGAATTCTTCCCCCGGGAGAAATCGCTTGAATGCACCGGACATCCGCCAGAATAGGATGGGTCGGGAGGTTGAAGCGGGCAAAAGCCTCATCGCCCAGAACCCCCGAGCAGATGGCGCGATCACCGATCCGGCTCTGGGCCTCCAAGAGCACGACATCCAGCCCCGCCTGGGCCAGCAAGAACGCGGCATGGATACCCGCCGGACCCGCTCCGACAATGGCGACATCCCTCAAATGATCCCTCCCCTCCCTACTCCTTAACGCTCTCCCCCGGACCCCGTCCGCACGCCGTTATCAGGACCAAGTCGCAGCCTCCGAGTTCATACTCCCGTTACCTCCGATTGGGGCAAATTCTGGGGGCCTCAAAGCCTACTGGTTCTGACAAAACGCCGTGAAAGAACTCGCACTATTTTTCACCCTCCGGCTCGAGAATTTCTTGAAGGGTAGAATCCCGTTGGTCGTATTGCCGACGATAATAAGCGCGGTAACCGCGAGCCGCCACGCGTTCGACCCAGTCGCCATGAGATAGGTACCAATCCACGGTTTGCTTCAGTCCGGCTTCAATCATCGTGTGCGGCGCCCAGCCCAATTCCTGCTGAGCTTTTGTGGTATCAAGAGCATACCGGCGGTCATGCCCAGGCCGGTCCTGAACATAGGTCAAAAGGGATTCCGGCCTCCCGAGGAGTTGGAGGATCCGCCGAGCCATCTCGATATTGGCCCACTCCGTCCCTGCCCCCAAATTGTAAACTTCACCTTCGCTCCCCTTGTGCAGCACCGCATCCAAGGCCGCACAATGGTCCATGACATAAATCCAGTCCCTGACTTGCAGCCCATCACCATAGACGGGAATGCTTCCCCCCTGCATCGCGCGAGTGATCATGAGCGGAATGAACTTCTCGGGGTACTGATAGGGTCCGTAGTTGTTTGTGCACCGTGTGATAATAACTGGAAATCGGTACGTGTGGAAGTAGGAGCGCGCTAAAAGGTCCGCGCCCGCCTTGCTTGCCGCATAAGGGCTGTTGGGGGCTAACGGGGACCGCTCGATGAACCTTTCGCCAGGCGGGGCGCTTCCGTAAACTTCATCCGTGCTGACCAGCACGAAGCGCTTGACTCCCGCTTGCCGGGCCGCATCCATCAAGCACTGTGTTCCCAGGATATTGGTTTTGGTAAACGCCAGGCTATTGAGGATACTGCGGTCCACGTGTGATTCGGCGGCAAAATGCACGACGGCCTCGACGCCGCTGGAAAGCACCTCCTGCACTTTGCGGCGATCACAGATGTCACCTCGGATGAACGTGTGCCGCGGCTCCGCCATCACATCCTGAAGAGTGTGGAGGTTTCCGGAGTAAGTCAATTTATCCAGGTTCAGGACAGAATAATCGGGGTGATTGGCCAGAATATAGCGTACGAAGTTCGAGCCGATAAAGCCTGCTCCTCCCGTGATCACAAGCTTCATTTCGAACGCGCGACCTCCTGGCCCGGATTCCTCACCCATGAGGGGAAGGGCGGAGCTTCACAGGCTGCGGCCCCCCCCACCGCGGATAACCACCCCGGCGCCCAAGGCGCCACCCCTCCTGAATCAGGAGTGGAGTTTTTAAAGAACTCCCCTCCTCAGATGAGGAGGGGATAAAGGGGTGGTATTGATAATGGCAGCGCCAACGAGTTTTTCCGCAGCCTGTTCAGCCTCAAGGTATAACCCCCCGCAGCCCCGGGAGGCTTGGGAGTTTATTTCTTTGCGAACGTTTCAGCCACCAGATTGGTCGCCGATCGCAATGACTCAAAGGTCCCCGCGTCGGTCCACCAGCCTTCCAGAATGCTGTAGGTCAAGGCGCCTTCCTGCAAGTAAGCGTTGTTCACATCCGTAATTTCCAACTCTCCCCGGCTGGAAGGTTTCAGCTTGTTAGCTTTTTCGAAGACGGTTGAGTCATAGAAATAAACCCCGGTTACTGCGAACTGGCTGGCGGGCCGGGAGGGCTTTTCCTCGATGCGCACGATCCGCCCATCCTCAAAGACCGGCACCCCAAACCGCGCCGGGTTGACCACTTCTTTCAGAAGGATATGTGCTCCCTTCGGTTGGCGCTCAAAGTCGTCGGCCGCTTGCTTAATGCTTCCCTGGAGAAGATTGTCGCCGAGAACGACGCAAATCCTTTCCCCTTCCGCGAAGTTTTCCGCCAGGCGCAGGGCATCGGCGATACCGCCTTCCCCCTCTTGGTAGGCGTAATGCAGGCGCTTCAGACCGAATTCCTTTCCGTTACTCAGCAAACGCAGAAAGTCTCCGGCATTCTGCCCCCCCGTGACGATGAGGATCTCCTGGATGCCTGCGTTTACAAGCGTCCGAAGGGGATAGTAAATCATGGGGGCGTTGTAAACCGGCAGCAAATGCTTATTCGTGACCTTTGTTAACGGGTACAACCGCGAGCCAGTTCCCCCTGCCAGGATCACACCTTTCAATTCGCACCCCGCTTGCGTCACACTAGGTGAGATAGCCCCCATTACGCTCCGCTGGCGAAAAGCGCTCCATTTTCCTCACCTTCCCCCGAGAGGAAGCTGGGTGTACGGCCATCGCCAGACACACCACGAACCAGGCCGCGTTGGCGGGGATACGCAGGTTGAAATCCACAAAACTATGGGCCATAAGTCCCATGCAGCCCACGGCCGCCCCCAACTGAATCCAGCCCGCTTCATGGTGCAGGCGCTCCCGCAAGTGTCGAAACGCCAGGTGGAAGAATAGCACCAGCGCCACCGCCAGAATCACGGCGCCGGCAAGCCCGGTCTCTGCCAGGGCCTCCGCGTAATCATCGTGGGCGTGTGTCCAGTGCAAGTCGGTAGGGTTAGTCGCATACATGGGAAACGCCATCTCAAAACACCCCACTCCCACGCCGATCCAGGGGTGGTCGGCGGCGATGCGCAGCGCGCTCTTGCTCACCCAGAGCCGGTCCCCGAACGTCACCTCGAGGGATTTGTCACTGGCAAAAATCGACCAAGCCCGGCTCGTAACACCCTTGGTGCGGATCATCCAGGCGAAGAGACCTACGGCAATAACCACGACGGCGATGACCATAGGCAGGGCACGACGCCGGGCTAACTGCGACGGGTTGGCCACCAGGACGAGTCCGAAAACCACCCCCTCGATCAGCATGGCCGCCGTGGCGCCTCGGGAGCCGCTGACCCATACGGAGATCAAGGCCATGATCACCACACCCCACAGCAAATACCGCGAGAGCGACTGATCAGACCGGCTGAGCAGGTAACCCGCCGAAATGGGAATCAGCATTTCCATCAGGCCACCGTAGTCGTTGTGGTTGACGTAGGGGCCGAAGGGCCAGGCCGTCACTTTGATGCTCCAATAAATCTGATGATAGTCCTTCGCGAAGAAGAATTGCGCCAGCGCCAGCACACTCACGGCAAAAGCCAAGCCCGTTACCACCAGCCCGAAATACCGCATGGCCCTGCCATTTTCAGGCCGGGAATTGAGCAATTGGCCGGCCAGAAAAAACAAGACCAGGTTCGAGACAATCTTCAGGACGGCTTCCCGCGTCGCCACATGGTCCAGCGTCAAACCGAAATAGAATTGCCCAAGCGCCACCACGAGCAGCGCCAGGAACGGCCAATACATGGGTGACCAGGCGATGCGGAGAGCGCCTCGCTGGGCGCAACCTACCGCCCAGAGAATCAGCGCCAGAAAGGCCAGAACCGTCAAGCTTCCCCAGGCCCAGGGGTCCACGGCTCCCAGCGCCCAAGGGGCGGCAAAAATGGCGGCGACGAGAATAAACCGCGCCAGGCCTTTGAAAAGGGATGCGGCCCGGTCTTGCCCAGGAGGGGGGGCGTATCGGGGAAATGGGGCGGAGGACTCTGACAGGGTGGACATGATCAGCGGGGCCTTTCCTGGGTCACCACGCGCCCGGGGATTTCCGCCGCATGCAGATTAACCTCATCCAGCCAGACCGTGCCGGAGATGTCACGCGGAGGCATTCGACCCGGGGGTCGCCAGAAGGTAATGCGCACGGCCTGCGTCTGGGGCTGGGTGGTGAATGTCAAATCGATGGGATGCCAGTCCGTCGTCCCCAGGGTCTGGTCGGTGGTGGCAGGTTGGCAATACTGACAACCGATCTCGGCCACGCGCAAACGGGGACCACTATCCGAGGTGAGGTCATCCGACCGGACGTAGGCTGTCAACTGATAACGGGTCTTGGGGGCGACCTGTACCACTTGACTCACCAGTTCGAAGTTCTCGTTTCGGCCCACGAGGAATTCGATCCTCAGGCAATTTCCATTCTTGTAGCCGGAAGGGTCAGAAAAATCGAACAGGAGATCCGGATCTTTGCTGTATTGCCAGTCAAATCCGGTGTCGAGAGGGGATCGCCCGAAGCTGCCGTTGTAAACCAGAGAACGGGGAGAGGGACCGACTTCTTTCGGGATCAACCCCCGGCGGTCCAGATCGCCCCAGACAATGCTCGCATAGTGAATCTGATCGTGTCCAATCAGGAAATCCAGGAAGGGTTTTACGGACGACACTTCCGGCGACCGGTCCGGACCCGCGATCATCTCTCCCCAAATCCGCATGGCACTATCATAATCTCCCGTGGCGCTCAAGAAAGTGAGGAAGGCAAACCGCCGGGAGGGATCTTTCCCCTCGGCGAGAACCCCCTCATATATCTGTTGCGGATCATTGGCCGCTCGGAGTAACAACCGGAAGGCCGGGCCCGAATACTCCGGGGCCATTTCCAGGAGCCTGCGGAAATAGGGGAAACTTAGTTGCACCCGATTAGTCAAAACATAGTGATTCCCCATGGTCCACTGTAAACGCGGGGTGATGGCGTTAAGGGCCTCGACCCGCTCGAAGGCCTGATCCGAACAGGCCGTGTCGCCAACGAAATCGCACGTGGTTCCCAGGACCGACCAGTATTCCCAACGGCGAGGGTTGAGGGCAATAGCCTGGCGAAGATATTTCATAGCCTCCACAGGATTGACGTCGGCGGGCAAAAAGGAATAAAGCACCCCGAGCCGGTACAAGACGTCCGGGTTTCCGGGATCATATTGGAGCCCTTTTTGGACCTCCGGGATGGACAAGGATTCTATGGCTTGTGTAGCCAATGCCACGCGCGCCGTTTTATAGATCAGAGATCCGCTGAGTGCGATGACCAAGGTGAGAAAAATAACCGCCCGCCACCAGGGGCGCAGCGGCCATTCGAGCAGGTACGGTGATGGGTGCCGGGAAAAACGCCCCCCGCTAGGGGGGTCAGAGGTCGGATATACACTCATTTCGAGAACGATCCTGGAATAGGCGGCTGGCAAGGGTCTTGCGGTCTCGGTCAGACTCGCCCAAATATGATCCCTGCGTCATGCGTCCACACGGCATTGAACTCAAGCCCTGCGGGGTGAATCCTTTTGCCTCGAGCGGCCACCCCCTGACGAATGGGAAGGACTCGACACCGTGATTTCGTCGTAATACGACTGGGAGTAAGGGCCATAATAGGATCCATAATAGCCATCGAAACGCATGTCGACTTTGTTGAGCACGATGCCCAACACCCTGGATCCCGCATTGTCGAGGATACGATGCGCCCGGGCGAGCGCTCCGCGGGCCGTTACGCCGCTCGCGACCAGCAGAATGACCCCATCCACCAACGCCGAAAGGACCACCCCATCGGTGACCAGCAGAAGAGGTGGAGAGTCTATCACAATCTGCGTAAAGCGTTTCATGAGGTCCTTCAGGGTTGCCTCCATCATATGGGAGGAGAGAAGTTCCGCCGGGTCGGGAGGCCGCGGGCCGGCGGGTAGAACCCAGAGATTGGGAACCCGGTCGTACTGGAGCATCGCTTCGTCCAGGGTGTGGGCGCCGGTCAGGAAACTGCTCAGCCCCTTTTCGTTGGGAACACCCAGGGTTTTGGCCACCGAGGGTCGGCGCAGGTCAGCGTCCATAATCAGAACGGGGCCTCCCCTCTGGGCAAAAGCAATGGCCAGGTTCAAGGCCGTCGACGTCTTACCTTCACCCACCTGCGCACTGGTCACCAGCAAGGTCTGAGGCGGCTGGGGGGCCGTGGAGAGCAGAACAGAAGTCCGCAGACTGCGGTACGATTCCGCCAGGGGAGAGGAAGGCCTCTTGAGAACCGCCAGTCCCACCCCACCCAGGGAAACGGAACCCGCCGGGCGATTGGCAGGCAATTGGCGCTGCCGGACACTCTCCCGGTCCACTGGGATGACGGCCAGTGCCGGGGCATTGATCAGTCTTTCCGCTTCTTCCGTGGATCGCACCGAACTGTCAAGAGCCTCTTGCATAAAAGCCAGCGTGACCCCGAGGATCATGCCCACCAAGAGGGCCGCCGCCAAATTGCGCGGTTTGTTGGGGCGGATGGGGCTGGTGGGCGGGGCCGCCTGATCAATCACATGAATATTGGTGGCTTTCAAGCTGGACGAAAGGTCGGCGTCCTTGAGCCGTGCTAGGAGGTTCTCATAAAGTTGCTGATTGGTCTCGAATTCGCGCTTCAAGATGTTGTGCTCGATCATGCGCTGATTGACTTCCGTGACCTCTGACTTCTGTTTCTCCAGGGCCTTCGCAATAAATTCTTTGCGGCTCTGGGCCGCCAGGGAATCATTGTAGAGCTTCTTCACCGCCTTCTTTCGCTCGTCCTCCATCAGGGACTGCATCTCATTCAGTTGTTGATGCAGTCGCACAGCCTTGGGGAAATTCGGCCCGTATTGGGTGACGGCGTCGGCGTAGCTCGCCTTCAGATCGTTGTATTTCTCCTCCAAGTTCTGCAAAAGCTGGTTCTGGACGATGACTCCAACCTGGCCTTCATTGGACTTGGCCAGCTCGTAAAGGGATTGTTTCTGAGCCAAGTCATTCTCGGCGACCGTATAGTCCTTGCTCAAATCCTGGAGTCTTTGGTCGGTAATGCTCCCCTTGTCTCCGCCATTGATGATGAGGTTCTGGCGCTCGTAGTCGATCATGGCCTGCTGGGATTTCATGACCTTGGCCTTGAACTCCTCTAATTGCAGCTCCATCCAGGCCGATGCCTGGCGCGTGAAGTCGGATTTTTCCCGGAAACTGAAGTCTCGGTAATTGTCGACGAGTTTATTGGCAATGCGTGCGGCCAGCTCGGGATTGCTGCTCTCGTAACTTACCTCGATAACGCGGCTATCCTTCAGCGGTTCGACGAGCAGTCCCCCTTTGAATTGCTCAACCAAGCCGGCTTTTCTGGCGGCAGCGATCTGCGCTGCCGTGCGCTTTGCTCCGTGGCTGGACGAGGAAGAATCGGGACCATTATTAAGACCGAGTTGCTCGATCGTCTGCCAGGCTAGATTATCACTCTTGAGAATCTGGATCTGGGTTGCCAGAAAACCGGTATCTTCGTTGTAGCCGCCTTGGCGATAAAGGTCGTTAATCGATTGGACCTGGGGATATTCGGTCTCCACCTCGACGCTGACCGTCGCCCGGTAGACAGGCGCCATTTTGTAATTGTAGATGGCCGTCAAAGCCAACACCAAAAACGTCGCCGTGGCGACGGTTCCCGCGCGCTTCACGACCACCTGCCAGAAGGTGTTCAGGTTGAAGTGCGCTTCCGCCCCTTGCGGCTCCAACTCCACGGTGGCGGGCGATAAGCTGCTGACGCGCTGCGGAAAGCTGCGTTCAATAGGCGATAAAGACTCGTTGTCAGACACCTGAAGGTTCTCCCTGCATTAGAATCCGCTCGCGCGGACGGTTGTCGAACGCACCCCTTAGGGGCGATAAATCATGAGACCGGTCCCGATGGTCGCACCGGCCGCGAGAGCCGTGGCCGCCGCCGTATGAGTACCCTTCTTAAACGTACTTTCCGGAATATAGACAATATCATCTGCCAGGAGCTTTATGTCGGTTTTCTCACCCGTGACAATGGCCTTGAAGTTCACGCTAATCTCTTGACGCTTTCCCTCCGGAGCCGAAGGGTCCCTCCGAAAGATGCTGATCTTTTTATCCCGAGCGGTAGGTGATAGTCCCCCCGCCAAGGCCACGGCCTTGACCACGGTGTAAAACTCTCGGTTAGGGTTAACCACGTACCCACCCGGGCGATTGACGGCGCCCAGGACGTAGACCAGCGCCGCCCGCTTCACAATAACTCGATCTCCCGGGTAAAGAAGGACGTTCGCTTTGGTTGCCCCTGTTTGCAGAAGCTGTCTAAGGTCTACAGTAAAATACTGTTCCTGTGAGGCTGGGTCTGCCTTAACCGCCTGATTGCCTTCCGAGGCTGGGTCTGCCTTAACCGCTTGATTGCCTTCCTTCGTTCCGCTCCGCAAGCCCTCTTCGCCACGGGCGACGATCGCCTCATCTCCGGCATCATCCGTAGGGCCTCCCGCTTCATTGAGCAGCTCAAAGAGGTCGGTCGGGCCGTAGATCGGATACCCTTTGGGGTTTTTCACCGCCCCGGAAACGATCACCGTGTGCTGCCGGGTCTCTTTAAGCCCAACCGTCACTTGTGCATTGTTCAGCATGCCGGCTTCGCGGAATTTCGTCGCAATCAGGACCGACAACTGGTCCATGGTTAACCCGGCGGCAGGGATGGGTCGGGCAAGCAATGGCAAAGTGAGAAAACCATTGGAACTGACCCGGTACGTCCGCGAGACTTCCGGCACGTCCATAACATAAATATCCAAAAGGTCGTCCGCGCTCACCGTGTATTCCGGCACTTGGCGACCCGTAACATCCGCCGCCTTGGCGGGGGCAGATGTCCCTTTCGAGGTCGAAACAGGCTGCCCCGCGGCCGCTACGGGGGAATCCTGTGCCGGGGCTGAGATCGAACCCGTCAAAAGGCAAACCCCCAACCCCAAACCCATCCCCCAAACTGCCGGGGAGTACTTTCGGCGTTTCCAACCTTGGCTGAACATAGGCCCACCTCTACGCATCAACTGCAAATTCTCCACGGGCGCGAGGGATCAAACTTCCGACCCCTGGAACTCGAAAATTGCGTCCTCACCCGGCTCCTGTTGCCCGCTTTGTTCCGATTCCCGGGACTGCCTTAAAAAGGAACCTCCTGCGGATCCGGCAGGAAAAAAGTGGTCCTGCTCTCTTCAGTTCGATGCAATCTCAGACTGCTCTTGTTCGCAGCTTGTATCTAGGATGATGAAGACACCCTGTTTGTTTGCGGGCACTGCCTCACTCGAGTCTGAGCAACATCCCAACTCGCGTCCCTTGGCAAGGTACCAGCGCGGCGGCAGTCCGGCCAGTTGCTCAATGAAACATGTCGCAAGCTAGTATAGGTATCCCCCCAGTCGTTGTCAATAGCCGAGGCTCGGCGCGGTACATTAAAAAGGGCGATTCTTGTGCGGCACATTAGAAATGGGCGATTCTGGCAGGGTGCCCGATGTTTAGGCTGCGGAGTTGAGGTAAAGTAAAAAGTGTCCAACAGGCTATATATTATTGAAAAGATTTGGCTCCTCAGCCAGGACTCGAACCTGGAACCCTTCGGTTAACAGCCGAATGCTCTACCATTGAGCTACTGAGGAGCAAGACCGTCTGGACCCTATCGGCTGAGACGGACCTTGGCTTTATAGCATAGGCGGAAAAACCCCGTCAACTGGCGCTCGGCTTTTTGGCGGTCGAAGCTTGCATCCGCTGCCGTAGGGCATCCAACGCCTCGGGAGCTCGCTTCGACATCCACTGCTCGTATTTCTCCGCCAGCGTCTCCAGATTTTTCCACGCCATGGGGTTCTTGTTTTGCTGGCGAAAGGCAGGCGCCAGGTTCCTGACCTTGTCCCAGGTGATCCAGAACTCCCCAGAGTTCTCAAAAAAAAGCTCTTCCTTGATCAGTCCGTGGTTCACAATGGAGGCGGCCATTTCCCAATAACTGACCGTCATCCGGAAGAAGGTGTTATGCTCCGAGCCCGGCGGACACTGCGCCGCGAACTCTTCCATGGATTTGGCCTGAAATTCCTGGGTGAACCAGGCGCGCGCCTGGCGCAGCTTGGCTTCCCGCCGCAGTTCGTAAAGCCGCAGCAACAACTCTGCATCGTAATTGTCAGGATGCTCTTTCACGGGGTCCTCCCTGCTTTCTCACAAAGTTTTCAGTTGGCCGGTGACTCGCCATCGCGTTGGCGCTCGTCTCCTCCGCCCACCGCCGGAATCTTATCATGGTTTCGGCGGCGCTCCGGCGGCGATCCCGGGCGCGCTGGGGCCTCGGAAACTTCCCTACTGCGCGGAGGGGTCGGGAGCCATGAGGTCGGCCAGCAGCTTCACGACTTCCCGCTCGATGAGGTCACGCGCGCTGCGGAAAGAGTCGATGCCCTGGCCGAACGGATCGGGCACCTCCCAATCCACCGTGCGTCCTCGAAAATCCGCGGGCAGGGGGCACGAAATTTCACTGCCCATCCCCACCACCAAGTCCATCTCCGCAACGGGCACCTTGCGCAGTCCCTTCGACCACTGCCCTTCCAGGGCAATTCCCTTCTCCGCCATCACTTCGTAGGTCTGTGCCGTGATCGACCCCAAGGGATACAAGCCTGCGCTGAACGCTTGCACCCGCCCATTGCCGAGGTGGTTCGCCCATGCTTCCGCCATCTGGCTGCGGCAGGAGTTCCCAATGCAGACAAACAGAATCTTGAGAGGACGGTTCGTTGGTTGCGTCATCGGGGCACAGGGCCAATGATCCAAACTCGAAAATCGCAAGGAATTTACCGATTTTCGAGCTTCGAGTTTCGTGGGCGACTAGGTTGCTGCCGGGTGGCCCAGCTTCTTGAGAAAGTAACGATGGACAGTCTCGTCTTCCGTCAGCTCCGGATGAAACGTCGCCACCAGGATATTTCCTTCCTCGACCAGGACGGGCAGGCCACCGCACTGGCCCAGAACACGAGCCTCTTCCCCTATGCGCCGGATGATGGGCGCACGGATGAAGACCATCTCCAGGGGGCGATCGGCAAGTTCCGGACAATCGCCCGGCTGCACGGAGCTGTCTACTTGGCGGCCGTAAGCGTTACGCTCAATCGCGATGTCGATCAAACCCAGATTTTCCTGTGGCGGGTTCAGCACTTCCTTGGCCAGCAGAATGGCCCCCGCGCAAGTGCCGAAAATGGGTTTTCCCTGCGCGGCGAAGTTCCGGATGGCGGCGCCCATGCCTTCGTTGGCGAAGAACTTCAGCATGGTCGTGCTCTCACCGCCAGGCATGATGAGTCCGCTGACCTCGTCGAGTTCGGCGGCGTGCTTCACCAGCCTCCACGGCATCCGAAGGTGGTCCAGCATTTTCGCATGCATCGCATAGTCGCCCTGGATGGCGAGAATGCCGACGGGTTTGTGGCCGTTGTTCATGGGAGGAGTCCGTGGTCCATCGCCCGTTGTTGTTCGTCCTTCCTCCAGAAACACTGCCTCCCCATAACCACACGGCAATGCGCTGGCAGCGGACTGGGGGGCGACGGACAACGGACGACTTTGCTTACCACCCGCGCGTCTGCAGCAGTTCCTTGGGGTCGAGTTTCTGGACGTCGATGCCGCGCATCGCCTCGCCCACTTCCGCCGAGCACTCGGCCACCACTTGCGGTTCATTGAAGTGCGTGGTGGCGCGCACGATGGCTCTGGCGCGCTGCGCCGGGTCGGACGACTTGAAGATGCCGGAGCCCACAAACACCGCCTCCGCGCCGAGTTGCATGACGAGCGAGGCATCCGCCGGCGTGGCAATCCCTCCGGCCGAAAAGTTCGGCACCGGCAGCTTGCCATTTTGGCTGACCCACTTCACCAAATCGTAGGGAGCCCCGAGTTCCTTGGATTTGTGCATCAGCTCTTCATTGCGTAAGGTGGTGATCTGGCGAATCTCGCTGGTGATGGCGCGCATGTGGCGCACGGCCTCGACGATGTTGCCCGAACCCGCTTCGCCCTTGGTGCGGATCATCGCCGCGCCTTCGCCGATGCGCCGCAGCGCTTCGCCCAGGTTGCGCGCGCCGCAAACGAAGGGCACCTTGTACGACCACTTGCTGATGTGGTGTTCCTCGTCGGCCGGGGTCAGCACTTCGCTCTCGTCGACGTAATCCACGCCCACGGCTTCGAGCACCTGCGCTTCCGCGAAGTGGCCGATCCGCGCCTTGGCCATGACCGGAATGGTCACGACCGCCATGATTTCCTTGATGATTTTGATGGACGCCATGCGGGCGACACCGCCTTCCTTGCGGATGTCCGCCGGCACGCGCTCCAGCGCCATGACCGCCACGGCGCCCGCGTCTTCCGCGATCTTGGCTTGCTCAGCGGTCGTGACGTCCATGATCACGCCGCCTTTCAGCATTTCCGCCAGGCCCACTTTCAATTTCATTTGCTGATCGTATTCCCACATAACATGACTCCTTCTCAGGATGAGGATTTCTGGGCCGCAGCCCGTTGACTTCCCAAGGCCTCCGGTCGGAGTGCCGCATCGACCTCCCGGCCCAGGCGCGTGATGATATCCGGCAGGGCCTGGATATCCGCCAGCGAAGTCCGGAAATTTACGATGCAGGCGCGCAGCACAAACGCTCCGCCGATGACGGCGTTGGTTAGAAAAGCTTCGCCGCTCGCCTGTAATCGCCCCAGCAATTCGCGGTTGAGCTGGTTGAGGTACTCCTCCACTTTTTCGTCGCCCGGGGAGAGGTCGCGCGGCACATAGCGGAAGGTCGCGATGCTCAAACCCTGCCGGAATGCCTGCAACTCGGGATGGGCCGCGGCGAGTTCAAACAGCGCCTTCGCCAGGCGAACATCATCGCCAATCATGCGCGCATAGCCCGCGCGTCCCACTTGGCGAATCGCCAGCCAGATTTTTAGGGCGCGAAAGCCGCGAGAGTTTTCCGGTCCATACTCAAAGTAATTAACCGCTTCTTCCGCGTCTTGCAGTAACTGGTAATAGGAAGGGCGATACTGCGTGAAGGCGTCGCGAAGAGCGTGGCGGTCGCGCACCAGCGCGCACCCGGCTTCCAGTGGCGCGTAGAGCCATTTGTGCGGGTCGACGGCCACCGAATCAGCGGCGCTTAAGCCGCGCAAATCCGCCGACGCCTCAGGCAGGATTGCCGCAAAACCGCCGTAGGCGCCATCCACGTGGAACCACAACCCCTGCTCGCGCGCGATGGCGGCGATTTCCGGCAAGGGGTCAATGGCGCCGGTGCTGACCGTGCCGGCCGTGCCGATGACCATAAATGGTAAATCGCCCTTGGCCTTATCCGCCCGGATACGCTCGCGCAATTCGCGGGTGTTCAGGCGCTGGTGGGAATCTGCCTCAACCCAGGCAATCGCATCCAGCCCCAGGCCGAAAAGGTCCACCGCCTTGTGAATCCAGGTGTGGGTCTCGGTGGAGGCGTAAACGCGCAGTCGCCGGCCCTCCTCGCAGGCCATACCTCGCGTCCGTGCGTCCCAGGTGACCTGGGCTTGGCGCGCGGCGAGAAAGGCCACAAAGTTAGCCATAGTGCCGCCCGTGACCAGCACTCCGCCCGCCTCGCGCGGGTAGCCGATCATCTCGGCGATCCAACGGATGGTCTGCGCCTCAATCTCGCTCGCCATCGGCGCGAGGATCCATCCACCGCAGTTGGGATTGACGGCCGCGGCCAGCAACTCTCCGAGCACACCGACGGGAGCACCCGGTGAAGTGATGAACCCCATAAAGCGGGGATGGCCGTTGAAGAGCGAATGGTCCATCAGCAAGCGCGCCGCTTCCTCCAGCACCTGCCCGGTGGGAGTTCCCTGCTCCGGAAGTGGACTATCTCCCAGAATCGCGCGGATCTCCCGCGGCGATTCATTCGGGCTCACTGGGCGGCTGGGCAGGGAGCCCAGGAATTCAGCGACGCGGTCCACCAGGCGATAACCCAGGGCGCGGAATTCCTCCGGACCCATCTCCAGAGGCGCATTCCGCGGTCCCACAATTTGATCGGCCTGGAAGGCTTCCATACCCTTATCCCCTTGATTTCCTCACTTGACAAGCCTTCATAACCCTTCGATACCCTTGCCTATCCCTGCATGAAGCTCACACCAGTGCCACGCTCGCGCCATCCGAGGAACTGGGCCTTCCCTTCCTCGCCCGACGCATCTCCGTCTTCAGCAATTCGCCCAGGATGGCGGCGCCCTTCTCAATCTTATCATCGGGAAGGGCCGTATAACACATGCGCAGCGCGTTGTGCTTGGGATTTTGAAAATAGAAATAGCGCGCCGGGGCAAAGGTCATGCGGCGCTCCCGCGCCTTTACGAGAATTTCCTCGGCATCCAGGAACGCCGGCAGTTCCACCCAAACCGACATGCCGCCGTCCGGGTAGACGACGCGAACGGCCGGGGGAAAATGCCGCTCGATGGCGCGCCGCAGCACGTCCTGCTTGTGGGCATAAACTTTGCAACTTTTGCGAATCCACTTGTCCAGCCAGCCCCGGACGCCCAATTCCTGGGCCACGGCCTGGCCCAACAGATTGGTGTGCAAGTCGGCGCGTTGTTTCGCCCACTGTAGGCGCTCGATCACGGGACGCGAAGCTACCAACCACCCCACGCGCAGACCCGGGAACCCCACCTTGGAAAAGCTGTTCAGGTAGATCACCAGCCCCGCCGGATCGAGAGCTTTTAGGGGAGGAATCTGCCGCCCGCGGTAACGCAACGCGCCGTAAACGTCGTCCTCGACGATGGGAATTTGGAACCGCCGGGCAATTTCCAGCAGCCGCTGCCGGGCCGCCAGCGGCATCGTAAAGCCGGTGGGGTTCTGGAAGGTTGGGCTACAGAAAATCAGTTTGACGCGTGTCTGCTCGAGCAGGGACTCTAGCGCGTCGAGATCCATGCCCTCCGGTGTAACCGGAACACCCATCAGCCGGACTCCCGGCGACTCGAAAACATTCCAGAGGCCGGTGTAGGTGGGATTCTCACACACTACGGTCTCGCCGGGGGAAATAAGCGCCCGGCGCAGCAGGTCCAGCGACTGCTGGCAACCGTGGGTCACCAGGATTTCGTCAACCTCCACAGGAATGCCATCGCGCCGCAACTGCGTTTGTAGATACGCCTTGAGGGGCTGGTACCCGCCGGTGGAACCGTATTGCACCAGGCGTCCGCCCTCACGGCGCAGAACAGCATCAGCCGCCCGGCGAACAATGTCAGGAGAGGTCAATTCCTCCGAGCCATGGGCGGCGGCAAACGAGATGACCCCTTCTTCCCCAGAGCTCGCCATCAAGCGTCCCAAAGAATCGTCGCGCGGTTCTTCGGGAAAGAAACTCTCCCAGAAAAGGTCGTGGGAGGGCCGGCGCGGCCGGCCGCCAGGAGCACGCAGGGTATCCGCCAGCGGGGTCACGAAAGTTCCACGCCCCACCGTCCCTTGGATCAGGCCTTCGGATTCAAGCTCCGCGTAAGCGTTGCCCACCGTGGTCCGATGCACTCCCAATTGATGAGCGAGCTCGCGGCTGGCTTCCAAGCGATCGCCGACCTTCAGCCCGCCGTTCAGGATACGTTCGCGAAGTTGATCGCGAATCTGCATGTAGAGTGGTTTGCGTATGCTCGAATCCAGCGTTACCAGCATGGTCAAATAACTCCTCTGGTCTGATGACTAGTCCAATTTAGAACTAAAATGAAGTATTGTAAAGAGCTAAGTAGGCCAAGCTTAAGGCGGGCCAATTCCGCCGACAGGTTATCGGATAAATCGCCGGTGCTGTCACTCTCAGAATGGAATCCGGACGGGCGCCTCTCCCCGATGTCAAAATCCGAGCACCGCGCCAAACCCGCGGCTATGGTGGTCTTCAGGAATGCTCGTGAGCCCAGCGGAGCCGAGTGAAACCTCCCCCCAATTACTCACCACGCGGGGATGAGTATGGGGAACAGACGGATAGGCGGATCTTCAGCTTCCCTCATCTGTAAACCCGAGGGACGGCGGGCGCAGCGTTGGGCCAACTGTCCTCCACCAACGACTTATCCAGGGGGGTGTCCCTGGCAGGATGCGGGTGGGATCGAGCCACCGGAAAGATAAGACCCTTATCCGAGCCGGCGAAACCAAGCGCAGTGATGGTGAAGTAACCGTCGGGTTGTTTGCTGAAATAGAGAGTATCGCCGCGAACACTTCGGTCAAATGTTACAACTATGCCTTGGACGGTGGCCACAACGCGCCCCTTCCGAGAAAATGTCACTGTAGCGCGAGTGCCCTGAAGGTCCCACTGAACGGTGTAAACCGCAGCCCGCAAATCAACGCTCGCAATGACCATGGGACGGGGCAATTTCAGGTGATGTACCTCTGCGGCGCTCACCTCCGTGTTCGCTATCAGCACTATTCCGAGCGCCACGGCGGTTTGTCCAAGAACCTTCATCGTGTTCATCTGCGCATCCTCCCAAGGAAGATTTTTGGGAAAGTTTCCCAGTCCAGAACCCACCTTTTTTTAATTTTCTTTTGCCCTGATCGAACTTCTTGAATCTGCTTGATCTTGGACGGATCGCAAAAATCGAGCAACCCGGATCTTGCTTTTCACCAACCAAAATCACCGGTAACATCCCGCCACTGCCGAGGCGCCTCTCGGTGGACGCGGCCAATGCAGTATTTATGGTGGCCTGATAGCCAGCCCACTTTATAATCTAAATAAGCCATTGTAAAGAGCCAAGTAGGCCAAGTTATAAGCGGTCCAATGGGCGGATCGAAGATTATGATTGAAGGGTAAATGGCGGACGGGATCTTGCTCCCCAGTTTCGAATTTCGTATTTCGATTTTCGCTCTTCCTTAGGATGCGGGGCTTTGCTTCATTCGTTCGCGCAGGCGGTCACGCAGGTCAGAGGGAGTGGAAGGGTTGCAGGCCACGAGAAACCACAACGGTTCGCGGGGGTCTTCCGCCATGGCCTGTAGCACCGTGCAGGGCGTGTGCGGGTGGCGCGCCACATTTTCACGCACGGCGGAATACGGATGCGTGGCCAAATGCTCGAGCAGTTCCGGAGAAGCTTCCGCATGCCCGGTCAACGCGCGCGAAGAGCGGAGTCCTGCGCCCGCCACGAGCTAATCGAATTTGTTGTGGCCGCCCGCCGACTTATCCTGGATCTTCTGTTGCATCGCGCCGGAAAACTCATTCTGCCTGGCGACCACATAATCAGCGCGCGGCCCGATACAGAGGCCAACGTTCTGGCGCGCCTGGGCTCCCGTGCGGGTTTCGCGAATGGCGTTCGAAATCAGTTCGATGTGCTGCGTGGCCCCGTCGATGCGAATGCCATACCCGGGGTGGGAGAGGCGACCATTGTTTTCGATGATGTTCTCGCGAAAGCTGTTGCGGTGCCCGGCGGTGCTTTCCGGATCGTCGCGGAAGTAGACGCCCGCCTTGCCGTTTTCGCGCACAACGTTCTTTATGAAAATGTTATCCGTGTCTTTGTGGCCGATGGATATTCCGTCGCCGTCGTTCGCGATGGACTGGTTGTCTTCCCACCTGCCGCCTTGCACGCCCCAGCATAGATAGATTCCGTCCGATTGGTTGTTGTGGCTGCGGTTGTGTCGAACCTGGCCGCGCAGGGCCCGGCTGCCCAGGTGGATGCCCAAACCGGTGTTGCCATAACTCTCGCAATCCTCGATGGTGGGATCTTCCGCGTACCATGCGCTGATGCCATCGCCCGCGAAATTACGCGCCACGACCCCGCGAATGATGAAGTTTTTGGAACCGTAAAAGAGGAGGGCACTGGGATCGACCTTCTGGATTTCGGCAGCGGGCTCCTTCCCCGTCTTATTGCCGTCGACGGTGAGGTTGCGGACCTGATCATCTTCCACCTTGATGCCGGCAATCAACGGAAAACAGTTGCTGGCCATGGCGGAGTTGGCTGCGGCATGGTCGGTCTCGAGAATGTCATCGAAGACGAGCTTTGAGCCCTCGATGCGCAAAACGGTCCGGACATAGGGATACTGGCACCAGAGGCGGTTGTCATAGACCACGACGCCCATGCCGGGCTTGAACCCGCTCGCGTCCTCAACCGTGGCCTCCGTTTCGGTGGAGTCGGCATCGACCGTCACCCGGCTTTCCACGCGCGGACCCTTCTTGAGAATCGTCTTGTCGGCGCCTTCTCCCTCCAGGGTCATATGACTGGCCAAGCGCACCCAGTTGGAGAAGATGTAAGTGCCGGCTTTTATCCGGACAACCCCTCCTCCTGCGGCTGCCACCCGGTCGACGGCTTTTTGAATGGCGACGTTATCATCGCCAATCACGTCGGCGTTGTCGTGGCCGACCGTGACCACCAGAGGCTGTTTCTTGCCGGTCGGAGAGTTTGAACATGCAACCACAGCCATCAGCGCCCAAGCTGCCAAGCATGCAACCAGAAGACGGGCGGGGCGGGGTTTGATCCTAGACATCGGGGTGCCCCTTTCGAAAGGTTCTGAGCCGGAACTTTCATTATCGAGTTTCTGTGCGACCGGGAACATACACCCGACCGCTCCTGAGTGCAAGGGTTCAGTCGAGTTTTTAGTGCTGGGGCCTCCATGGGGTACGGAAGGGGTCAGCTTTTCGTCTCCGGGCTTTGCTTCATTCGTTCGCGCAGGCGGTCACGCAGGTCAGAGGGGGTGGAAGGGTTGCAGGCCACGAGAAACCACAACGGTTCGCGGGGGTCTTCCGCCATGGCCTGTAGCACCGTGGAGGGCGTGTGCGGATGGCGCGCCACATTCTCACGCACGGCGGAATACGGATGCGTGGCCAAATGCTCGAGCAGTTCGGGAGAAGCTTCCGCATGCTCGGACAGCACGCGCGCCAGGAGATAATCATCCGGGTCGAGCACGGAGGCGATACGCAAGAGTTCCTGCGAGGTTGTGCAGGGATGGCGTGCCTTCTGAAATTTCCGATCCCAGCCGGGGATAAAACGATTCAGATCCTCTGTCCGCGCCCTGATCATTTGCTGGAGTTGGCGAACCTCCCTCAGCTTGCGCGCTCGGGGAAGCTTGGCGCGCTCGATCGAGCGGAGAACCTCCTGCAAGTGAGTGCGCTCTCCGTAAACGACCTGGGAACCCCGGTAGACGCTCTTGATCTTAAATTTGGCGCGATTGTCTCCGCTCGTCATCTCCGGCCTCCCCTCGGCGTGGGGAATTTTGGAGTGTATCAAGACGGCGGGCGATTCTCAATCCCATGGCCCATTCGAAGAATACCATCCACACTCACAAAATCGTTGGTTCATGGAGAATTTCCTGATATGTTGCGGCTTTCTTGAATCATCGAGGCCAACTCTTCAATTGCCGAGAGGATCTGTCACGTGAGAGACCGCAAGCTGCTGGTTTTCGCTTTGCTGATTTCACTCCCCGGGGCCATGCGACTCGCGCGGGCACAGGGAGCGGCAAGTGCCGCCGTCGTTGCCGTCAAGGCGGGGCGATTGCTGGACGTGCGTTCGGGGAATTACCTTTCGCAGCAACTTATCCTGATTGAGGCGGGGAAAATCCGCGAGGTGGGGGACGAGCGGGACCTCGAACCGCATCTCTCATCCAGCGCCAAGATCATCGATCTCTCCGCTTACACCGTATTGCCGGGAATGATTGACGCGCACACCCATCTGACGTTTGACCCCGAGAGCCAAGGCTACCGGGGCCTGGGAATTTCCATCCCGCGCGAGGCACTGATCGGCGCCCGCAACGCCCGGGTGACTTTACAAGCGGGCTTCACCACCGTACGCAACGTGGGGGCTGGCGGGTATTCGGATCTCGCCTTGCGCGACGCTATCAACGCCGGCGATGTTCCCGGCCCGCGCATGGTGGCCGCCGGCCCGGCGCTGGGCATTACGGGAGGTCATTGCGATAACAATTTGCTGGCCCCGCAGTACCACTTCTTCGATTTGGGTGTCGCGGACGGAGTCTCCGCGGTGATGGCGAAAGTCCGCGAGAACGTCAAGTACGGCTCCGATGTCATCAAGTTCTGCGCCACGGGCGGGGTGCTTTCGAAAGGGGACAGTCCGGAGCGGGAACAATATAGCCCCGAGGAGATGCACGCCCTCATCCAGGAGGCGCATCGTTTGGGCCGCAAGACCGCCGCGCACGCGCACGGGGCACAGGGAATCAAGGACGCCGTCCTCGCCGGAGTCGACTCCATTGAGCACGGAAGCTTTATCAACGAAGAGGATATCCAATTGATGAAGGAGCATGGGACGTATCTGGTTCCGACCTTGTACCTCAGTGACTGGTTCCTGGCCAACTATCAAAAGTTGGGACTGACGGAAGATATGGTGGAAAAGGCCAGGTTCGTCATGCCCGCCGCCCGGCAAAACGTGGCCCGCGCCTTCCACGAAGGCGTCAAGGTCGCTTTTGGGACGGACGCCGCCGTTTTCCCGCATGGCCTCAACGCTCACGAATTCGCGGTGATGGTGAAGCTGGGGATGACGCCGCTGGGAGCGATCCAGGCCGCCACGATCAACGCCGCGGATCTGCTGGGTTGGTCCGACCGGGTGGGCTCTCTCGAAACGGGCCGCTTTGCCGACTTGGTGGCGGTGGAAGGGGATCCCCTCAAGGACGTTACGATTCTCGAAAACGTGAAGATTGTGATGAAGGGTGGAGAAGTCGTGAAATAGGTGGCACCTGCCCGCTAGGCGATCCGGCTTGCCGGGAGGTTAGCCGCTTGACTCCCGACATCCTCGACCATCATGACCAACGATTCCCTTACTCCTAAACCCCCACCGCAAGATCGCGCCAACCCCTGGAATGCTCCGGCCGCAGGCTTCCTGGGATGGACGCTCGATGCCTTCGACTTCTTCATCCTCACCTTCGTGCTGGCTCCTGTGGCGCGTGATTTTGGGGTTTCGCTGGTGGACATTGCCGCGACGCTCACTGCCAGCCTCATGATGCGCCCCGCCGGCGCGGTGCTCTTTGGATTGATGGCGGACCGCTACGGACGCCGCCTGCCGTTGATGCTCGACGTCGTTTTTTACTCCGTGATCGAGGTGTTATCGGGGCTGGCGCCAAATTTCAAAGTCTTCTTTGTCCTGCGCCTTCTCTACGGAATCGGCATGGGGGGAGCGTGGGGTGTGGGCGCGTCGCTGGCAATGGAATCAGTGTCGGTCAAGTGGCGCGGGATCGTTTCGGGGTTTATGCAGCAGGGCTATGCCTTGGGTAACCTCCTGGCGGCTACCGTGTATGCTTTGATATTCCCCCATTGGGGTTGGCGCGCCATGTTTTTTATAGGGGGCCTGCCGGCGCTCCTCTCCCTCTTCATCTTCGTCAAGGTGAAAGAGCCGGAGGCCTGGCACGAGTCGAGAACCGATTGGCACACTTACTGGAACGCGGTTCGGGGCCATTGGAGATTGTTTCTCTATATGGCCCTGCTGATGACGGCGATGAATTGCACTTCCCACGGGACGCAGGACCTCTTCCCAACTTTTCTGCTGCGGCAACGGCACTTCAGTCCCCACATTACGGCGATGATCACCATGATCTCTATGGTGGGAGCCATCGGCGGGGGGGTGGCGTTCGGGCTTTACTCGGATCGCCGGGGACGGCGCCGGGCGATGGTTACGGCGATGATTTTGGCGCTCCTGATCACCCCTGCCTGGGTACTTGCGCCCACGGTGGCACTGATGGTGGTCGCGGCGTTTTCGATGCAGTTCATGGTACAAGGAGCCTGGGGGGTTATCCCCGCCCATCTGAACGAACTATCGCCCAACGAGTTGCGTGGGTTTTTCCCGGGCCTTGCCTATCAACTCGGGGTGCTTTGCGCCGCCAGCATTCCCTTGATCGAAGCCATGCTGACCCGGCACCTGAGCTACGCACAGTCCTTGGGATTCATGGCGGCGATTGTCCTGGCGCTGGGGGCGCCGATCATCGCGCTGGGGCCGGAGGCGAAAGGCGTGGTATTCGGCAAGGCTGGCCCCCAATCCCGATAGTGCTGAGGGTCCGCTACTGCTTAGCCGGGGGCTGCACTGCTTACAGAGAATCCACGAAAACCAGGTAGGAAGATCCCCAAAGGTTGGTAGGAATCGAGCCCCGCGGCTGGCTGGTGATGACGATGTGAAAGCCCTGAGCGGCGGAGGCGATGCGCGCCTGCAAGCTCTCGAGCGAAGCACCCGAACTGGCCTTGGGCTCGATGAGCGCCAGCGTTTCCAGCACCGGGTAAATGATCTCCCCGGACGGCAACATGGGGGTTTCGAAGCCGTCCGCAAGAAACTGCATCTGCGCATCAATCTCGAAGAAGTGCCACGCCAGGCACGCGCAGAAGGTGACGCCTTTCTCAAAGCGTGCCAGCGCTCGCTCATCCGTGGCGGGCAGCGTGCCGTCGAAGACCAGCACCAAACGGCGTTCATCTTCGCGCGTGTATTCACGCACCTTGAGTTGTTGGGCCTTGGCCGTGGCTTTCCAGTCCACGTGGCGGGCGCTATCCGACTCCTCATAATTACGGATGGCGTAAAGGTCGTGCCCGCGGCCTTTGTAAAAACTTTCAATCTCACCGCCGATCAGGGGCAGGATCTCGTAAAACTCATCCGTGGGTTGCACGTTGGGCAAGACCAGGATTTCCTGCTTGCTCGCCACCTCATGGGCCTTGCGCAACAGGCCGAAGGGGAATTTGGAACTGACGCGAAATCCCTCCTGCGTGTACCGCCCGCGGCGCGGGAAAGTCAATTCCACGTGTTGGGTCACCATCGACCGGTGGGGAATGTACGGGACGTAGACCGGGGCGTCCAGGATTTGCCGCGACGCGAGAATCGGCATGCGCTTTTGCTTGCCATGGCGAGGGTCACGCGCCGAAAGGGTGATGGAGAAAGAGGGAAAAACCCACTTCAAGTTTTGAACGGTCAGGCGTGAAATCAGGGGACGCTCCGCGAACACGTGCTCCGGCAGGACGAATTCCAGCTCGAGCTGGGAGAGCACAATAGCGGAAAGAATTCCTGAAACCAGAATCCCTGCCAGCAGGTTGGCCAGAACGATGAACAGGAGATTGTTGCCCGTATTGAGGGCGGCGATGGCGATGATCATGATGATAAGGAAATAAACCAAGCCCTCAGGGGTGAACTCATACTCGATCTTCATCACCCACCGCTCGAGCGCTGTACGGTGCGCGAGATAGGGTACGACTTTCCAGGCCACTACCCCGGCTATCAGCAGCGACAGGGCGGCAACCCAGGCGGCCATTTCGACGTGGCCCGCCTCACGCAGTGCGGAGGAATACAGGGCGAGAAAGAAGGCCATCCCCAGGCCGAAGAGCGCCACAAAGAACCGTCGCCAGGCAGGCCGGTCAATGTGCAGCATTTGGTAGCGCGCCATGAGCCACAAGTCGCGCATGACGCCGCCCCTCGAAGGCTGAGAAAATGTAGCCATGCGGGGTTAATTGTAACTCAGGAGGCCTGGAGGGCAGAAGGCGGAAGGCAGTTGGCAGTCGGCAGAAATCTGCTTACTGCCTACCGTCCTTCACAGCGGCACGGGAGTGGACTCCACAATATCGCGCAGGATGGTCTCAGACTGATCGGACTTCTTCATCGTCGAGAGGTAGCGGGAGCTCACAATGCAGCGGTGCCCGAAGACGGGAAGCACCAGCCGCTTGAAGTCGTCAGGGATGCAATAGCTGCGGCCCTCGATCAAGGCGAGCGCCTGGGCGGCCCGGTACAACGACATCGAGCCGCGCGGACTAACCCCCAGGCTAAGGTACTCGTGCTGGCGAGTTTTCTCCACAATAGCCAGCGTGTAGTTCATCAACTCTTCATCCACCGCCACACGGCGGACCGACTGCTGGACTTCCAGCACCTCCTCTGCGCTCATGACGGGTTCGATCTTCGTGAGCGGCTCGGAGTCCGCAAAATTCCGAAGAATCTCCTTTTCACTTTGCTGGTTGGGATATCCAACCCGCACCCGCATCAGGAAGCGGTCGAGTTGCGATTCCGGAAGGGGGTAGGTGCCGTGATGCTCGATGGGATTTTGCGTGGCCACCACCATGAAAGGTTGAGGGAGGGGGTATGTGCGGTTGTCGACCGTCACCTGGTGCTCGTTCATTGCTTCCAGCAGCGCGCTTTGCGTTTTGGGGGTGGTGCGATTGATTTCATCCGCCAGGACGATGTTGGCAAAGATGGGGCCAGGGCGAAACTCAAAGCGCTGGGTCGATTGATTGAACACGCTGATCCCCACCACATCCGAGGGCAGCAGGTCGGAGGTGAACTGCAATCGCTGGAAGGTGCAATTGAACGAGCGCGCCAGGGAATGCGCCAGCGTGGTCTTCCCGACGCCCGGAACGTCTTCAATCAGCAAATGGCCGCGCGCGAAGAGGCCCACCAGCGTGAGCTGGATGACGTCGTTTTTTCCCCGGATTACACTCTCGACGGACTGCTGCACGCGCCTGAGAAGATCGGGAGCAACGGCAACGTGGCTGTTTACTTCGGTCTTTTCCATGTCGTTAAGTCTCGTGAGCTGATCCTGGGCCGGGGGCGATTCGGCCGTCGTGCTCGAGTCTGGATTACAAACTCACCCACCACGCGCCCCTGGGTAGCGACTCATTTTGAGGTGCCACGGGCGTCACGCCCGTGAACGGGCACGGCCAAGATGGCCGTGGCACATCAAAATGAGTCATTACCCGCCCCTGGCGTGTCTAGACCATGAGACGGAAATCTGCTATGTTCGTAGGTTACCGAGGGCGATTAACTCAGCGGTAGAGTGCTATCCTCACACGGTAGAAGTCACAGGTTCGAATCCTGTATCGCCCACCACGCTTTCCACACTAAAGCAAATATTCTATCAAATATTGCCTTCCCGGTGGCAGGTTTCCCTGTCGGCGCTCGTCGGCAAACCGGCAGCGATCGAGTCGGGGCGCGCCATGGCGTACCTTACAGCAAATCGTGACTGCCGACGTGATCCCCGCGGCGTGAGGAATCGCCGGGATGTGTTACTATGCAGGGTTTGGCAAGACGCGTGAATCCCGGCACGACGCATCCAAGAGGGAAGTGTGCTTCGCATCGGCATTGTCGGTCTTCCCTTGACCGGCAAGACAACTCTTTTTCAAATTCTCACGCACGCGCACGGCAGCGGTTCAGGCTCAGGGCGGGCGGAGGCCCACGTGGGCGTGGTGCGCGTGCCCGATGCCCGTCTCGAACGCCTGGCGGAAATCTATCAGCCGGAAAAGACCGTTCACGCCACCATCGAGTACATGGACATGCCGGGCAGCGTGATCGATTTGGCCCGCACCGGAGTGCAGTCGCAGGCCTTGCGCGAACTCGATGCCCTGGTCCATGTGGTGCGCGCTTTCGAAGAGGTTTCGATCCCGGTAGCAGGGGGCGCGGTCAACCCCCGGCAGGACATCGAAAACGTGGAGTTGGAGCTGATTCTTTCGGACCTGGCCGTGGTCGAAAAGCGGCTGGAGCGGCTCGAGAAAGACCTCAAGAAGCAGAAGAATCCCGCGCTCGAAAAAGAGTTGCAGACGTTGAAGGTCTCGAAGGCTGCGCTCGAGAAGCAGACGCCCCTGCGCGAAATCACGCTGGGCGCAGAAGATGCCAAGGCCATTCGCGGCTTCACCTTTCTTTCGCTCAAACCCATGCTTTACGTTCTGAATTTGAGTGAACACGACGCCGCGCGCGCCAACCTGGCAGAGCAGTTCGCGGCCGACGCCGGATTGAAACACCGGCCGCGCACTGGGGTCAGCGCCATCAGTGGCAAGGTCGAAGCAGAACTCGCCGAGATGAGCGATTCTGACGCCGTGGAGTTTCTTGCGAGCTACGGCCTCGCCGAATCCGCCACCGCCCGCCTGATTCGGGCCAGCTATCAACTCCTGGGGCTGATTTCCTTTTTCACCGTGGGTGAGGACGAATGCCGGGCCTGGACGATTCCCGCCGGTACGACCGCTCTCGAGGCAGCGGGCGAGATTCACACCGACATCCAGCGCGGCTTCATCCGCGCCGAAGTGGTGAAGTATGAGGATTTAAACGCGACGGGGAGCTTCGCCGAAGCCCGCAACCGCGGCCTCCTGCGGCTGGAGGGGAAGGAATATGTCGTCCACGACGGCGAAATCGTGCACTTTCGGCATTCGGGTTAAGAGCGTTGTCCGTGGTCCGTCGTCAGTGGTCAGTTGTTTCCTTTCCGTGTGGGATATCGCCGCTAATTGTTTTCGTTCAAGAGGGGGTTGGCCAAGAGGTCTCCAAACCAGGCCCCGTTTGGAAACTGACAACGGACGACGGACCACGGACAGCATCGATGTATTCCGAAAAACTCCTCGACCACTTCCATCATCCCCGCAACGTCGGCGAGATCGCTGAGGCAACCGCCGTCGTAGAAGCCTCGAACCCTGTGTGCGGCGACCTGATGAAACTTTGGGCCATCGTCCGCGACGCCAAGATTCTGGACGTGCGATTCAAAGTCGCCGGCTGCGTGCCTGCCGTGGCCTGCGGATCGTGGTTGACGGAAAGAATCCTGGGCAAATCACTCGACGAAGCAGCCGCCCTCACCGCGGAGCAGATCGCCTCCGGGCTTGATGGCCTGCCGCCCGCCTCTCAACACGCCGCCGTGCTCGCCGTTGACACCCTAACACGTCTGCTCGATAGGTTCCGCTAGCGAGAGATCGCCAACTTCTACCGGAGACACTCCTCTACTCTGCCGGTGGCGCCATCGCCAGGCCGGCCTCCTGCTCAGGCGGAGGGGATTTGGATGTTGCCAATTCCTGCGCGCAATAGGGGCAGAATTTGTTCTCCAAGCGAACTTCCCGCTTGCACTGCGGGCAGGAAGGCCGGAGGTTGTACTTGCAGGCGGGGCAGAAATTGAACCGGGCGTTCACGATGGCGCCGCACCCGGGACAATTGTAGGGAAGCGGCTCGCGCATCAAGAAATAGATGATCACCCCGATGAGGTAAGGGACAAAAATCGCGAGCAACGTCCACAGCGTGGAATTCATTCCGCGCCGTTTGGCATCGCGATTGATATAGCCGAAAAACAGCAGGAAAAAGCCGATGAAAAGCGCGACCCCAGCCGTGAAGCCCATGTAGGCGATTAACGGCCCCCCCTTATCAAAGACATGAACGATCTGCGCCACGATTTGCCCGACGATGAAGAGGGTGAGGGTCAGAATCTTGAGCCAGCGAGGAATAATCCAGAACCCGTCAAAGAATCGGGTCTTCTCGTGCGCCATCCGCCAACGAATCATTCGCACCTGATCTTTTAGTGGTTGTTTTTCTTCAGTCATTGGTCCATTCTCACTTTCTCCAGGCTCCTGCCTAGTCTTGCCGGCCGTTATCCTTCGGTGTTCCTCTTCCGGGCTGCCCATTTCTCACCGGGGCAATGTTGTATAGCCATCCTGGTTCGCGGTACGCCGTTGATTCCAGGCGATCAGTACCGCCACCGCACCTGCCGGCAACAGCCACCAAAGCGCGAAGGCCGCTTCCCAAATCATCTTTGGCAAGTGGGCGTGGAGGCCGACCCACTGGAAGGCTCGCCAGACCAGCGGCGCACTCGCCACACCCAAAGCCCACGAGAGCGCGCAGGAAATCCACAGCGCACGTATCCGCACCTGATCTTCGCGCAGCTCATGAACCCGCAAGCGCACGCGGGCCTGCGTGATGCTGACCAGCGTGGGGTCAACGCTTAGGGTGTTCGTCCGCAACGCCTGGAGGGCGCGCTCGTTGGCACTCGCCCTGGCCCGGCATGCCGGGCATTCCACTAAGTGCGCGTCCAGCCACTCGCGTTCGGGGGCGGAAATTCCTTCCACGTGCCAGGCGTCGATGAGCCGGCAGGCGCGCTCATGGATTTCGGGATTCATGTTTCTTCCTCCTCCAGAAGATTGCGAAATGCCTCGAGACCGCGATAGAGCCGCGATTTCACCGTCGAGAGCGGCGTCCCGACCACTTCCGCAATCTCGCTTAAATCCATATCCTCCTGGAAGCGCAGCACCAACACTTCGCGAGCGTCGGGGGGAAGGCGCCGGAGCACGTCCTTCACGTGTTCTGCCTGCTCGCCCGCGGCCACGGTCGCAAACGGCGTCGCGGATTCACGGTCCGGCCACTCTCGCGCCGCCCCGTCCTCGCCGGGATCGAAGAACGCGTCCAGGCTCTCGGGCTGGCGCCGGCGCAACAGATCGATGGCGAGGTTCCGCGCAATAGAGAATAGCCAGGCTTCGAACCGCCACCGGGGATTGTACTGGTGGCTTTTCTCCAGTACCCGAATCCACGTCTCCTGGAAAAGGTCCTCGGCCGTCTCGCGGCTGCCCGTAAGCGTCCACAGGTATCGGGGCAGCCGGTATTGGTAACGCCCGATCAACTCGTCCAGCAGATCAGGATCGCGCCGTCGCAGCCCCCGTGCGATTTCTCGGGTATCCTCTTCCATCGAATTCATAAAAAGGCAAAGGCTGTTTCCCATTCTAGTCGCAATACGAATCAACCTCTGAAAAAGACGCATCACCGTACGAACTTTATTTCGGGGGCTCGGCCTTCTGAGGTCTGGCCGGAGAGGATCAATGTGCCTCTCTTGCAAGAAGCCGTGGCGAAGCGCTTGCGATGTAGATGTCCTTGCTCGAAAACTGCCGCCCGTGTTAGGCTCGCCTAGCATTTACGGACCTTCTCCATGGGTGATGCCTCGACTCCCATCGCCAAGAGCAGTGACGACGGCTTGCTCCGTGGCTTCTGGTATCCCGCCCTACGCAGCGCGGAAATTTCCGGACGCAATCTGCGCACCGCGATGCTCCTGGGGGTGCCGCTGGTTATAGGCCGTAACGGTCAAGGCCAGGCATTCGCGATGCGCGATACCTGCCCGCACCGCGGTATCCCGCTTTCCGACGGCTCGTTTGACGGCGAGCTTCTAGAGTGTTGTTACCACGGCTGGAAATTTGAACCCGTATCGGGGCAGTGCCGTGAAATCCCTTCGCTCCTGCCGGACTCCCGGGTGAAACCGGAAAAAATCTATGCCAAAGCCTTTCCCGCCGAGGAGCAGGAGGGCTACGTCTGGGTTTACATCCCTGACCCGGACGCGCCCGGCCAACCCGTGCCGCCCGCGCCCCGGCTGCCGGTTTTTAGCCGGCGCTACAAGCTGACGCACCTTGCCGCCGATCTCCCCTGCCACGTGGATCACGGCATCATCGGTTTGATGGACCCCGCGCACGGCCCCTTCGTCCATCAATCGTGGTGGTGGCGCACCCGGCGCAGCATTCGCGAAAAGGAGAAAATCTTCGAGCCCATCGCAAACGGTTTTCGCATCCGCGCGCACGCGCCCTCCGCCAACAGCGCACCCTACAAACTGCTGGGCATTTATGGCAAGCCCATTACCACTAAGATAGAGTTTGTCCTCCCCAACCTGCGCTTCGAGGAAATTCACTGCGGCGACTACTGGTTCTCCAGCCGCACCACCGTCACTCCTGTCTCGACCAGCCTGTGCCGCATCGATTTCTGCGCCGCCTGGAATGTCTTCGCTTACGTGCCCTTCATGGTCTCAATCTTTCGCCTCTTTGGGCGCATGTTTATCGGCCAGGACCAACGCACCATGGTGCGGCAAGCGCGGGGCCTTAAATACACTCCGCCCCTCATGCTCATCGACGACGCGGATCGCCCCGCCAAGTGGTACTTCGCGCTCAAGGCCGCATATCAGGAATCGCGCCGCACCGGCGAGCCGATGAAGCATCCCATTGCCGAACCGACGACGTTGCACTGGCGGAGTTAGGAGCCCAGGGGAGGGAGTAAGCAGTGGGCAGTAGGCAATGGACGGACAGCTTTGAGGAAGCAAAAACCTCACAGGCTAAAGTTATCGGCGGATGCCGAGGTGCAGCAGTATAGCCCCTTCCACAGCTTTGAGGTCACCAAGGGAAAGCGATCCCATACGGTTTAGAAGTCGTTGTTTGGATGCTGTCATGATTTGGTCAGCCATGACCTTGGATTCTCTCCCTTCCACCTGGATCAGCGCCTCGCCTGGGTAAACCTTGCCGGTCTGGGTGGTCAAGGGGACGACCACGACGCGATTCAAGACCGCATTGGCAGCGTTGTTACTGACCACAACGGCCGGCCTGGTCTTGCGGATCTCGCCCCCCAATGACGGATCGAAGGAAACCCACCAAACATCACCCCTCTTGATTTGCTGCATCGGCGGTCAGCCCCTCACACCACTCTTGCGCTTTCGCTTCCCGCTCTCGGTCATTGGCCATTTCGCGGTAGCCCGCAAGCAATCCCCCCTCTTGCGAGTTTGCCAACTGCTCCACCTGCTCCCTCACAACGGCTGCCAGTTCGTCAGGGAGCACGAACCAAGTTGGCCTTGCCCTCGATTGGGGATTCCCTATGCCCGACTCACCATTTTCCCCGTTCCATCTGATCCCAAGACGCTCCCGGCCATCGTAGTCGAGCAGTGCGACGGACCAGGATCCGGCACCGTCGTCGTAAAGAACATCCACGGACCGGATCCTATTGCGTGGTGAGACTACCGTTTCTGGATTCACGTAAGCCATTGTCCCCTCCAACACTTCCAAGCATAGCTCTCATTATAGCTATATGTCAAGCTATCATTGCACCTGCTAACCCATTTAGCGGCGGTTACTTACTTCCCTCGATCAACCGATCATAGGCTGCCGGGTCGTCCACGTCGAGCAGAATGCCAGAATCGTCAACCTCCACAAATTGCGTCGCATCGCGATATTTTCGGATAACTGTGTCCGCGCCCTCCCCGGAACGGAGGGCCAGCAATTCCGGAAGCAGAGTGCGGCTGATCACCACGGGGTGGCCACGTTCGCCTTGGAAGGTGGGAAGGACCACCGGGGGACGAGTCTGTTCGAAGCGGTCCTTCAGCTTGCTGATAACCTCCGCCCGAATCGCGGGATGATCAACGAGGCAGAGGATCACAGCCTGGAGAGAAGGTTCTTCAAGGGCCGCGAGCCCCGCCTGTAGCGACGACGTTTGCCCTTGCCGGTAGTCGCGGTTGACGACCACTTGCACGCCCGCCAGGTCCACGGCTTGCTGGATTTCCTCAGCATGATGACCCAGCACAACGGCGATATTCTCTATACCGGCATTACGAAGATTAAGGATAATGATATCAAGAAACGTGTGCCCGTGGTAGGTCAGCAGGGCCTTGTCCCTGCCCATGCGCGAGGATTCCCCGGCGGCGAGAATCAGACCGGCGATCATGGGGTGTGCTGGGCTTTGGGCTGATAAGCCAGCGAAGGGACACTGGCCGTCGAGTTACGGCGGACGGCAATCATCTCCGCGACGATGGAGACGGCGATTTCTTCCGGCGTCAGGGCGCCAATATCGAGCCCGATGGGTGAATGCACACGCTCGATTTTCTCCGCCGGCACGCCCTCGCGCTCCAGGACCTTCGAGATTTCGACAAACTTGCGCTTGCTGCCGATCATGCCGATGTAACGCGCCGGCGTGGTCACGGCCCAGCGCAGGCAATCGAGATCGCCTTTGTGGCCGCGCGTCACGAGCACCAGGTAGGAGTGGTGGTTGACGCTGAGTTGGGGAAAAATTTCCTCCCACGGTCCCGCGATGGTCCGAACGGCCTCGGGAAAGCGGTCCCGGTTGGCGAAGGCCTCGCGGTCGTCGGCGGCGATCACGTCAAAACCCGCGATTTTCGCGACTTTTGCCACGTGCAGGCCCACGTGCCCGCCTCCCAGAATGAACGCCGTGGGGGTGGCCAGGACGGGCTCGATGAAAATATCCAGTGAGCCGCCGCAGATCAAGCCATTGTCATATTCAGGATTCGCATTCAAATTGAAATGCAGGCGCCGAGGCTTTTCTTCGCGCATCACCTCCTGCGCCACCGACCATACTTCCGCTTCCACACAGCCGCCGCCCACCGTGCCCACGATCGACCCGTCATCGCGGATCAGAATCTTGGAACTCTCGTGACTGGGAATTGAACCCTGCACCTCGACAATGGTGGCCAGCGCGCCCTTGCGCCCTTCCTTCCGCAACCGAACGATCTCCTCGAAAATATCCATGGGCGAATCCTAGATTATGCGCCGCGCCGGTCAATGTCAACGCGCGGGCCGGGGGTAGGTTCGCGACCAAGTTCTCGCGAGTCGGAAGGAACCCCTCACCCATCCTCGCGGTGGCGAGTGACGATCTAAAAATCGAGCAAAAGGCCCTGGGGGTCGGGCCGTTTGGGGGCGCGGACCAGGGAAACCAACACCGCGGTGGCGAGACAAGGAATGATCGACGCGGTGATGACCACGGGTTGGAACGAGAAGCGGTCGGTAACGCGGCCGATCAAGTATGTGGAGAGCAGGGTTCCGAGCCCCGCCCCGGTGCCTGACAATCCACTAACCGACGCCACGGCCCGAGTGTTGAAGGCATCGGCGGGTAAGGAAAGGAACATGGTGGCACACGCCGAATACGCAAAGGAGGCGTAACCAAAGAGGCTGACGAGCAGGACGTACTTCGACGTGAACACGGCGGCCACGAGGATCAGCATGCTCGGCCCGAAAATCAGCAGAACGGTGCGCCGGGCACGGCCTACGGGCCAACCGCGGGAAATCCAGAAGCTGGAGAGCGCGCCGCCGGAAAAATTGCCGAGGTCCGATGCCAGGAAAGGGATCCAGAATCCCAGAATGCTCTGTTCGAGCTTAAATCCCCGGCTCACGAGAAAAATGGCAAACCATTCCGACATCAGATACCAGTAAGGATCAAAGAGGAATCGTCCGAGGACTACCCCCCAGGTTTGGCGGTATCCCAGCAATCGGCGCCAGCCGATGGAGACCGCGGAAGCTTCGGGAGGCGCTGCAGACCCCTGACCTTTTCGAATGTAAGCAAGCTCTTCCGGCGAGAGACGAGGATGCTTCTCGGGCGAATAGTAAAGCACCTGCCAAAGGACAAGCCAGATGAATCCGAAAGAACTGGTGATGAGGAAGACGGGGCGCCAACTATGAAAAGTATGGTAAGCCCACAGCACAATGAACGGCGCAGCCGCCCCACCGACCGAGGAACCACTATCGAATAACGCCACCGCCCAGCCGCGCTCTTTACCGGGGAACCACTCGGAAACGGCCTTGGTCGCACCCGGCCAATTGGGTCCCTCCCCGGCGCCGAGCAGAAATCGAAAGACGCTGAAGCTGACCAAACCCCGGCACAGGGAGGTCAACCCCGCCACGATGGAATAAAACGCCACGGAAATCGAAAGTCCCTTGCGCGTTCCCAACCAGTCTAGAAACCGGCCGCCTACCGACTGCATAATCGTGTAGGCCACGCGAAAGGAAATCAGTATGATGGCCAGGTCGGTGTTGGTCCAGCGGTACTCGATCTTGAGAATAGGCGCCATAATGCTTAAGGATTGCCGATCGATGAGGTTGACGATCGTCGAGGCGAAGAGAACTCCCCCAATCCACCAGCGAAGGTGACGGATCGGAGGTTTGCGCGGCTTGGAGGTTTGGTCCAACGGCCCTCGGCTTTGATGCCCCAAGGATAGGCTCCCCCTCGGGTGCGCTGTAGCGGCGATCTCTGATCGCCGTTGGGAATTCGGCGGTCAGAAACCGCCGCTACAATTCCAGTGTCGCGTAACACCTAACTTATGACAACTGGCCAGCGGCTCTGCCGCCCGGGTTGTAGGGGTACGGCTTGCCGTACCCTCTTCATTATTTGTCGGGCGGTCAAACCAAAAGGGTACGGCTTGCCGTACCCTCTTCATTATTTGTCGGGCGGTCAAACCAAAAGGGTACGGCAAGCCGTACCCCTACAACCCGGCAGCGGGCTAAACTTTCGCCAAATGGTAAAGTGCCGCACCGTTCTGGTAAAGCATCCGCCGGAGCTTGGCGGCGTCGGGCACAAGCTTGCGCAGGGCCGTGAGTGAGGTGCCGGCGATGCACCCACCGTGCTCCCCGGCTCCCTTGCCATCGCGACAAGGGCAATCGCTTCCCCAAAGCAGTTTCTGATAGTGCCGCTCAAGGAAACCTTGGGCAAAGTCGGGATCGCGAGTCAGGGCGTTCGCGCCCGAGCCGGCGGAAAGGTCGCCATAGACATTGGCGTAGTCACCGAGCAGGCGGTCGGTAAGGCCGCCCGGTTTCACCCGGCCCGTCGGATACATGTCCGTGGGATCGAGCTCCGCGCTGATATTGCCCCACCAGGTTTGGGCGTGCCCGATGAAAGTCACTCGGGGATAAGCCTTGAGGATGGATTCAAACCGCTCGAACCCGGTATTGTACATCTCGTATTGAAAGTGCAGCAGTACCGGAACCCGGAGTTCCTCCGCCAGCTTATAAACGCGATGCATTTCCGGGGAGTCGACGGCCACATGGAACTTCAGCTCTCCAAACCCCATGGCGCCGCGGTGGACATTGCCGCGCAGAACGTCTTCCGTGCTCGACTCCGCCACGTCGGAGCAGGCAAATCGCAGGAACAGATCAGGGAAGTCTGCCTGGAGCTTGGCGCAGCTCGCATTGTCCCCGACCTCGGAAAGTAACCACCCTGCCCCCGGCAAGAGCACCGTGGTGGTGACGTGGTGGAACTCCTGGTGGGCAATAAGTTGCGGGTCGGTGCGCACGCCGTAATTCGTGTGCTGGTGAATGTCGAGAAGGGGCTCAGTAGGCGCGGGACTCGCCATGGCCAGGGCGGCGGGCAGGAGGGATGCTGCCACCATGAACTCACGTCGGTTGAGCTGAGAGGAGGCGGCAAGCGCCCCCGATTTGGTACTCATCGATCACGCCTTTCTTGAGCGACGATTCAAAGTGCTCTTTTGATATCCCCGACCTGCCCGGCATCATTGCAACGAAATCATATTTCTCTTCCGAGAATTTCTCAACAAATAATGACGCGGTTGAAGCATTGGTCCATCATGAAGAAGCCTCATGGCCCTTCGCTACGAATTGCACCAGGGTCGAGGCCACTCCCAAGACCCCAATTCCGTGAAGGTCTGCATCCCCGGATGAACATTATGTCGCTAAACGAAAAATCACTTGACTGCCTGCCTGTGATCGACAATATTTGCGTCATTGATCGATGAATATTTGCCGTAGAGGGAAACGAGAATCGTCAGGTTCGCGGGCGCAGTTGCAACTCGCTTGACATGGTACATTGAATTCCTCCGTTCGAGGGCATCACCAGGTAGCCTGGTGGTGCACTTACTGCCCCTTCCGCCTTTGCATCGCCTCGTGGCATTGCGCTCCGTCGGGTTCTTGGGTCATATAACCTTTCCACAAGGAGGCATCATATGAACCATCGCACAGCTTATTTGCGAGCACCGGTTTGGGTGTTCGCGTTCATACTCCTAGCGCCACTTGCCCGGGGAAGCGTCACGGGGAGCATCTCAGGAACCGTGTCTGACGCCTCAGGCGCCGTAGTTCCAGGGGCGGACGTTGCTGCCCTCAACACTGAAACGGGTATCAAGCAAGCCACACGTACGAACGCGCAAGGGTTCTACGCGTTTCCTGTCCTGCCGGTTGGCCACTATGACGTGACCGTTCAGTCCAGGGGATTCAAGGAGTACCGGCAGACCGATCTGATGATCAACGTCAACTCCGCCTTGCGCGTGGACGTCACACTGCAAGTAGGGACGGTGACTCAGGAAGTCAGCGTTTCGGGTACGTCGGTTCATGTGGAAACCACCAGCACCCAAATGGGCGAGGTGATTGGAACCTCAAGGATGATGGACATGCCGCTGAACGGGCGCAGCTACACGGACTTGCTGGCGCTCCAGCCGGGAGTGGTTCCGGTGACCTCAGGTTCCTACTCGTCCTATTCGGTCTCCGGAAATCTTAACCCCGGCAATCTCTCCATCAGCGGACAGCGGGAATCCGCTAATGGGTTCATGGTCAATGGTGGATATGCCCAAGAAGCGGCGAGCATGGGGACCGCGATCATTCCCAACCTCGATTCCATCGCGGAATTTCGCATCCTTACCAACAGCGCTGACGCGGAGTACGGAAATTACTCCGGTGGGCTGGTCAACGCCATTACCAAATCGGGCACGAACAGGTACCACGGGGATGCTTTTGATTATCTCCGCAATTCCGATATGGACTCGCGTAACTTCTTCTCTCCATCGCGCGGGACCTTGCACCAAAATGAGTTCGGGGCGACGGCGGGCGGCCCCATCGTCCGGGACAAGGTGTTTTTCTTTACCGACTACCAAGGACAGCGGCAAATTGTGGGTGTGGACTCCGGCTTGGTTCCTGTTCCCTCCGTCGATGACAAATCGGGAAACCTGGCGGATGTGGCCAGCCGGTTGACAGGTCCCACGGTGAACGGAGTTTACAACGGCCCCGTCGTCACGGGGGGCTACTGGGCCAATCTACTCTCGCAGGAACTGGGGTACCCGGTCTCCGTCGGTGAGCCTTACTACACGTCGACATGCGCCAACTCGGCGAACTGTGTTTTCCCCAACGCGCAAATCCCGCAGTCGGCCTTTTCCGCCCCAGCGAAAAATCTCTTGCAGTACATCCCTGCGCCCAACCTGGGCTCAAATTTCACCACCTCGGCTTATCCCAGCACCTTGCGGGATGACAAAGGGAGCGGACGAATCGACGCCAATACGCATCTGGGTATGCTATCCGGCTACTATTTCATCGACGACTACTCCTTGGTCAATCCTTATGGCGGAGCGCCCGTTCCGGGGTTCTCTTCCTCGACTAACGGCCGGGCAATGACGATGAACCTGGGCCTTACCAAATCCTTTGGCTCAAACATGGTTAATGAGGCCCGGATAAATTACCTGCGAGATGTCAACTTCGTGGGTGTGCCGAAAGGTGGATGTGGGGTTAGCCTCAGCTCCCTTGGTTTTGTGTTGGGATCGGGTACCGGGTCCGCCTACAACGGAGGAATCGTCCCCGTAGGACCTCAGTGTGTTCCCGGTATCTATTTCAGCAGTTTCGGCATTGGTGCGGTGGGATGGGGGAGTATTCAGCTCAATAACACGTATCAGGTATTGGACAATTTCTCCAAGGTCTTTGGAACTCACACCATGAAATTCGGTGGCTCCGCCCATCTCGACCAACTCAAGTATAGCTGGCAAGGCACCGGCGTCTCGACCGGCGATTTTGGTTTTAGCGGAGGCGAGACGGGGCTGGATTTTACGGACTTCCTGCTCGGAGCTCCGAGTTTCTATGAACTGACTTCGCTGCTGCCGGTTCACACTCAAGCTTATTACTACAACCTGTACGTTCAGGATAGCTGGCGAGCCAAGCCGGAACTCACCATCAACTATGGCTTGCGTTGGGAAGTCAGCTCGCCATGGTATGAAGTCTTCGGTCAGGAGGAAACGCAGGTCTATGGCGAACAGTCGAAGCTCTTCCCAGGGTCACCCACCGGCTGGGTCTTCCCCGGAGATCCTGGCCTCCCCAAGACCATCTCCCCGGTTCGCTACGACAACTTTGCTCCACGGGTCGGCTTGGCCTATTCGCCCAAGACCACACACGGCTTTTGGGGTAAGGTTTTTGGCGGACCTGGTAAGACCAGTATTCGTGCTTCGGTCGGCCGGTTTATCGCCGCCTACGAGGACCGGTACACGTTCCAGATTCAGGGAGATGCGCCCTTCGGGAATAGCTTTGAAAATCCAGTTCCTCCGCTTTTTGCCACACCCTACATCGATCGCCAGACCGGTCATAGTGAGGGCGTGCACTTCCCGGTCAACTACCCGCCTCTGAATGTGAGCCAGGCGAATCCCGACAATAATGTTAACTGGGCCCAATACTTCCCCATATTTGCGCCGGGATGGGACAAGGGTAACGGTGTTCCCTATGCTGAGCACTATAGCCTCTCACTCCAGCGCCAGGCGGGGACGAGCAATGTGGTCAGCCTGAGCTATGTGGGCACGCAGGCGCACCGCCTGCTCGGCGACTGGGAAACCAATCCAGGTAACCCTGCCCTCTGCCTGAGCGTGAGCCAGCCAAACGAAGTCGTGGCGGGGACCGGCACCTGCGGACCCTTCGGTGAAAATGGCACCTTCTACCCCATCACCGGAGGTGCGATCAATAGCACGCGCGGACCGTTTGGGCCGCATTTCGGTAGCACTGCTTTGTTCTCCACTCGGGCCAACTCCAATTACAACGCCTTTGAGGCTTCCGTGCGCCATACCACGGGCCGCCTGGAGTTGCTGGCCGGCTACACGTTCAGCAAGTCGCTCGACAATTCCTCCTCATGGGGAAACAACGGTTCTCCCTATGGAGGGGACATGATTAATTTCATCAACCCCAAGCTCAGTAAGGCGCTGTCCTCTTTCGATATGACGCACATTTTCGTGATGAGCTACGGCTATCGCCTGCCCTTCGAAAAACTCTGGCGCCCTAACCGCTTGACCAGCGGCTGGAAGCTCTCGGGGATTACGCGCTTTTCCACCGGCCTCCCCGTGACCCTTCAGGAGTATGACGATAATTCCCTATTGGGCACGTTCGGTGCAGGTGGTGTGGGCGTGCTCGATGAGCCCAACTGGACACCTGGACCCCTGAATTACGCCAATCCACGCTCCGGGCAGCCCTTCTTCAACACGGCACTTTTCTCAGATGAGGCCCTGGGAACCATCGGCACCGCCAGCAAGCGGTTCTTCCACGGGCCAGGCCTGAACAATTGGGACATGGCGCTGTTGAAAGATCTTCGGCTGACGGAGTCGACCAAGCTGGAGTTTCGTGGCGAATTCTTTAACATCTTCAATCATGCCCAATTCGCGCTACCCCAAGGGGAGATCCTCAATTCGGCTTTCGGCTATGTAACTTCAGCCAATGCCGCTCGGATCGGCCAGGTTTCACTAAAGCTCTTGTTCTGAGGCCGAAATCGAAATAGACTGACCGCGGTCAAGCGGGGTACCCAATCTTGCCCTCCCCGCTTGACCCCGGGTAAGCGCAGCGTTTCAATTTCAACCTTCGCCCGCGAAGCTTGGATGGTGGGTGGAGGTTTGTTTTTTTCACTGGTATGACCGCGCTGAACCCCCACTGGACCCGCGTCCCCTATGGGTGAGGAGCCGATTTCATGTTAAACCGATCCGCGCAAGCCCGCTTTCTTCTGCTGGCACTCTTTTTTGCGGTCGCGCTGGGCGTTGCCCGGCCGCAGCAGGCGAGCCTCGATTCTGCCTTCGAAGCGCTCTTTGCCATGCACACGATCGGCGAAGTGGCGATCTCACCGGATGGCCAGCGCGTCGCCTGGGTCGAGTCGCTGCACGGGCCCCATGGTGCCCCTTCGCCCCATCACGCTATCTACGTGCAAGCCTTATCGGCTCCTGACGCCCAGCCCACCCGCATCACCGCAGGGAGCGGGGATCGTGACTTCGAGGAGCGTGACGTCGCCTGGTCGCCGGACAGCCGCGAACTGGCTTTCCTCTCCGATGCGCAATCTGCCGAGCAGCTCGAGTTGTACGTCGCGGGCGCCGGGGGCGAACCAGCGCGAAGACTCACTAATCTGAAGGGCGCCCTCGCCAGGCCCCAGTGGTCCCCCGACGGGAAGACGGTGGCGTTCCTCTTCACTGAGGACGCCCCCCGCGCGCCCGGCCCGTTTGCCCCCATGACCCTTCCTTCCGGGGTGATTGGCGGAAAGATTTACGAGCAACGCCTGGCCACGGTGGAGGTAGCCGCGGGGCGCGTGCGGCAGATTTCACCCGCTAACCTTTACGTTCACCAATACGAATGGTCGCCGGATGGAAGGAAGTTCGTCGCCACCGCCGCCCCCGGAGAAGGCGACGCCAACTGGTACGTGGCGGAGATTTACACCTTTGACGTGGCGTCGGGCGAAGCGCGCTCGATTTACAAGCCACCGCATCAGGTAGCCTTCCCGCGCTGGTCGCCGGACGGCAAATCCATCGCCTTCATCATGGGCTTGATGAGCGACGAAGGCTCAAACGGCGGTGAGATTTACATCATTCCAGCCTCCGGCGGCGAGGCGCGGGACCTCACCCCCGGTCTCAAGGCATCACCCTGCTGGCTGGCGTGGCGGGCGGGAGGCGACGAGATCCTTTTGCTGGAAAATCTGGATGGCGCCAGCGGCATCGCCACCCTCCACGTCGCGAGCGGCCAGGTCACCCCTGTCTGGAGCGGGCCGGAAACGCTCTCCGCGGGCGGGTCGAACTACTGGCTCTCCCTCGCGCGCGACGATAAAACTTGCGCCGTGGTGCGCGTCTCCTACACGGCGCCGCCGGAAGTCTGGGCCGGCCCGCTGGGCCATTGGGTACAGGTGACGCACCTCAACCGCGGATCACACCCGAGTTGGGGCAAAGTGGAAAGCCTCCATTGGCCGAATGAAGGTCTTACCATTCAGGGGTGGCTGGTTTACCCGCGTGATTACGACCCCGCACGGCGGTATCCGATGGTGGTGATGGTTCACGGCGGGCCCAGTTCCATGGCGCGTCCCCGTTGGGCGGCAACCTTCTACGATCTCACCCTGCTATCCGAGGAGGGCTACTTCATTCTCAGCCCCAATCCCCGCGGGAGTCTCGGGGAAGGGGAGGCCTTCACGCGCGCCAACGTCCGCGACTTCGGCTATGGCGATTTCCGCGACATCCTTGCCGGTGTTGACTATGTGGTGAAGAATTTTCCCGTGGATGACCACCGCGTGGGTATTACCGGGTGGAGTTATGGCGGCTATATGACCATGTGGGCCGTTACCCAAACCACCCGCTTCCGCGCCGCCGTGGCCGGCGCCGGCATGTCCGACCTACTGAGCTATTACGGCGAGAATGACATTGACCAGTGGCTGATTCCCTTCTTCGGCGCCTCCGTTTACGACGATCCGGCAATTTATGCGCGCAGCTCCCCCCTTACCTTCATCAAGAAGGTGAAGACGCCCACGCTTATCCTGGTGGGCGACCGCGACGGCGAGTGCCCGGCGCCGCAATCCTTCGAATTCTGGCACGCGCTCCGGGACCTGGGGGTGGAAAACCAGTTCGTCGTTTACCCCGACGAAGGCCACAACATCGAAAACCCGGAACACCGGCGCGACATCTTTGATCGCACCGTCGGGTGGTTCAACCATTACCTGAAGTAGCCGCAATCCCAGAAGATCTCACCACAGAGGCACAGAGATCACCGAGAAAAGGATTGCACTTAAAATTCTGCTGAGCCGGATTTGAATTTCGATTTTGTCTTTGTCCTCCGTGACCTCTGTGCCTCTGTGGTGAATCCTTTCGTCGTGAATTTTTCTCGCTGGAGGTGGTGTGATGCGAAGAAGAGATTTCCTCAAAAATTCAGCCGGGTTAGGCGCTGTGGCCGGCATGGGAATTCCCGGCCCCAAGACTAATGGCGCAAGCTGGCCGGAGGTGTTCAAACAAAGCCCTATCCCCTACGGGAGCACGCCGGGCAAGATCGGCCGGCCGGTGCGGGTGGTGAGCCTTGCCTACAAAGGTCACGAAAGGCCCTTGGAGAGCGTCGTCCAGCTCGTGGACAGCGAGGGAGCGCGCGGCGCGGATATCATCGTTCTGGCCGAGACCTGGCGGGGGCTGAATGCGACCAGCCAGGAAACGCTCGACGGCCCCCTGATTACGGCGATGGGCCCGCTGGCCAAAAAACATCGGACCTACATCGTGTGCCCCATCGACCGGAAGGATGGCGCGCATCGGGTCAACTCCGCCGTGCTGGTGGACCGCAACGGGCGGGTGGCCGCCGTTTACAACAAAGTCTTCCCCTGGCTTCCCGAGTTCAAGCGCATTCCGCCCATTGAACCCGGACAGGACACGGTGGTTCACCAGGCGGATTTCGGCCGCGTGGGCTTTGCCATCTGCTTCGACTCCTTCTTTAATGAAGTGTGGCAGCGCCTGTCGTCGCAAGGGGCTGAACTCGTGGTCTATCCCAGTGACGCGCCCGGCGGAATTCTGCTGGTGGGGTGGGCGGTCAATTACCACTATTACATCGTGAGCGCCACGCACACTCCCGATTGCCAGGTACTGGACATCACCGGGGAAGAACTGATCTACAAGAAGGGAGAAGACCTGCTCATCACCCGCGTCACCCTGGACCTGGATCGGGGAATCTATTGCACGGATTCCGTCGATGCCAACAATGGGGGCGTGGTGATTCGCGATAAGCTATTGAAGGAACATGGCGACGATGTGATGTTGGATAAGTACATCGAACGCGACGGTTGGTTTGTGCTCAAGGCCAAACGCCCCGGAGTGAGCGCGCGGCAATTGGCCCGCAGTTATGGCCTGGAGGAACTGCGCGACTTCATCGAACACTGCCGCCAGATTTGTGACCACCGCCGGGGGTGGGACTTCAGCGAGAAACTTTGTAAGTCGCGGCTTTCGTAGCAAGCGTAGCGCGGACCGGTCACTGGCTGGCGCAGACCCCTGACTTTTGGGGTCTGCGATGCCCTGGAGGGGCAGGGGTAAGTTGCAGCTCATTCCCGTGATAGTGAATTGCGGATTCCTTGCCAGAGAGTGTCCCTGCGGGCCACGGCCGGCGTTTTCACCAGCCGGCGCGACGGGTCACTTCCCGAGCGGCCCCGCCGCCAAGAAAGAATATTCCTTCATCCTCCTCCGCACTTCCGCCGATAAACGAAGCGGGGGAGTGTCGGGGGCACTGCGAGGGGGCCAAGGACGGGAAACGGGACTCGGGGCTCGGCCTGTCGACTCGCCACTCGCCACCCGTCACTTGTCACTGCACTTCCTGTGCCCTGGATTTGCTCCCGTATCCCGTATCCCGTGTCCCGTACCCCGGTTCTCCAGCACTTGTCACTGCACTTCCTGTGCCCTGGATTTGCTCCCGTATCCCGTATCCCGAGTCCCGTACCCCGGTTCTCCAGCACTTGTCACTGCACTTCCCGAGCCCTGGATTTGCTCCCGTATCCCGTATCCCGTGCCCCGTAACCCGGTTCTCCAGCCACTTGTCACTGCACTTCCCGAGCCCTGGATTTGCTCCCGTATCCCGTATCCCGAGTCCCGTACCCCGGTTCTCCAGCCACTTGTCACTGCACTTCCCGAGCCCTGGATTTGCTCCCGTATCCCGAGTCCCGTAACCCGGTTCTCCAGCACTTGTCACTGTCTTCGCGTCCCGTCTGGCCGAGAGCCCCGCGGCCGAGGAAGCGGATCTCGCCGAGCAGGGCCTGGAGGGCTGGGCGGCGAACCTCGATGCAGAGGATCGCCGGTGAAGCGAGGCGAAATTTAGTGGGCCGAGCTTGGCCCTTACTGCGCAGTTCGCAAGTCAAAGCGGTGTTGACCTGCCGGTTCGCGCGAGCGTGCTACTTGAGCAGGGCAATGAAGCCGGCCTGCTCAAAGTGACGGTCCCCTGTCAGCGCCTCGTTCATGCCGTGCTCCCGCATGACGACGAACGAAATGCAGTCGGTGAGTGACCAAGCCTTATCCGGGCGCCGGACGTAGAGTTCGACTCCTGCGTCGAAAAGATCTTGGGTGGGCGGAACGATCGTGCAGGCAGGATCAGCCCGCAGCGCGGCGAGCAGACGCGGAAAACCCTCACGCATCGCCGGGACCGCGAGCGCATCAGCGACCTCGGTAAGAATCCAGGCCGTAGTTATCAGGCGCTCGGTGCGGTTTTGGGAGGCTGCTATGGCTCGGGCGTGGGCGCTGTCTTCCAATCGCAAAAGGGCGAGAAAATAAAAGGAGTCGGCAAATATCGCCTTCACTTTTTGGGCGTCCCGTAAAGGTAGTGGTCGTGATTCTCCGCCAGGTCGGGAGGGCCTCCGTGCACGATGCCAATGACGTCGCTCAGACGTTCCGACAGGGGCTTGGCAGGTAGCAGCTCAACGCGCACTTCGGTGCCGTCCGGCAAGTTCGCGTCCGGCGGGAGAACCACCGTTCCCTTTAAAACCACTCCCACGAAACTCATAACCACCTCCCGGCTATCGACCCGCGTCCATTATACCTTCAATCCCTCGTTGTTCCCAAGTGAAGCCGGGGCCGTGACCCGGTGCCGGGGAGGCAAGGGACGACGCCGCGTGAAGCTCAGAACCCTGAAGGATGGCCACACGGGGTGCCGCAGACGTAGGCCACTTTGTAGCCCAGGATGGGGAGTAGCGCAGAGGTGGACGCCGTTCAGTCCTCCTCTGCGGCTTTTTCGAAAATCCCCGCCCTGCCGCGTCTGCGCCGAATCAAAGAGCCGCTGAGGAGCGCACAATACGCGCACCTCATCGCTACCCCCACCTAACCTCCGCGGTACCCGGTGCGCCTCAGTGCCTCTGCGGTTAGATTAAAGGTCCGGTTGACGGAGCCTCGACGCCATGGTATTTGAGTAGGGTGCCCGCTTTTCAAGCCATTCGCGGGAGCGAGGTGGAGATGGCCGACAATACCGAGGTTCTGGAAAATTTGATTAAGATGACCAAGCAACTGAGTCCGCTGGAAAAGTTGCGCCTGGTGGAAGGAGTGCTTCCCGACATCGAGGCAGGCCTTCAGCAGACCCAAGCGCCGGTTCTGAAAAGTCTCTATGGAACCTTGGCAAGCCTGGGCCCGGCGCCCTCGGCAGAAGATATTGAGGCCGTCCGGCGTGAGATGTTTCAAAACTTTCCAAGGAACGACATCGCATGATTTCCGCCGTGGCTGATACCCACGCCGCCATCTGGTATTTATTTGGCGATCCACGCCTCTCGCGACCCGCCTTCGAATTCATCGACCCTCCGTAAAGGAAAGGAAAAAGATCGCGGTTTCGGCAATTACCTTGGCCGAAGTGGTTTACCTTGGGGAAAAGGGCCGGGTCCCTGCGGGGACTCTCGTAGCCATGGTCACGGCGTTGCGCCGGCCCGACGGCGCCCTGCAAGAAATACCTCTTGACGCTGCTATCGTTGAGCAGATGGAGAACGTCAGCCGGTTGGACGTCCCCGATATGCCCGACCGAATTGTCGCCGCGACGGCTCTCCGCTTCGGAGTTCCCATCATCAGCCGGGACAGAAAAATCCAAGCCTCCAAACTGAATACCATTTGGTGATCGCAATCACCCGACCCCCGGCGCAAACGCGCCGTCCCCTTCCTGGGTAACCACCCCCCTTCGCTTGGCGCTCAGCCCCTCCTAAATCAGGAGGGGAGTCCGTCCGCCCTGGCAGCCTGTGGCGCGGAGCATCCGCCGGTTTCAAAGGCAGTGGCGAGTGACGAGTGACGTGTGACGAGAAAGAAAGAATAGGGAAGGCAGTGACGAGTGATTTGTTACATGTGACGAGGGGGAAAGGGCTCAAGTACCTTTTTCCTTCAGGAATGTTGCGCTAGAAGGGGGAAACGGAGGGAAGCGGCGCCACGAACAGTTCCGCTTCTGAAAGAAGGCAGGAAAGTGGCGACTGTTATTTCAGCGCCTCGTTGATTTCGATATCCCGCTTGAGTACGTCCGTTAGCAGTTCCGACAACTCCACACCCTTCTGCTCAGCCTTGGCGGAAAAGTACTGCCATACGCTTCGCTCGATGGAGGCAGGCAGAAAGACCTTCGCGTCCGGGGGAATGTGGTGGAGTCCCCGGACACCTTTGCGGAAGTCGATTTCGTCGGGCATCGGATCGTCGTTGGTGACGCTGTCGCTCATAGGTTTTCTTGGTAGAAGCGGATTTCCCTTCTCGTTGCCGGGCGAGCGGAAATCAGCCGGATTTTCGTTAACGCCCGGTCGAATTCATGCCAGACATAAACGACGCAGAGAATCGCACCGTTAACCGCACAGCCGACGGAAAACCAGCGCTCCTCAGCTTCGCTATGCTCCAAATCGGCCACGCTGAGCAGCCGCGGATCAGCAAATACGGACGAGGCAAGCTCAAAACTCACACCGTGCTTACGGATATTGGCGGCAGCCTTATTTTCGTCCCATTCGAACTGAAATTGCCGTTCGCTCAATGCCGGATCCCGCGTGCCATGCAGAGGCCGTAACGGCACCTGTAGAGGATTTTAGCACAGTCCCTCTTCCCATGTGCCTCCGTGCCTCTGTCGCCAAATCCGTCTACTGACGGATGGTGAAGGTTGGTCTGGGGGATTCGCCCCCTTCGCTTTGCTCAGAGCTTGCCCCTTCGCTAGTCTCAGGGCAAGCTCTGAGCGTAGCGAAGGGGCAGGCTTTTGGGGCTCAAAGACCGCGGCGGACTTTGCCAGACTTGGGTTCGTCCGCACTACATTTCATTTCCCATTGAAACGCGGCACGAAACCCATTGCAGCCAGGAGCCAAGCAATTCACCTTACCGGTAAAACGGCCATACCGTGCAGTGGCTAAGCGCCTCCACTTAGCAGGGCGGCTCTGCGGCCCAAAATGTAGAAACTCCGAGGGCCCCAAATAAAATCGCTTACCATTGCAACCTGGTATTAGGATGCTGACTGGCGGCAATCCGTGATCGCCGCTACAATCTATGGCGCGCTCGATAGACCCAGAAATATGACCTCACCGCAGAACGACAAATCGTTGGGCATGAACGCGCGGATTTGCCGGCGCGATTTTCTGAACTCTGCCCTGCTGGCTTCCGGAAGCGTGCTGCTGAAATCGCTGACCCCGCTCGAACTCCTGGGGCAACCGCCGGATTGGGGAGGATATACCGGAGAGGGCGATTACGCCGGCGCCAACGGGAATACGCAAGAAGTGATGCTCGCCGGGCACGCCGTTCGGGATGGCGTTTTCGACTCTTCCTCAGCGCCCGCCATCGACACCGGCGAGGTTTTCGACTTGGTGGTCGTGGGGGGAGGCATCAGCGGCTTGGCTTCCGCGCTTTACTTCCAAGACCAGGCAAAGCCCCACCAAACTTGTCTGGTGCTCGAAAATCATCCTATTTTTGGGGGCCAGGCGCGGCGGAATGAATTCCTTGTCGATGGTCACCGGCTGATGGTGCCGCAAGGCTCGAATTGGTTCCAGATGCCGCCTCCCTCCCCATTGATTGACCCCTTCTACGCGCGCATTGGGGTGAACTGGCGTGATTTCAAATATCAAGAGTGGGGTGGCCCGCCCCCGGCGATGCCCTTGAGCCGGAACAGCTATCACCACGCGCGAACGTTGCCGCCGCCTCCCAATTTCGGATTCTGGTTCGGGGCGAAGTTTGGCCAGCAGCCGGGAAAGTGGATTGTGGATAGTTGGCACAACCTCGACCGTGCCCCGCTTTCCCCACAACTGCGGTCCGATTTCGCCAAGTATCTGAAGGCCGTCATCGCGTATCACCAATCCCCTCCGCATGATACGGAAGAGGAGTTGCGCCGCCTCGATACCCTTACGGCGGAGGATGTTCTCACGGAGCGGTACGGCCTGAGCCGGGAGTTTATTCGACTTTTTGTCGCTCCCCATACAGGGGCCGCCACAGGCATGGGACCGGATGCCCTCTCTGGCACCCATTACCGAGTGTTCGGCCCCGGCCCGGAAATCCTCCAGCACAGCTTCCCCGGCGGGAACACCGGTTTCACGCGGCACATCGTGAAGACCCTCATTCCAGACGCGATTTCCGGTCCGCGAACCCTTGAGGCGGTTTGCCGAAACCGTATCAACTTTGCCACACTCGATCGTCCGGCCAATCGCGTCCGCATCCGGCTGCGGTCGACGGCGGTGCGGGTTGAGCATGAAGGCGAGCCGGACAAATCTTCCTATGTTCGCGTCATGTATACGCGCAACGGCAAAGTCTATCGCCTGAAGGCGCGCGCCGTGATTATGGCGGGAGGCGGCTGGATCACCAAGCACGTGGTGCGTGACCTGCCGCCGGCCCATCGCGAGGCTTATGACCAATTCAACTATTCGGCCGCCGTGGTGGTCAATGTGGCCGTGCACAATTGGCATTTTCTCTATAAACTCGGACTTTCTGGCGGACGCTGGTTCGAGGGCTTTGGCTATTGGACAGAAGTGCGCTCGACCGCGACCTTTGGCTCGGACGCGTCAACCATCGGACCGGACTCGCCCACCGTGCTTTCGCTCATTGTGCCGCTTTTTTACCCGGGCTTGCCGCTGGCCGAACAATGCAGCAAAGGGCGAGCGGAGTTGCTCTCTACACCTTTTCGCGAGTACGAACGCAAGGTGCGCGAGCAGTTTTCGGACATGTTTTCGGGTTCGGGATTTGACCCGCGGCGCGATATTGCCGGAATCATCCTGAACCGTTGGGGACATCATTTCATTGTTCCCCAGCCGGGATTCTTCTATGGAAAAGACGGCAAACCTGCGCCCCATGATATCCTGCGTAAGGCGCCGTTTGGCAGGATTGCCTTTGCCCACACCGACCTCACCGGAAGTAATGGTCATCACCTGTCGATTGAGGAAGGCCACCGGGCCGTCGCCCAACTCCTGCCGGCCTTATAGTCGACAAATTGCCCGATAGTAGTCTTTAGGGCGATTCTAGGGCTTTAAAGGGTTATCAAGGAAATGGCCACATGGGTAGTGGTGTCATTTGGAAGTGGCACGGGCGTCCCGCCCGTGAACGGTCACGGCCAAGATGGCCGTGCCACAGCAAATGACACCACGACGTGAAATAGCGCCGGAATCAAGCTTCGCATTCCAAATCTTTTTTTCGAGGGACACATGGAAAAACTAACTCGTCGATCGATGCTGCGCCGATCATCGGGTCTAGCGGGAGCAGCAGTCCCGCTTCTCCCCGTGGGTACCGGCGCGAAAGCGAGGCTCCGCGAGCCCGACCGGAAGCTGCGGGTGGTTGCCGTAGGAGGCCACTGCGACGACCCGCAGACCTGTGCCGGCGGAACCTTGACGCTCTATGCCGACCAGGGGCACGACGTGGTCGCCATCTCGTTAACCGGATCCGCCCCCGGTCCCGGTGCCAACCCCGAAGATCGCATGGTCAAGGACATGCAAAACTGTATCAAGATGGCGGAGATTTTAAAGATGCGCCTGGATTTCTTGGGTTACGGCGGATCGAACAGCGGCCAGTTTACGCTTCCCATCCGCTATGGAACAGGCTCAGAAATCAATGGACAGCGCTATAACGAGTTCACGGAAATCCTGTTAGACAAATACAAGCCGGATATCGTCTTCACCCACTGGCCCATCGATTTCCATATGGACCACCGGGCCGCTTCACTGCTTACTTATAGCGCCTGGTTGGCCAGCGGAAAGAAATTTCCGCTTTACTACTTCGAGGCCGAATTGGGAACGCAGACGCAAGATTTTTATCCCACGAACTACGTCGACACCACGTCGGTTGAGGACCGTTATCACGAAGCCTTCCGGGCTCAAACCCTGTTTTACGACGCGATCTGGCCTCTCCATGACCTGATGCGGCAAATGCGGGGACATGAAAGTGGATGCAGCCGGGCGGAGGCCTTCAACCACCACCCGCAAAGTCCCACGGTGCCGGCGCTGCCCTAAATAGGTGTCTTTGGGAAGTGGCACGGGCGTCCCGCCCGTGAACGATCACGGCCAAGATGGCCGTGCCACAGCAAATGAGACCACGGCGCTGCCCGCTACTCACCACGCCATCGGTCAAGACCTGTTCCCCCATGATCTCCAGATGGTCACTGATGCGGGGTGCAGTTCGGTGGATAGGCCATTAAATTGTTCCACGACGGGTAGCGCGGACCTGTTTTGGTCCGCGGTTCTTCCGTTGTGATCGCATACATGCCAAAATGCGGCACGTATGCGCCACCCGCGATTGCCGCTGGGATATCAGGCAACAGGAAAGCGCACTACCGACTGGGGTATGAGGCGTGAGAAAAGCCCACGGACAGAAAGGCACGGTCCGTGGCTACCAACTCTTTGATTCGGCGCAGACGCGGCATGGCGGGGATTTTCGAAAAAGCCGCAGAGGGGGACTGAACGGCGTCCGCCTCCGCGCTACTCCTCCTCCTGGGCTACCAAGTAGCCAACGTCTGCGGAACCACTTGGTGCCACCTCCGCAGGTAAGCCGTTTCTCGTCAAAGTGTGTCTAGCCTTCGCAAGGATGAATAAAGACTAGGCGACCACGGAGGACTAATCCGCGACTGGATCCCGATGGGCGCCTTACTCACGGGCCCGCGCATCCAAATCCTGCCCCACCTCATGACTTTCCCGCCTTAGTTCCGCGGTTGACGTCGTGTTCGGCATATCCTAAAATATCTAGGTAGGGTTTACCAAATTCAAGATAGAGAAATAGGTTAGGCAGTACCGCATTGCGGATAAGTGCGGCGGCGGCATGTTCACCTCAACCAACGAAGCTGTCATCGCTCCGACGAGACACAATTAGGACGTTCTGCGCCTTTCAACTTTAGAAGGGTGGGTATGAGCAGCACGGGGATGAGGGGCCAAACCAGGTTGACAAAACCATTGCCGAAGGGCGGAATGCCGTCGACGGTGACGAACATGTCGTATGCTGATGCGGCAGTTCGGGTACCGGCGGACGGCTACTCAGCACTTTTATTATCATCCAACACGAAAATTCGCAAATTACGAGAGGTTGCGCGGCGGTTGATGCAAGCGGGCCACCCCTTGCTGGACGACCCCATGCTGGACCCCGAGTTCTTCGCTGCCTCTTTACCCAAAGGGTGGCAGCCCGGAATCGTAGTTGTCTACGAAGCGCGCGATGTAGTCGGGATCATTTATATGAAAGAAAGAGCCGTTTCAGGCATACCGAACGGCGTTGTGTATTACAATGGAAGCTTAGGTAGTCTCGTGCTTGGGAATCCTCTGCATCGACAGAAACTGTTCCGTGCCGGGATGGAGGCGCTGCTGAAGTCTCCGAGGGTTCGGGCAGTGCGGCTAAGAATCCTGCCTGGCAGCGACGAACATCAGGTAGTTCAACAACTGGTCGATTCCCGGTCTATCGAGGCCCATTATTCCCCGATCCAAATTGATGATTATAGCATTTGGAAGCATCACACCCTTTTGCCTTTGGCCGACACTTATGAGCAGTTTCTTGAGGGTCTGGGTAGCTCAACGCGACATAATTTTCGACGTTACCGCCGGCGTTTCGAGGCCTCTGGTCATTGTTTCGTGGAGCGCCTTTCGATGGACGAACTACGTTCTGCGACGCTCGACCTCGATTCCAAGTCCAAATTTATAAGTGGAACGGAAAAGATGACAATCCGTAACCAACGCCTGAACATGGTGGCCGCTGCGCATCGGCCGCTTGTTGTTGGTCTCAAGCATAAGAACGGCGAATGGTTGAGTGTCATCGGGGGATGGTATAGGCCTGGCGGGGCTGTAATATGCGTCCAATGCAATAACGAGAGCGACTTCGGACCTTATTCGCTCTCCACGGTGATTCGTGCCTTTCTCATCAAGCTTCTGATCCGGCAAGGGCTGAGCGAACTCGTGTTCTGGTACGGCACAGGGGCACCCTTGTCGCATTACGCAGCTCTTGTCCCAACGATGGATGTCTGTCTCGATGTAACGAAATTTCCGTGGGGCGTCGCAAAGATGCTTGCCTCAACTATCCAGCCTCTACTGCCCAAGCGGTTAGCCGAAGCCGCCCGCTGGTTCGCCTAAACCGCGGTCTCCGGGTGTTGCGATTCCTCTGATCGCAGGGCTGCGCCCTGCGCCAGCCGGCGAAAAAAATCAATCAGCTCTTGTCAGCCGCATCGTATTCATCGACTGTTCCGCAGTTGCTTGTCCTGAGTCAGATGGTAGCAGGTAGCGAGGAGGTGCGCGCCCTTCCGCGCTCCTCCGCGACTCTGCAAACGGAAATGCCAATCACCACCCAAGCGCCCCCGCATGAACCCGCATGGAATTGGGGAAAGGCCGCAAAGGAGCGCAGAATACGCGCACCTTTGCGCTACCCGGCTCCTTTTTTCCTTTTTCGCCCGGGTTAGGGTTCCGCCCAGGGATTGGTCACGTAATGCCGAGACCCGCGAAATCCTCCACATTTCGGGTTACGAGGGTGAGTTCGTGCTCAAGGGCGGTGGCGGCGATCATTCCGTCGGGGGCGCTGAGGGGCCGCCCGGCCATCTTGCGCATGCCGTCGAGTCTGCCCATCGAACCGCAATCGACTGGGTTACCGGCAAAACACGCCCCGCAAACAGATGTGCCAAGTGGCGCGCAAGCGATGCTTCCAGACGCACCCGACGCGCCGCATCAAGCGTGGTCGCGAATCCCGATTCCATTTCGCCGACGCTCCCCACGCTCAGAAACAATGTGCGGATATCCTGGGCCGCCAGCCAGTTCTGTACTTTGGGTTCCGGGCCAGGACGCATCAGCTCGGAAGGGATGTTGGTGTCCAGAAGAAAGCCCCCGTTCACGACAGATCCACCGGCCGCGCAGGCGATGGATTGCGGGTGAACATCCGATCAATCTCTTCGTCGGTGAGCAAGCCGCGGATATCCGCGAAAGCGTCGATCAGTGCCTGGCCGGTGCGGAGCGCTGGCAGGGGGAGTTCGGCCTCGCCGGCGCGCGCCTCCCGAACCACGATCTCCTGCACGTAGTCAGCAAGCGAAACCCCCCTGGCTTGGGCTTGCGCCAGAAGGCCGCGTTCGGTTTCGGGTTGAAGGTGGATAGTAATCGTCACCGGTGTCATCACCTGTCAGATAACACTTCTCGCCTCTTACCCTAGCGCAACGCGGGAAGCGACGTCAAGCGCGGTAGCGCAGAGGTGGGCGCATTTCAGCCCTCCTCCGCGGCTCTTAACACGATGGGCGTTTACACGTTTACTGATGCGAATAAACAAAAAACCGCAGAGGAACGTAAAGTACACGTACCTCTGCATTGCAATACCGTAAATTCTTGTTTTTTTGGCAAGAATTTCCCCCGCCATGGGTAGGGCCGAAGAGCGTTCGGCCGGCGATGTGCCACGGGCGTCCCGCCCGTGAAGGGGCACGGCCAAGATGGCCGTGGCACATTTTGGTTGCGGCTCCGCCGCGCTGCGCTACCCGCTCACGATTGGGAGTTTCCGCGACGGACTCCGGTATCTGTCAAACTTTTACTGCCTCCCCGGCAGAGCCGGGGGGGCTCCTAACGGACTAGGGTTTCCCCGGAGTTCCGACATCACCTGTTCCTTGGCCTCGGCGATGGTATTTCTAATATACTCGAGCCCGAGTTGGGTCGTTCGGTCAACGAAGTCAATGCCCACCAGTTGGCCATCCACCCGAGGGAGCGGATGGCACAGTTCGTACCCGACATGCCCACGGTATCCGTTCTCTAACATGGCTTTGAAAAACGGAAGGTAGATGTTGTCCATATTCTCGTAATCGCCATGCACATATTCGCTGCCCCAAGATCCGGTAACTTTTCTAGGCAGAATCGGTCCATCCGGCGCCATCCGCTTAAATTCGCCTCCGTAATGGGAATGAACCTGGAGTGAGCCTACGTCAAGGACGGCCTGCCGCAAGTAGGCCGGGTCTGTCTTTTCCATGATGGGTGCATCGAGGCAGATTTTTAGATGCGGTGATCCGACCTCTTTCACCATGCGGATAACGTCGTGATAGGTTTTGAGGACCGGCCGGTGATTCTGGAGCGCCAGGGTGACACCGTAATCGCCCGCCAACCGCGCGGCTTCGATAAACCCCTGACGGCACCAATCCCAGATCTGTTCTTCTGTGAAATCTCGATGCAGGAATGACCAGGTATTCTGCGCAATGTCGTAGCGGCTTCCGCCCTCGGGAACAGCGGTGCAACCCGGCCATCCGAAAAATACCCGCAGGGCCTTCGATTCTGTGTTCAAATCCGCGGTCATGCGGATCTGCTCTTTCACATTCGCTAACTGCGCCTCGCGATGTTCCGGTATGGGACTGCTGAAATCGTTGTTGGCGGCGACATTGGAAATCACCAGGCCCTTGTCCACTACCTTCTGGTGGAATTCAACGCACCGCTTCTTGGGCCAATCCAAGGGACAACCACCGGGACGCTTGCCGTCGATTTCAATACCGGCAAAGCCGAATTTCTTCGCCCGCTCAAGAACCTCGTCCATGGTCAAAGCCGGCCCTCGATACCAGCACGCCGCATAAGTAATGCTGTACAGGACTGGCTTAATGTCCCCCATGCTTGCCGCATTCGATGCCGCGGAAGCGCCGAGCGCTGCTACCACTGACCCCCCAACCACGGAAGTAGATTGTGCAAGGAATTCCCTGCGCGTCAATGCATTGTCCATGACGTCCCTCCTTTACCTTTCTGTGGCCAACCCAGTCTCCGGGCCCATCAAATTACCAAACGTCCCTACGAAACCGTGGCGGCGAACTTCTGCACTTTGGCGGCGGCTTCCAGGATGTCGTCGACATCTTCCTTCCCGGCAATCAACACTTCCTGGTCGAGCCTCACGGACGTTTCGGCCAGCTTGTCGTTGTTCGGGCAATTGTTTTCCGCGCGGTATCTTTCCAGGCGCTGGGCAGAGAAATTGCGCTGGAAACCGCGGGAATTGAGCGACCGTTCGATGAAAGGTTGCTTGTTCAGCACGGTCGCGCGGCTGCCTCCGCCGCCCATGGGGATGCCCTCGGCGTGCATGGCCTCGACGAATTTCTTCCGCGTCATCCCGCTGAAATGCTCGGCGTCGTAGCGCATGCCGAAGACGTAGTAGTTCCGGCGCGTGCACGGCGGGTAGCCGGCCTGCGGGATCAGGCCGGGAATGTTCTTCTTGAGTCCGTCGGTTAGATAGGCGGCGTGCTTTTCGCGGACGGCGCGCGTCGCATCCAGGCGCGTCAGTTGGGCCATCAGGATGGCGGCGGCAAAGTCGGAGATGCGGTACTTGAAGCCCCGCATGATATACCCCCCGTGCCCTTTCTGGTCGCTGCCAAAATCGCGGAAGCAGTAAGCCTTATCGATCAACTCCTGATCCATGCTCACCAAGGCCCCGGCTTCCCCGCCCGGAATGATCTTGGATTCCTGGAAGCTGAAGCAGCCAATCGTGCCCAGGGTGCCCAGCTTCTTTCCGTGCCACTCCACCAGTTGCCCCTGGCAAGCGTCTTCAACGACCGACAGGTTACGCTTTTGAGCAATCGGCAGAATCTCGTCCATATTCGCGGCATTTCCATGGATATGAACGGGCAGGATGGCGCGGGTGTTTTCGTTGATGCGGTGTTCGATGTCGGCGGGGTCCATGGTGAACGTCTCTAGATCCACGTCCACAAATACGGGCAGCGAGTAGCCCATCATAATCGCGTCAACGGTGGCAATGTAGGTGTACGGCGAGACGAGGACTTCGTCACCCGGCCCGATGTCCAAAAGCTCCAGAGCCATTTGCAGGGCATGGGTTCCGCACGGCGTCATGACGCAGCCCGCGGCTCCCGTCCTCTCTTTCCAGGCCTGTTCGAATTGAGGAATGAAGTTTCCCTTGTCGAGCGTGCACCACTTGTGGCTGCGCACGGATTTGATGATGTACTCTTCATCCACCTCGGCGGTCTGCGGCCAGGTGGGATAGGGCTTGGTTCGGACCGGCGTGCCGCCGTTGAGGGCCAAGGCGTTGGGATTCCCTGAAACGGCAGGCGCCCGGCGCGGGAGTGCGCTGGCGGCCACTACTCCTGCGGATGTTGTCTCCAAAAACTGTCTGCGGGTCAGACCTTTCTTCTTCATGCGCGTACCTCTCCTTTCAACTAAGCAAGTAGCGCGGACCGGTTCTTGGTCCGCGGCTTTCGGTTGTTTTGGGCGGACGAACCGCGGACAAAAAGCGGAGGTCCGCGCTACCCCCTTCGGTTTATTCCGAGTTGATCACGCCCGGCACCCAACGCCGCGCGTTTTCGCGAAAGATCTTTCGTAAAACTGCGTCGGGCAATGCCAGACCGCTGACATCCCCTCTGAGGTAGTGGAGTTCCCCATCGAACTTCTCATCTGTAGCCAAGAATTTCCAGTCGTGCGCCAAGGTTTCCTGCCATCTTTTCAATGTCTCCTCGGGGTGCGTATACGGTATGGTTGTATCACTGCCATAAAGGACGCGATCCTGGTACTTCATGAGGAACGCGCGCACCTTCTCGCGCGGCTGAAACATCAGGTACGGAACGCGGCCCGCCGTGTCCACCGCGAAGTTCGGGTAGAGGTCGAAACGTTTTGCGATCAAGTCCACATCCTCTTCCATGCTGCCCAAGTGGCATCCGACCACGCGCAGCTTGGGGTGGCGCTCGAGGACACGGTCTCGTGCGGCAAGGATAGCTTGGCGGGACGGGGCGCCGGGATACCGGTACATTTGCCATTTAGGCTCCGCCGTATACTCGTGGTATTCAAAGCTGGAGGGATCGGGAGGATACCATGCCGCAGGCGGGTCTGCCAGGTGCGTGTAAAGGGTCTTATTGCGGGTCTCCAAAAAATCAAATATCGGATCAAGGCCTGGATCATCGGGCATTACGTACTTTCCCGCTTCGGACTTGATGTCCATTCCGAAACTTTTCCAGATCTTTACGGCAATGGCACCCTCGTCGAAGGTCTCACCCAACTGCTTGATCGTTTCTTGGAGGAATCCGGGGCTTCCCCATTTATAAGGGTCGAATGTGGAACACCATGCCGCTCGGCCCTCGCTGCCTCGCAAGACTTCTCGCGCTCGAGTAAGGAGAGGCTCCAGTTTGTCGATAGGAGGCCTCGGCTCGACCGTAACGATGTTCACTACTCTCAGGTTAAGCTTTTTTAGCAATTCGTAAAACACCGGGGCATTGCTATGTGTGTGAAAGTGGGCGTCGATGAGTCCCAATCCTGCGGGAAAGGGAATGGAACTGGCCACGTCCGCTTGCACCGCGGCTGCTCCCCTGGCGCGCCCCCAGGCGCTAATAGCCAGCCACAAGGTGGACCTTGCTGTAAATTCCCGGCGATTCATCTGACCATCCCTCCGGCGGAGAGAGGACGCACAAGGAAGTAGACCTGTTCTTGTCCGCGGCTTTTTGTGGTTTTGGGCGGACGAACCGCGGACCTTCAAAAAGCGGAGATTCGCGCTACCCCCTCTGCTGCTGCGCCTTGCAGGTTGACCTCGGCATCCGTGAGCATGCCCCAAGGCGCTTCTGCCAGGTGGGCGGCGCTGACGTAATGCCTCAGTCTCGAGCGCGAGCGATGCGAGCCAGTGAGCCTGAGACTTGACTGGCCTAATTCGACCCCTACATATTACCCCCCGCCATCTCTTGTCAAGCACTTTCCAAGCTTGCCCGTCGTGATCGCATACATGCCAAAATGCGGCCCGTATGCGCCACCCGAGAATGTACACCGGCAGCATGGAATCGGATACAATGCCACCGCGGTCACAAGGCCGGTGAGCGATGGCAGCCGGGATATCAGGCAATAGAAAAGCGCACTACCAACTGGGGTATGAGGCGTGAGAAAAGCCCACGGACAGAAAGGCACTGTCCGTGGCTACCCACTGGCTTCGTCGACGAATTTCTGAATCGGGACAGTGGAAAGGAATAGCCAATGGACAAGCTAACTCGACGTTCGATGCTGCGCCGATCATCCGGTCTGGCGGGAGCCGCAGCCACGTTTCTCCCTGTGGGAGCTTCCCCTGCGCAAGAGAAGCGCCGTGAACCTGACCGCAAGCTGCGTGTCGTAGGGGTGGGAGGCCACTTCGACGACCCCCAGACCTGTGCCGGCGGAACCTTGACGCTCTATGCCGACCAGGGGCACGACGTGGTCGCCCTGTCGATCACCGGGGGCCCACCGCCCGCCCCCGATGCGAATCCGGAAGAGCGTGAAATCAAGAATCGCTTGAACGCGATAAGGCAGGCCAAAGTTTTGAAGATCCGGCTGGAATGCCTGGACTATAACGGATCGACTAGCGGAGTACCCCCAGACACCCCGGAATGGAGGTCCGGATGCGAGCTCAATGGGGCACGCTATAAGGAATTCACGGAAATCCTGTTGGACAAGTACCAGCCCGACATCGTCTTCACCCACTGGCCGATTGATTTCCATATGGACCATCGGGCCGCTTCCCTGCTCACCTACAGTGCCTGGTTGGCCGGCGGAAAAAAGTTTCCGCTCTACTACATGGAAGCGGAATTGGGACAGCAGACGCAGAACTTTTTCCCCACGCATTACGTTGACATCACCTCGGTGGAAGAGCGTACGCACCAAGCGTGGAAGGAGGATACCCTATGGTACGACAGCATTTGGCCTCTCCATGACCTGATGCGGAAAATGCGGGGGCACGAACATGGATGCAAGGTGGCGGAGGCCTTCAACCACCACCCGCAAAGTCCTACGACCCCGGCCCTGCCCTGAATAGGTGTCATTTGGAAGTGGCACGGGCGTCCCGCCCGTGAACGATCACGGCCAAGATGGCCGTGCCACAGATGGTAGCCACGGACAGTGCCTTTCTGTCCGTGGCTACCAACGCTTAGTGAAGGAGAAGCAAATGACCAAATTAAGTCGAAGGTCGATGCTGCGCCGGTCGTCCGCTCTGGCGGGAGCCGCAGCCGCTTTACTCCCCGGTGGAAATTCCAGTGCGCAAGAGAAGCGCCCGGAGCCGGAACGCAAGCTGCGAGTGGTCGCGGTGGGCGGCCACTTCGACGACCCGCAAACTTGCGCCGGCGGAACATTGACGCTCTATGCGGACCAAGGACACGACGTGGTCGCCCTGTCATTGACCGGCGGCCCCCCACCCGCTCCCGATGCGAATCCCCAAGAGCGCTCGGTTAAGAACCGCCTGAACGCCATGCGCATGGCGGAGATTCTGAAGATTCGCTTGGATTGCTTGGAATACGAAGGGTCTTCGAGCGGCATGTATGCCCCTTTGAAGTACGGGTCGGGGTCTGAGGTGTCAGGCGAGCGTTATAAGGCCTTTACGGAAGTCCTGCTCGACAAGTACAAACCCGACATTGTCATCACCCATTGGCCAATCGATACCAACATGGATCACCGGGCGGCTTCCCTCCTCACCTATAGCGCTTGGTTAAGCAGTGGAAAGAGTTTTCCGCTCTATTACATGGAGGCCGAATTGGGACAACAGACGCAGGACTTTTTCCCCACCCACTACGTGGATATCACCTCCGTCAACGACCGCAAGCACCAAGCTTGGTTGGCCGACACCTTGTGGTATGGCTTGATCTACTCGCTGCATGATTTGATGGCGCAAATGCGGGGACATGAACATGGCTGCAAGTACGCAGAGGCGTTCAACCACCACCCGCAAAGCCCTTCGACGCCAGCGCTGCCGTAACAAGAATACATGGGGCGCCAAATTCTCCTTACGACGTCCGGTTCGTTGGGCGATCTTCACCCCTTCATCGCCATCGGTTATGCGCTCAGGGAATGGGAAAGAGCATCCGAGGAAGCAGTTTCTTTGGCAAGGTCTTGGGCCCTGCACAACTGTTCCAAAATGGCTTCGGCGGTCAGCAGACAGGCGCCCACTGCCGCCGCGTCCTCCGCTTGTTCAGAGACCATGACTTCCAGCCGGCTGACCGAAAGTTGGAAAGCGCGACTGCGCAAGGACCGTTCCAGGGGCTCCACCAACAAGTTCTTCATGACGCGAGGCAGGGTCCCGCCCAGAATGATCCTGCCGGGATTCAGCAAGTTCACCATGCTCGCCAGAGCCGTTCCGAGATGCGTCCCCGCCTCCGCCAGCACCGTCTCGCACAGCCGATCATGGGCTTCCGCCGCGGCCGCAATGGCTTCCAGCGAAACCCTTTGACGTTCGGCGGCGGGCACGGCGGCGAGGCTTGAGGCCACTCCTTGTTCGAGACCCTTATGAACGTTTTGGATGATGGCGGCGCCGGACGCGTAAACTTCCAGGCAACCTCGGTTGCCGCAAGAGCAGAGGGGCCCGGTTTCATCGACCGTGGTATGCCCCAATTCTCCCGCTATTCCATCACGGCCGGTGTAAAGGCGGCCACCCACGAAGATCGCCGCCCCGATGCCGACCCCGGCATGGACGAAGACAAAATTCTTTTGGCCTTTTCCGTATCCAAAACGCTGTTCGGCGATGGCCGTAGTGCGGGCGCTGTCTTCCAGCACCACGGTCAGACCGTACTCTTCCGCGAACATCTGTTTCAGGTGGACGTCACGCCAACCGGAAACTTTGGGCCAAAAAAGCACCGTCCCGCTGGCCTGGTCAATAAGGCCTGAGTGAGCGAGACCGATACCTTGAATCTTGGGATCTCGCTTAAGGCAGTTTTTAATCTGCTTATGGGCATGATCCAAAACGTATTGCTCGCCCTGGGAAACATCCAGGGTGAGTTTATGGTAATTCAAAACCCTGCCCAGAAGATCCGACACTACGATGCGGGTGTGGACGCGACCGAATTCGACTCCGATGACGTGTGCCAAGTCGGGATTGATGTGCAAAAGCACTTTCCGGCGGCCGCGGCCGGAAGGAACGCGCTCTCCCTCAAGAATCCACTTCTCCTGGCGCAGGCGCAGCGCCATCGATGAAACATAGCTGGGAACTAAATTGGTCTTCCGCGCCAAATCCACGCGGGATATCTCCCCCTCCGAATAGATGAGCTTCAGCAGACGAGCGAGTTCGGATTTCCTCATGCCTCAACCTCTTTTGTATAGGACATGGCTTGGCCTGAATCCCGCAGCTTGGCCACGTCTTGGATGGGGGATAACGACTTGCAGCGAAATGGGGCTGGTCCCATTGATCCCAACCCGGGTTCCATTCTAACGAGATGACTTAAAGTCCTTACCATGTGTAATATAGCATAGACATCTAACCGAGGGATGTCAATATTATTTCTATTTGAGAACGAAATCCGCAATGGGGTAGGGACGTTGAAACGGGCTATTGTGTTGGCATGAGGGCGCCACTAGACGCGGGAATCGCGAGAACCCTTAGGATGATTGTCCGGCGGAACGCCACTGAAAGGTCAGCTCCAGCCAACCAGGAAATTCCAAAGCCTTGGGCCAGATTCCCTACCAAATCACGAACTCGCTGAATCGGCTGTCCTTGGTGCCCAGAAAACGCACGACTCTATGGGCTCCCAAGGCTGTTTGATTGCTTGGGGTTAGCCTCAATCTGAGGTCAAACCGGGTGGAATTACCGGTAGCGAGCTTTGCGGCTGCTTTCACGGTCAAGAAATTGCGTCTGGAGCAAAAGAGGTGCGGAAATGTCCGCATCTCGATACCCATATAGGGAAAAGGATCGGAAGGCATGGAGGAACATGATGAAACTAAGTGACATCGAAAAAATCAGCCGTCGGACTTTTCTGGCTTCGGTTCCTATCGCCGCTTCCGTGCCGATGTTGCGGGCAACCGCACATGGAACTGGGGCGGATCCGGGATCAGTGACGGATGCGGGGCTGGCCTTGAACGGGGGAACGCCGGTCCGCAGCACGATTCTCAACACCTCGTGTCCGGGATCGCAATTCTACGATCATCACGAACAGGACCTTACCGACGAGGCCATTTCCACGCATGGCTTGTTCCGCTGGTACGGCCCCGCGGGCCAGCCACAGCCCACAAAAGTGGCCACCTTCGAAAAGGAGTTTGCCCAACTCCTGGGTGTAAAATACGTGCTCGGCATCACCTCCGGGACGGCCGCGTTGCATACGGCCCTGACGGCTCTGGGTGTGGGCCCGGGCGATGAGGTGATTCTGCCGGCCTGGACCTGGTACTCCTGCTATTACGCCGTCCTCATGACCGGCGCCCTGCCGGTTTTTGCCGAGGATGACGACTCCTTCACCATCGATCCGGAGGATGTGGAAAAGAAAATCACTCCGCAGACCAAGGTGATCATGGTGGTACACCTGTTCGGATCGCCGTGCAACATGGACGCCATCATGGACATAGCGCGCCGGCACAATGTCAAGGTTTTGGAAGACTCCGCGCAGAACGCCGGGGGGCAGTACAAGGGCAAGCGCACCTCGACAATCGGCGACATTGGAATTTTCAGTTTTCAGCTCCATAAGATGATCACCGCCGGCGAGGGCGGAGCGGTGGTTACCAACGACCCGCTGTTGTACGAACGCGCCGTCCGCTTCCATGATCTCGGTCTGCTCCGGCCCCCCACCCTGGCCCAGGTGGGCAAAGGCGCCATGCCTTATTTCATGGGAGTTAACTATCGCATGAATGAAATGACGGGCGCCGTGATGCTGGCTCAACTACGGAAGCTCGATAGCATCCTGGCGGAGCAGCGCCGCCGCGGCGGGTACGTCATTGAGCGGGTGAGCCGCATCCCGGGAATCAAGATGCGGCGGAGCAACGATTACAATGGCGAACTCCACCTCACGGTGGATTTGTTATTGTCGAGCCAGGAATTACGCGACCAATTCTTGAAAGCCATGAAGGCGGAGAACGTGCCGATGGAGCGGCCCAGCGCCGCCGTGGTTCTGCCAGCCCAACCCCCCATCGCCAACAAAGCCGTCCCCCATCCCGCGTGGCCGTCCTTTAATTCCCCGCGCGGCAAGGAGCTCCTTTACGGCGCAAACAGTGTTCCCCGCACGATGGACATCTTCAACCGCACCGCCACGCTGACGGTAGGTCCCAAGTATACCGACCGCGATCTGGACGACATCATCGCCGCCGTCACCAAGGTGTACACGGCCCTGGTGGATTAAGGCGGGCGGAAGGGCGGCGGATTTGCCGTAGGCTGCGGGCATGCGTCCCCGGTGGGGGACGCATGCGGCGGCCCGAGGAGAAGATTGTGCTCTGGCGAAATACTTTTCGCGATTACACCTGGAGGCGCTTTCTGGGCGACCTGTCCGGTGGGGCGATTGCCTCGCTGATTGCCCTCCCTTATGGTTTGGCGCTCGCGTCGTTAATGGGCCTCCCCCCCATCCTGGGTGTATATACCTCAATCATCTCCGCTCCCTTCTGTGTGATCTTGGGCCGCAATCCCGTGCTCATTGGCGGCACTTCCAGTGTCACGGTTCCCTTCATCGCCGCAGCGGTGCTGGCGCAGGGAATCCCGGGGGCGGCGAAGGTCTGTATTTCCGCCTCCATCATCATGATTATTTTTTGCGTCCTGCGCCTTGGCCGCTACGTCGCCAAAGTACCGCACTCCGTCGTTGCCGGGTTCTCCTGCGGGATTGGCGCCATGATGATCATCTCGCAGTTGCGGACGATTTTTGCTCTACGTCCCCCGGCGGGCGGGTGGAAAGAACACATGCTCCCGCAGTTGGTGCAAGTCATCCAAAATCTCGGCCACATGCGCTTCCAACCTTGCCTCGTGGCCTTAACCGTCATCGTGGTCGCGACGATGGTGATCTATTGGCTCCCCCGCAGCCCGGCGCCCTTGTTCGGAGTCGTGGTGGCCCTTATCGTGGGCAGGTTTTTTGGATGGCACGAGAAAGAAGTGGGCACTTTGTTCAGCGGACTTCCATTGCCGGTGGGGTTTCACTGGGAGTCCTCGGATTTTTGGAATGTGCTTCCGGCGGCCTTTGGCTTGGCCTTTGTATCTTCCGTCGATCTGCTGATGACCTCGCGAGTGGTGGAACACTTTCGCGGCCGTCATAAGCTCATGAAGAAACACGATGCCGACATGGAACTCGGGGCCTATGGGATTGCGAACCTGTTTGGTGGCACTTTTGGGGCGCCCACGAGTGTGGGAATTCCGGCGCGCAGCCTGGCCAACGTGCAGTGCGGCGCCACCACTGCCGTCTCCAATATCACCCATGCCGTGTTTCTCGTGGGCTTCATCACCTTGGGCACACACTTTCTATCCCAGATTCCACTCGCTGCCTTGGCGGGAGTCACGGCCTGGATGGGCGCCCGCTTGCTCGATTGGAGCACCTGGAGGCGCCTGCGCAAATTGCGCCGCGTGGATGCCGCAGCCTTCGTCGGAACGGCCGTTGCCGTTCTGATGATCAACGCTGTGGTGGCCATCACCATTGGCTGTTCCTTCCACGTTCTGCGCTATGTTTACCGCCGCTACTCCCAGCCACCTTCTGCAAAAGATGTCAGCCACCCCCCGGATATCCTCGCCGCTTAATGCCCCGAAAGTAGGCAGCGCAGCGCTTTGGACTGCGGTAGCAGCAGCTACCGCCTTTCTCGGTCTGGCTCTTGCCCCATTCCCGTATGAACCCAGGCGGAAGGCGGTAGCTGCTGCTACCGCAGTCCACTGAACGGCAGCGTCCTAATTTCAGATGTAGCGCCGGATTCCGGCCAGCATTGAGCCGCCAAGATGGCGGCGCTACGTTCAAACTAGGACAGCACCCACTGAACAATCGACTTTACATTGCATTCAAAGGCGGGCGGGTGTAATTTATCGATAGGGCGGGATATCAAAACTGAAACCCGGTTGAGGAGGGACACGCTATGAGAGGTGTATACCTTTTGCAGAAAAGGTTGTCCTATCTGTTGGCGGCCGTGGGCTTCCTATTCTGTTTTGGCTCCAGCGTGGCGTTCGGCAGCATCAACGGGCGCATTGCCGGCACGGTAAAGGATCCGACAGGCGCCGTGGTGCCTGAAGTCACAGTCACTGTCAGGAACAGGGATACCGATCTCCGACAGACCACGCGCACGGACGCGCAAGGCTTTTACGCCTTCCCCGCCCTGCCCGTCGGCCACTATGATTTAGAGACCCGCAAGCCGGGATTCAAAGACTACAAGCAAACGGGCTTGGTCATCGATGTCAACACATCACTGCTCGTAGACGTGTCGCTGCAACTGGGGGCAGAGACGCAGGAAGTGACCGTAAGTGCGGTTACGGCCCGGGTCGAAACCACCAGCACGCAAATGGGCGAGGTTATTGGGGACACCAAAATGACGGCGATTCCGTTGAACGGGCGCAGTTATACCGACCTCCTGGCGCTGCAACCCGGGGTCGTGCCGGAAAGCGCCGGAACGTATTCGAGCGCCGCGGTTTCAGGCAGCCTCAATCCGGGCAACCTCTCGGTGAGTGGGCAGAGAGAAGATGCCAACGGGTTCATGGTGAACGGAGGCAATGTGGAAGAGCCCCTCAGCATGGGCACCACGATCATTCCCAATCTTGATTCCATTGCTGAGTTCCGGATTCTGACCAACAACTTCGATGCCGAATACGGCAATTACAGCGGCGGGCTGATCAATGCCGTCACCAAATCCGGCACCAACCAATTTCATGGCGACGTTTTCGAATTCCTGCGCAATACGGACCTCGACGCCCGCAACTTCTACAGCCCCGACCGCGGGGTGTTTATCCAGAATCAGTTCGGCGGCACCGCGGGTGGGCCGATCATTCACGATAAGTTATTCGTCTTCGGTGACTACCAGGGCACCCGGCAGATTCTTGGCCAGAGTACCGGCGACATTGACGTCCCGTCGGCCGAAGACCGGATCGGGAACCTTTCCGATGTAGCCAGTCAGCTTACCGGGGTCGTCAATGGTGCTGCCTGGGCGCAGCAACTCACGAGTGAACTCGGCTATACCGTTACCCCGGGGGAACACTACTACACTTCGGGATGTACCCTCAATACCGCCTGCGTATTCCCCAATGCCGTGATCCCTCCGGGGGCTATCACCACTCCCTCCACGAACATTCTGCCCTATATCCCGTCGCCGAATAATGGACCCTATTTCTCGACATCCTCCGATAACGGAAGCATACGGGACGACAAGGGTAGCATGCGGCTCGACTTGAACAGCCGCTATGGCACGATTAGCGGCTACTATTTCATGGACGACTACTCGCAAAACAGCCCGTATGCTACAGCGAGCTTGCCCGGGTTTAATGACGTCAACCTGGGGCGGTCCCAACTGTTCAACCTCAGCGATACCAAGACCTTTGGCGGCTCGGTGGTCAATGAAGCCCGCATAAGTTTCATGCGGGAGAGTCTGGCTGAGGATGAACCGAGTGGTGGACTGGGAGTGACTTTGAGTTCGCTCGGATTTGTCACGGGCCCGAATACGCCGGGGATTGTGGTGCAAAACCCGGAACTTGAGGGCGTTCCTCCCCTCGGCTTTAATAACTACTCCCTGGGAGTGCCCGCCTACCCAGGGCATAATTACGCGAACATTTATCAGGCTCTGGACAACTTCTCGAAAGTAAAGGGAACGCACACCCTCAAGTTCGGCGGGGCTTTCCACTTCGATCAGTCCACCATAGCGGGATTAGGCGTCCGGAACGGGACGTTCGGATTCTCGGGTGTGGAGACGGGAATCGACTTTGCCGATTTTCTGATTGGCGCTCCCGCTTATTATGACCAGGGTGATCAGGAGCCGTTGTATACCGAAACACGCTATGGCGCTGTGTTCGCCCAAGACAGTTGGCGCGCGACTTCCAACCTGACACTCAATTACGGGCTGCGCTGGGATGTCACGATGCCCTGGTATGAGAAGCGGGATGAGCTTGAAGCCTTGGTGGTAGGGGAGACATCGACGAAATTCCCCGGCGCACCCACCGGGTGGGTATTCCCGGGAGATCCGGGGATTCCCTCGACGATAGCGCCGACCCACTACCACGACTTTTCCCCGCGCGTGGGCCTTGCCTACTCTCCGAGCGCTTCCAGCGGATTTCTCGGCCAGGTCCTGGGTGGGCCCGGCAAGACAAGTATTCGCGCGGGTTATGGTGTATTCTTCACGGCCTTCGAAGGGGTTTCGCAAGGCAATATTTCCGGCGATGCTCCTTTCGGTTATTTCTGGGCCAGCCCTACCCCTCCTCTGTTTACCACTCCTTTTATTGACCGGGCGACAGGCCTTAATGAGGGTCAACGCTTCCCCATCGCTCTTCCTCCCGTCAACGTTTCTGTCAGCAATCCCGATAACAACGTTGACTGGTCGCACTACCTGCCCATCTCGGGTTCGCCGACCTGGTACCATGGGAACCGCGTACCTTACGCCGAAGACTATAGTTTCTCGCTTCAACGGCAACTGGGGAGGGCCAGCATTCTCAGCATTTCCTACGTGGGCACGCAGGGCCACGCCCTGCTCACCGCCGAGGAGTCTAACCCGGGCAATCCGGCATTGTGTCTGAGCGTCAGCCAGCTCAGTCAAGTCATGCCGCCCAGCGCAACCTGCGGGCCCTTTGGTGAAAACGGCGTGTATACGACGGCGAGCGGAACCGTGATCAACAGCACCCGCGCTCCGTATGGCCCGAATTTTGGTAGTAATCAGTATTTTATTACCATCGGAACGTCTGCTTACAACGCCCTCGAAGTTACGCTCCGGCACACCAGCGGACCCCTCGAACTTCTTGCCGGGTACACGTACAGTAAATCGATCGACCAGGGTTCGAGTTACGAAGACGACCTCAATCCTTACGACAATCATTTGCAGCGGGTGCTCTCCGCATTTGACATGACCCAGAACTTCGTGGTGAGCTACCGCTATGAACTTCCGTTCAGCCATTTCTTCGGCGCACACCGCGCCACGAGCGGCTGGACATTTACGGGCGTCACCCGGTTTACCACCGGTCTCGCCGTTCCTATGGAAGAGGTCGACGACAATTCGCTTATCGGCTCTTTTGGCGGCAACCCGCTCGACGTTCCCAATTACACACCCGGCAATCTCCAGTACAACAATCCACGCTCTGGACAAGCTTACTTTAATACCTCTCTATTCAGCCCGGAATCCCTAGGCGAAGAGGGGACTGCGGCCCGGCGCTTCTTCCATGGGCCGGGGCTCAATAATTGGGACTTTGCCCTGTTGAAGGATACGCATATCACGGAATCGAAGGTGGTGCAGGTCCGGTTTGAGTCCTTCAATATCGCCAACCACGCACAGTTTGACAATCCGGTGGGAAACATTAACAGTGGGTTGTTCGGATTTGTGACCAATGCCAACAATCCGCGCATCTGCCAGGTTGCTCTGAAATTTATGTTCTGAGGAATGAGTTGGCGCGAAAGGCCTTGTGCGGCCACTGGCGCCAAGGCTATTGTGGTGACACGGATTCTTTATATCCCGGAGGAGAATTATGAAAAAACATACGACGCGCCGGCAGTTCCTGGAGACCGCAGTGGCCGGCACGGTGGCGTTCAGCGGATCAATGGCGGCGAAACCCTCTCCGACGGTGCAAACCAAGCGCACCGATCGGCTTGCGGCGCTGGGAGGCGAACCCGTCCGGCGCAAACCTTTTCCCTCCTGGCCGGTAGTCCAACAAAACGACGAAACGCAGTGGAAACAAGTCCTGGACTCGCGCAAGTGGTGCCGGTTGGAGGGCAGCTACGCGAAGAAGTTTGAAGAAACTTGGGCCAAGATGCTGGGAGCCCGCTTCTGCCTGGCCACCATGAATGGTACGAACGCGTTACTGACTTCGCTCAACGCCCTGGGGATCAGCCCCGGTGACGAAGTCATCGTGCCGCCTTACACCTTTGTGGCCACGGTGAATGTGGTTCTCCTCCAGCATGCGCTTCCGGTCTTTGTCGATACCGACCCCGAAACCTTCCAGATCGATGCCCGCAAGATTGCAGCGGCCATTACTCCCCGCACGAAATGTTTGCTCCCCGTGCACTTGGGGGGCGCGCCGGTCGACATGGACAAGGTTTTATCGATCGCCCGCGACCACCAGTTATCGGTCGTGGAAGATGCCTGCCAGGCGCACCTGGCGGAATGGCGGCAGCAGAAAGTCAGCACGCTTGGCGATTTGGGCTGTTTCAGTTTTCAAGCATCGAAGAATTTGAACTCCGGGGAGGGCGGCGCAATCCTCACCAACAACCCGGACCTCATCGAGGTCTGTGAGAGTTTTCACAACGCCGGGCGCGGCACGGAACACAAGGCCTTCGGCTACGTTCGCAATGCCACCAACGCCCGCATGACTGAATTCCAGGCGGCCCTCCTGCTCTCGCAACTCGCGCGCCTGGAAGAACAGTCGCGCACCCGTACGCAAAACGCCGGGTACCTCACCAGGTTACTCGGGGAAATTCCCGGCATCACCCCGGCCCGGGCCTACGACGGGTGCACCCGGAATGCCTATCATCTCTACATGCTGCGTTATGACCCGGCCCACTTCTCCGCGCTGCCGAGGTCGGGCTTTCTGAAAGCTCTGGAGGCCGAAGGCATCCCCAACTCGGCTGGCTATACCCCTCTGAACAAAGAGCCCTTTCTCAAGAACACGCTGCACTCACGGGCTTTCCAAACCATCTATTCCCCGGCGGATATCGCCGCCTACGAGGAGCGCAACCACTGCCCCATGAACGATCAACTCTGCGAAGAAGCGGTCTGGTTTGAGCAGACCATGCTTTTGGGCTCGAAAGAGGATATGGACCAGATTGCCGAGGCAATTCGAAAGATCCAGAAACAAGCTGCCACCCTGCTGAGTTCGTAGAGCCTTGAGGAGACCGCGAGGCCTGGAGGTATTGGCCAACGCCAACGGAGGGAGACCACTATGTCTCGCCAGCTCACTCGCATGAATTAGGATTTGGCGATCAAAGTTTCACCGAACTTTTCCTGATACACGAGAGATCGTAAGGGGATTTTGGGGATGGGCTGAGGAAGGGGCTGGGTATCCTCGTGGTAGCCGATGGGAAGAAGCGCCGCCACCAGGAAGTGGTCAGGGATGTGGAAATACGTCTTGATCTTGAGCTCATCGAATTCGGCCACCCAGTAAGCCGAAAGGTTGCACTCGGAAGCCGCCAGGAGCATCTGGTGGAGGGCCACAAAGGTATTGCCAAGCGCCGCACGCTTCGCGACCTCGGGAGATGCGGAATAGTATTCGCGCAGCCGGTGCAAGGTTTGGTGAGCTTCTTCCTCGGTGATTTTCCGGCTGGCCACCATTTCCTGGAGGTGCTGCGGAGCGGACTTCCAGGCCAAGGTATCAGCCAGGCAGATCAAAATGGCGGGCGCGGAACTGAGGGGCGCTTTGATGTAGGAGGCATCATCGAGCTGCCGCTTAGCGGTTTCACTGCGCACCACGATCCAGCGCCAGGGCTGGAAGTTCCACTCCGAGGGCGACAGGCGGGCCATTTCAATAATGTGTTCCAGGCAGGCTTCGGGGATACTCTGCGCGCTAAAGCGTGTGAAGATCGGTCCCACCCGCAGGACGGACTTGGCTAGGGAACCCTTGTGACCTGCGAAAGCATGTTCTTGCATCGAGCCGTTCCACCTACCCAAGTTGCATGTGATAACTTGCAATGAACAACCCTCCGAAGATAATCGCATAAGCCACCTCACTGATCCCCAACCGATGAACCTGAAGCGGCTGGGGGGACCGTAGGAACCATGCGAGGCCTCGGAAGAAAACTGGCCCGAACGCCACTAGCGCGAGCCCGGGGAGCCAACCGGCCCGCCAAGCTAATGTCAAAAACCACAGGGCAGCGGCTTGGTGGAGCAAAAAGCTCTGCCCGCGGACCAGTTTCTCCGCCGGTGTCATCACCCGCGCGGAGTGGATGCGGAGTTGGACGAAATGGATCTGGTTGGCAGCGAAAAGCCAGTTGGCCAACCAGATAATGATGGCCGCCAGGCCGAAATGACCCGTCGCCAGGTAATAGGCTCCGGCAGCAGTAGAGCTCAGCGCGATGGCGCCGGTCAATTGGGCATTCATGCGCGTCTGCCGGCCGAGTTGTTTCAGAATGGCCTGAAAAAGAAATGCTATCGCCGCGGCCGCGCCTAACAGCAGAAGTCCATAGGCGTGAATCCACAGGATGAGAACTGCCAAGGCCGAGCCGGCAACGGAGGCATAAATATAAATGGAATAATGAACGAGCCTCCGCTCCGCATCGTTTTGCGGACGCACCGGTGATATTTCTAATCCAGCTTCCACCGGAGTCCGCAAACAGAAGAGCCCCAGCGCAGCCGCGGCGAAGAACAAAATCCAGATGACCCGCTCCCCGTGGGGATTGCCGGCTGCGGCGCCGGTGACCAGCGGAACCAGAAGCATTCCCCAAGCGCCGTGCTCACGCGGCAGGAAGAACGAGCGCCCTCGGGAACGAGTCAGCAGGGGAAGGATGGGAGCGGCGCTGGCCATGGCAGTCGGACCTCAAGACGCCCGGGCAGTCACTCCCCGGTTTTTGTAAATTGCTTTGTTAACTTCGACGAGCAGGTCTTCGAAGGAAGCGCCGACTTTGCGGGCCGCCATTTCAATCGAGCACTCGTCACAGGAAGGCCGCAGCCCGAACTGCTCAAAGACCGGCGCGGTCTCGGGAAATTTCTGCTTGATGTCCCGCACCGCTTCTCCCCCGCGCACCAGATCAGTGAATTGAAGCATGGCTTGTCTCTCTCTCCTTGCGCACCGGCGCCGCCTGCCGCGGTTGGTAGACGCAGAAGGGTTCCTCGTCCAGGTAATCTCCGGTTGCGGCAAACGCCCGCGCGCGGCAGCCCATGCAAATGTTACGAAATTCGCAGTAACCGCACTTGCCTTTCAAATTGCCGGTGTCACGGAGT
>Ga0326728_10001759_pt1 | contig 74867 bp, 64 predicted proteins | sample MB3enrmetagenome_FD_207602 | JGI IMG/M metagenome (GOLD analysis project Ga0326728, IMG submission 207602) | Lab enriched peat soil microbial communities from McLean, Ithaca, NY, United States - MB31MN | ecosystem: Environmental > Terrestrial > Soil > Wetlands > Peat | place: USA: New York...
CTGACCAGCTGTGGTGCGGGCTTTCACGCCCGCACTTCCCACGGCCAAGACGTCGTGCCGAGCCATAAGCCCCACATTTCCACCCTCCAAATGTGAGAAAATTCAACCGCAGACTGCACCCATGCGCCTGAGAACGAAAAAGACGTGGTCGCAACACGAACTTGCCGTCAAGCTGCGCCTCGAAGGCGGAGGCGAGAAGGGGATTCTTACGTTCGAACGGCGCCGCTTGCTCATCCATGCCGCCAAGACCGCGCTCGCCGCGGCCCTCTGCTGGTGGCTGGCATTGCGTTTCGGCCTGCACGACGGCTATTGGGGATCCATCAGCGCCATCATCGTGATGCAATCGAATGTCGGCGCCACCGTCACCGCCTCGCGCGACCGCCTTCTCGGCACCCTCATCGGCGCCCTCTTCGGATTTGGGTTTTCTCTCTTCGGGGCGCCTCCCTGGAACTACATCCTCGCGGTTCTTCTCGCCATCGTCGTCAGCGGCTTGCTGGGAATGCGCGACAGTGCGCGCCTGGCCTGCGTCACCATCACCATCATCATGTTGGTCCCCAGTTCGGTGTCGCGCCGGGAACTGGCGCTCGATCGCGTCCTTGAAGTGTTGTTTGGTATTGTGATCGCGCTCGCGGTTACCACGCTGATTCTGCCCGATCGCGCGCGCGTCTGGTTGCGCGATGGCCTGGCTCAGGAATTTCTTCTGCTCGGCGCGTTCTTCGCGGCCATCCTCACGGGTTTTCGCGGCGCGCCCTCACAAAATCTGCCCGCGTTGCGTGAAAACCTGCAGGCTCTGTTGCGCGGCAACAACCAGCTCCTCGATGCCGCGCGCAACGAACCCAGCGGTCCCGGTTGGCGCGAAGGCCTGAGCCTGCTCACGCAGTTCGGCCGTTCCCTCGACAACGCGCTGCTGGCCCTCGAACTCGCGGTCAAAGACAGCCACGATGACCGCTTCGCGCAGCAGTTGGAGCCTGTGCTCACGCGCCTCGCCGACGACATTCACTCCGGCTTCAATTTCGTCGCCGGTTGCATTCACCGCTGGCGCTTCAGCAAGCCGGCCGAAGGCATCAACCTCGAACAGGACATCGCCGATCTCGAAGCGCGCATGGACGCCGTCCGTCACACGGGCATCGGCTTCTCCCAGGCCGAAATCATGCGTGCTTATGCGGTGCAGCTGCATCTCAAGCAGATCGCGCGCCTGCTGCGCGCTACCCGCATCGAAACCAGCCGCGCCGTCGGCCAGGGAAGCAAAGAGATCGAGTCGGCGTGAAGTGAAACGCTTCGTTGCCCCCATACTTTCCGTGTTTTTAGCGGAAAGCGTGGACAAGCCAGCTGACTCGCTGACTTGCTGCCTTTGTCACACTGCCAGCAATTCCGTGTACACCGCCATGCCCACTACGGCGTCTGCGCCCAACGCGTCCAGCGCATCCACCTCCTGCTGGCTGCGAATACCGCCGGCCACGATGAGCTGTTTCCTGGTCAGCTTGCGTAACCGCGCGGCCACGTCCCTGGGGAATCCCCGCATGGTTCCTTCCGTGTCCACGTGCGTGTAGAGGAATGCGGCCGCATAGGGTTCGAGCTGGGGAATCGCGTCGTCCGGCGTAAGCTCCACCTGCGCCTTCCAACCTTTCACGGCGATGCGCCCGTTTTTCGTGTCGATCCCGGCCACCACGCGCTCCGCGCCCACGCTCGCTGCCAGCTTGGCCGCAAACTCCGTATTCACCGTGCCCTCGGACGAAAAAAGCGCCGACCCGACGATCACGCGTTGTGCGCCCGCCTCCAACACCTGCCGCGCCCGCTCGATCGTATGAATGCCGCCGCCCGCCTGCACCGGCAGCCGCTTGGCAATCTGCTCCACCAGTGCGGAGTTCTCGCCCTGCCGCATCGCTGCGTCCAAGTCGATTAGTTGCACCAGCGGAAACCGCGAAAACTTCTCGATCCAGTATTCAAAATCGTTAAACGCCAGGCGCAGTTTCTCGCCCTGCACCAGTTGCACAATGCGCCCGCCCAGCAAATCAATCGAAGGAATCAGCATGGCAGCCTCACCGGTACGCCCATCCGCGCCAGCTCCTCTTTGAGCGACCGCGAAGTGGAAACCCCAAAATGAAAAATGCTCGCCGCCAGTGCCGCGTGTGCCTTGCCGCGCGAAAAGACTTCGGCAAAATGCGCCACCGTTCCCGCGCCGCCCGAAGCAATCACCGGAATGCCCACGGCTTCGCTCACCGCCGCGGTCAGCTCACAGTCAAATCCGGCGCGCGTCCCGTCCGCATCCATTGAGGTCAGCAGAATCTCGCCCGCGCCGCGCTCTTCAGCCTCGCGCGCCCACTCCACCACGCGCCGTCCCGCCGGTTTGCGCCCGCCATGCACAAACACCTGCGCCTCGCACACCGGATCGGCAGCCTCAGGATCGCGCCGCGCGTCAATCGCCACCACCACCGCCTGCGCGCCAAAGCTGCTCCCGATGGCGCTGATCAAAGCCGGGTCGGCCAGCGCCGCAGAGTTGATGCTCACCTTGTCCGCGCCCGCCTCGAACACCTGTTCCGCGTCGCGCGCCGACTTGATGCCTCCGCCCACGCAAAACGGCACAAACAGCTCGAGCGCCGTACGCCGCACCGTATCGAGCAGCGTCTGCCGCCCTTCGTGCGTCGCCGTAATGTCGAGCAGCACGATTTCGTCCGCGCCCTCGCGCGCGTGCCGCGCCGCTTGAGTTGCTGGGTCGCCCGCGTCGATCAGGTCGACAAACTGCACACCCTTCACCACGCGTCCCGCGTGCACGTCGAGGCAGGCAATGATGCGCTTGGTTAGCATGCCGCCCCTTTCGCCTGCCATGCAAGAAAATTCCGCAAAATCTTCAACCCCGACGCACCCGATTTCTCCGGGTGAAATTGCACGCCCATCACGTTCGCGCGCTCGACGGCCGCCGCGAACGGCTCAATGTACTCGGTCACCGCGGCGGTGTCCGCAGTAACCGGACCTTTGTAGGAATGCGTGAAGTAGACAAACTCGCCCGGCTCGACGCCAGCGAGCAAGCGCGATCCCTCACGCACTTCCAGCGAATTCCAACCCACATGCGGAACCTTTTCGCTTCCCTCGGGAAATCGAGAACAAGACTGTGCGAAGCACCCCAGCCCCGGCTGCTGCGGAGCCTCGGTCGATCCCGCGTAGAGCCACTGCATCCCCACGCAAATGCCCAGAAACGGCACACCGCGCGCAATCGCCCCGCGGATTGCGCCCGTCAGCCCCGTCGCATCCAGCCGTTCCGTCGCCGCAAAATGCCCCACACCCGGCAGCACGATGCGCTCCGCCGCTTCCACCAGCAACAAATCGCCATCCGTCACCACAGGCTCCGCGCCCAGATGCCTGAGCGTCTTCAACACCGACGTCAGATTGCCGGCCTTGTAGTCGATCACCGTCACGCGCATCAGAGCAAATCTCCTTCTAAGCTCCGGTCCTTGGGTGCCCCAGGTCCCGCTTTTGGGACCTGGGAAAGCACGAACCTCAGTCGATCTACAGCAACCCTTTCGTCGACGGCAGCATCTCGCCCAGTTGCTTGTCGCGGCTGCAGGCCACGCGCAGCGCCCGCGCAAACGCCTTGAAGATCGCCTCAATTTTGTGGTGATTCGAGCGTCCGTACATGGTCTTCACGTGCACGTTGGCTCGCGCCCCGCGCGCAAAGCCTTCAAAGAAATCCGTGACCAGCTCAGTCTGCAAATCGCCCACCAACCGCGTGCGCACCTTCGTATCCACTGCGAAGGCCGCGCGCCCGCTCAGGTCCACAGCGGCAATCGCCAGCGTCTCATCCATCGGCATAATGAAGTAGCCGGCGCGCAGAATACCGCGCTTGTCGCCCAGCGCCTTATCAAACGCCTCGCCGAGCGCAATCCCCACGTCTTCCACCGTGTGATGTTGATCAACATCCAGGTCGCCATCGCAACTCAACGCCAGATCGAAGGCGCCATGCCGCGTAAACAGCTCCAGCATGTGATCGAAAAAGCGGATACCCGTCGAAATGTTGTACCGGCCGCTTCCCTCGACGGTCAGCTCCAGCTCGATGCGCGTCTCCGTGGTGTTGCGCACCACGGTCGCCTTGCACGCGCCCGCGCGCCCGGCAATTTTCTCGCTTTTTTTCGTCGTCATTGCGTCTCGCCTCCGCTCTGCAGTGCGGCCAGCGTCTCGTTCAGAGCCGTCACGGCTTGCCTCATCTGTTCGCGCGTCCCAATCGTGATGCGTACGCGCCCGTCGCAGCCCGGATCGCTCGAGCGGTCGCGCACCAGCACTCCTGCGGCGCGCATCAAGCGCACAAACTCGGCGTGCCGCGCGCCAATCTCCACCAGAATAAAGTTTGCCCGGCTCGGCCAGCGGCGCACTCCGGCCGCGTCCAGCGCCGCCTCAAAGTCGCTCCGCGCGGCCAGCACTTCGCCCACATACCAGTCGAGATACGCCGTATCCTCAAGCGCCGTCTGCAGGCACACCAGCGCCAGCGAGTTCACGCTGTAGGGCGAAAGCACGCGCCGCACCCAGCGCATCAATTCCACCGGCCCGGCCAGCAGTCCCAGGCGCAACCCGGCCAGCCCATACGCCTTCGAGAACGTACGCGCCACAATAAGATTCGGCACTGTGCCCACCAGGTCCATCACCGTTTCGCCGTGGAAGTGAAAATACGCCTCATCCACCAGCACTACGGCTTGTGGCGCGCGCGCCGCGAGTTCCAAGAGTTGCTCGCGAGTTGCCACCGAGCCCGACGGGCTGTTGGGGTTGGCAATCGCAATCACTTTGATGCGTGGAGTCATCGCCGCCACCAGCCGTTCGAACGGAAACTGCAAATCGTCCGCGGCCTGCACTGTGACGACGCGCGCATCGGTCGCCGAAGCGTACACCTCGTACATGGTGTAGGTGGGCACGGGCAGCAACAACTCATCTTCCGCTTCGAGAAACGTCTCGAAGAGCACGTGAATCGCCTCGTCCACACCGTTGGTCAGCGCCACCTGTTCCGCCTTCAGGCCCAGGTGCGCCGCCACCATCGCCTCCAACGGTTCGCGCTCGGGATAGCGCGTGAGCGAGCCCATAGAAACCGCTTCCAGCGCCTCTTTCACTTTCGGCGAACAGGCAACCGTGTTCTCGTTGAAGTCCAGGCGCAGCCTGTCGCGGCTGCCCAGCGGAGGGTGATACTCCTTCATGGCCTGCACACGCGCGCGCGGTGCCGGAGAAGTGGTTGTCAGTGATTCAGCCACGAGACCTCCCTTCGCGAGCGGATTTCCCGCCCAGGCGCGTGCAGATCGCCTTGGCATGGCCGATCAACCCTTCGGCCTCGGCCAGCAGAGCGGCCTTCGGCCCCAGCTCGCGCACGCCATCTGCCGTGTACTCCTGCACCGTGATCAGTTTCACAAAATCGTTCACGCTCAACCCGCCGCGCACGCGCGCCATGCCACCCGTGGGCAGCGTGTGGTTCGGTCCGGAGATGTAGTCGCCCATGGGCTGCGCCGACCAGCGGCCCACAAACACCGATCCGGCGTTCTCGATCCACTCCAGATCGCTCGCCGCATCCACCGTCAGATGCTCGGCCGCAAGCCGGTTCGTGATGGTGCGCGCCTCTGCAACCGAGCCCGTCACAATCACTACGCCATTGCGCCGCAAGGCCTCGCGCGCCACGGCATTTTCGCGGCTGCGCTCCTTCGCTTCGGCCATCACCGCCCGCGCCAGTTCCTCGCGCGTCGTCACAAAAATGGCCAGCGCTTCCGGATCATGCTCCGCCTGCGCAACGAGGTCGCTCGCAATGTCCTCGGCGCGACCGCGCTCGCTCGTCACCACGATCTCCGTCGGCCCCGCCAGCATATCAATCGCGCAATCGAAGGCCACCAGCCGCTTGGCCGTAGTCACGTACAAATTTCCCGGCCCCACAATCTTGTCCACGCGCGGCAGGCCCCCTGTTCCATAAGCAAGCGCAGCCACGGCATGCGCCCCGCCCAGCCGGTAGAACTCCGTGATGCCCAGCAAATGCGCCGCCGCCAAAGTCTCCGGCGCGGGCTTCGGCGAAACCACGACGATCCGCTTGACGCCCGCCACCTGCGCGGGAATCGCCGTCATCAGCAATGTTGAAGGCAACGGATGCCGTCCGCTGGGCACGTAGCAACCGACAGACCCCAGGGGCCGCACCAGCTGGCCGGTCTTCAGGCCCCGCACCGGTGCCGCACTCCATGTTTTCGGCATCTGCCGTTTGGCAAATCCGCGAATCTGTGCGGCCGCCGTGTGCAACGCATCGCGCAAAGCAGGATCGAGCGCCTTCCACGCCGCGGCCATCTCTTCGGGCGTCACGCGCACGGCATCCGGCCCGCTCAGCCCGTCGAATTCCGCCGCGTAATCGAGCAGCGCGCGATCGCCGCGCTTGCGCACGCCGGTCACAATGCGCTTCACCGCGGGCAGCACCGCATCCAGCGCCGCGCCGCCGCGCCGTTCCAGCGCCGCCAGCGTCTCCGCCGCGGCCTGCGCTCCACGTCCTCTCGTCCGGATCAGCTTCATCGTTCCTCTCGTGCCTACAGCACCACTTTGTTCAGCGGATACTCCACAATGCCGGCTCCGCCTGCTGCCTTCAGCCGCGGAATCACGTCGCGCGCCACACGCTCTTCGAGAATCGTGTTCACGGCTACCCATTCCGAATCGCTCAACTGTGATATCGTCGGCGAGTTCAACGCCGGCAGCACCGCCAGCACCGCTTCAAGATTCGCGCGCTTCACGTTCAGCATCAGCCCAACCTGTGACTGCGCGTCAATCGCGCCCCGCAGCATGGTCGCAATCTGGTCGATCTTCTGCCGCTTCCACGCATCGTCCAGCGCAGCCTTGCTCGCGATCAGGTGCGTCTCGCTCTCCATCACCGTGTCGATGATCTTCAGGTGGTTGGCCTTCAGCGAGCTGCCCGTCTCCGTCACTTCTACAATGGCGTCGGCCAGCATGGGCGGCTTCACTTCGGTCGCGCCCCAGCTGAACTCCACCTTCACGTTCACGCCCTTCGCGGCAAAGTAACGCTTGCTAGTCTCCACCAGCTCGGTCGCAATAATCTTGCCTTCCAGGTCTTCGGCCTTCTCGTAGCCACTCGACTCCGGCACCGCCAGCACCCAGCGCACCTTGCGCCGGCTCTGCTTGGCATAGGTCAGCGTGGTCACGCTCTCCAGGTCCAGCCCGCTCTCCACCACCCAGTCGATGCCCGTCAGTCCCGCGTCGAGCACGCCGTGATCCACGTAGCGCGCCATCTCCTGCGCGCGAATCAGCATGCACTCAATCTCGCTGTCGTCGATCGACGGAAAATAGGAGCGGCCGTCGGCATAAATGTTCCATCCCGCGCGCTTGAACAGCGCAATGGTCGCGTCTTGCAAACTGCCCTTGGGAATTCCCAGCCTCAGTTTGTTAGCCACGGCTCACCTCCGCACTAAGCGCAATGGGCTTCGTAAAGCAGCTCACCGTGCCGTCGTGGCAAACCAGGCCGTCGCCTTCCACCTCTACGCGAAACAGCAGCGCATCGTTGTCGCAGTCGGTCGCGGCCGAGATCACGCGCAGGCGGTTGCCGCTGGTCTCGCCTTTCATCCACAGCTTCTGGCGCGTGCGGCTCCAGAAGGTCACAAACCCGGTCTCCTGGGTCTTCGCGTAGCTTGTCGCGTTCAGAAAACCCAGCATCAGCACCTCGCCGGTGCGCGCGTCCTGCACGATTCCCGGCACGAGGCCATCCATCTTCTCAAAATCGATTGTCGGTAAGTTGCTCATCTTCGTTCCTGCTTCTCTTCAGATTCTTGTTTGCACATGAAAAAGCCCACCAGCGTCTTCGCCGGCGGGCTTGGTTGCTTCTTTCCGATCTCTCTGGCCGCTTACTTCAGGCCATGGCAGTCCGCCGGCATGGATGTCCCATGATGATGGTGGTGGCCGTGATGGCGGAGGCTCTGCATCTATTTCCAAACTACGGTTAAACCCCTGATGGTGTCAAATATTTCTTGCAGCATCGAATCGGAGGGCACCAATGCCCGATCTTTCTTCTCCGCCTTTTGCATTCACCTGCGAGCGCGCGATGGCAGCGCCCGCCGATGCGCTTTTTCGCGCCTGGACGGAGCAGTTCGACCGCTGGTTTGCCATGCCCGGCTCGGTGTCGATGAAGCCCGAAGTCGGCGCAGCGTTCTTCTTCGAGACCGAGTTCGAAGGCCGGCGTCATCCTCACTACGGCCGCTTTCTCCGCCTGGAGCGCCCTTACCTCGTTGAACTCACATGGGTTACCGCCGCCACCCAAGGCGCCGAAACGCAAGTATCCGTCGAATTGACGGCGCAAGGCAGCGGGACGTGGCTTCGCCTCACGCATGCCGGCTTTCCCGATGAGGAGTCGAAAAAGCGGCACGAGAATGCATGGCCGCGCGTGCTCGAACACCTCGATCAGCGCATGACCAAACGATGACCGCCAGAGCCCGATCTCGCTTCAGGTCGCAACTTGCTGTGGATCTTCGCAACCCTCGTCGCACTCGAGGCCCAGCCTAATGCGCCGCGGCGTCCTGCTCGTGAAGCTGTTCGACAACGCGTTGATACAAGCGATTACGTAGCTCGAACCGCTCTGACGCGGCCGTTACATAACGAATTTGGAGCTCGATGCCAGAGTTCGATGGGCGCAGATTCACCACCGGCGCTGCGCTAAAGCGGCTCAAGCCGTCATGGTGCGTTGCGTGCTTCCATTCCTGCTCTGCGGCGCGCGAGTTCTTTTCCGTCTCTTCCAGCACGGCCTTCTGGATCCGATTCGTCACTTCGTGGATGTCTGCGGACGCTGGCACGCTTACCGCGATCTCGTCCCACATCCATTGGCCGGCCGTCGAGAAATTGAAGTATTGTCCCCGAATTGCGAAGCTGTTCATCAATGAAATTCGGCGGCCCGTCGGATGTCCCGGATCGGCCAGTTTGCCGGTTTCCAGTAGCGTGGTCGTCATCAGCCCAATCTCTGTTACCTCGCCGCCTACGCCGTTGATCTCCACCCAGTCTCCAACGTGGATGCCGTTCTTTCCCATCAAAACAAACCAGCCCAGGAACGCAAGAATGTAGTCCTGGAGCGCGATCGTGAGCGCGGCGGTGGCAAGGCCAAGAATCGTGGGCGTTTGCTGCGGCGTGCCGAAGATCACCAACAGGATGATCAGGATACCCAATACCTGAATGCTCACCCCAAGAATGCTTCGCAACGTCCGCATCTGCCTGCGGTCGAGCGCCGGACCTGACATCAGATGCCGGACCAGCGCGTCGCACACCAGCATCGCAATCAGAGTCAGCAGAATCAGCATCAGCGATCGCAGAATCAAGTGCAGAACGATAGTGTGCTGGAGCGAAAGCTGCGCTAACCACTTTGCGTAGACGGCTGCAAGCTGCTGCTCCGTCTGGATGCGGTCGTCGTCGATGCTCAGAATCTGGCGTTCTGTGCTGCGATCCCGCAGGTTATTCAATTGCGTTGCGCGATCCTGTGCGGTTCCTGCCGTCGCGGCGGCATTGGCCTTCGCCTCAAACGCATTGTGTTCCGCGGTCAGGCTGCGCACATCGTTCTGCGCCTCCTGCAGGGCCTGCTCAATCAGGCTTTGGCGGCTCCGTTGGTCGAACCACGCTCTCAGCCGCGTTGCAAGCGTGTGGTTTTCGTTCGCAGAGAGGACTGCAGTCTGATCCCTGCCTTGCGCCTCGCTGTCGTACTTGCGCATTGACGCTTCATGCGCAGCCAGCTCTTCTTGGATCTCTGCGCTTTTATCGCCGGATGCGCGTTCCAGATCGCGCTGCGCATCCGTAAGTTCGTCTGAATCCAGTCCGAGCTGCGCCTTGGCGACTTCGAGATCGTCGCTGGAGTCAGGTAGCGTCGCCTTCTTTGCCGGGCCCTGGGATGCGCCGGCTTCAGCAGTCAGCCTGTCCACCAGCGCCTGGTCCTGGGCCTTGAGTTGTTCCAGCGTGGCGATCTTCTGCGACAGGGCCAGCGCATCCCCCGTGAGAACGTGGCGTTTCGCCTCTAATCGCGCCTGCCGCAAAGCTGCGGCAAAGGCCTGATCCACCTCGTGATCGGCCAGGCGCTCGGCATCGCGCGCATACTCGTTCTCCTCTGAGGTCACTGCAAGTGGCGCCAGCGCCTGCGCTGTCTGCCAGGGTTGCAGGTTTACCAGAGATCGCGGAGCTCCGGAATCCGCTCCTCCGGCTTTGCCGTCGCGAATGCGAAGGTGCGCCATGGCGCCCCGCGTAGTCCACGAAAAGATGACACACGCGCATAGCGGCGCCAGCAACGCACACAGCAGCGCAAGCCTCGTCTTGCCAAACATGCCGCCGTCGGAGCCGCTTGGACCGGGGATGGCCGAGGGATGTGCCACAACTCTATTGTTGCAGGTCGGCCCTGAGATGAGGATGGGCCGGCGGGATGGCGTCCGTCAGGCTTTCGCACTGGCCGCGCCCGCCTTGCGGCGAACGGCAGTCAAGCCGAGAATGGACCCATGAACTCCAGAACACGTCGCACGGCATGGGCGGTCGCATCTCTGGCAATCTGCCTTGCCTTGGGCGCGCATGCAGCGCCGCCTGCTCTGCAATCCATCTCGCAGCCGGCACCTTCCAAAACCAAGTCCATCCCACCGCCGGCAGAGCGCGTCGACATCAATCGCGCGAGCGTTGAAGAACTTCTCAAAATTCCCGGGATGACGCCCAGTTGGGCCGGCCGCATCGTCCGCTTCCGCCCCTACCGCACCAAGCGGGACCTTCTCGATCACGGCGTGCTTCCCAGCGACGTCTACGACCGCATCAAGGACGCGATCATCGCGCACCGCGGCGAGCAATGATCGCAGCCCCGTAGTCCCGCAGTCCCGCGGCCCCGTAGTCCCTGCTTTCGATACACTGTTCCCTGACAGGAGGCATTCCTCATGCAAACCCGCATTCTCGGCACCACCATGCCGGTTCTCGAAGTCGAGCTCAATCCCAACGAGAGCGTATTTTCTGAGAGCGGCGAACTCTCCTGGATGACCGCATCGATCCAGATGACCACGCACACGCAGATGGGCGGAGGCGGCGGTATCTTCGGCGTCCTCAAACGCGCCGCTGCCGGCGCCAGCATCTTCATGACCGAGTACCGCGCCATCCAGTATCCCGGCGCGGTTTCCTTCGCCACCAAAGTCCCCGGCCACATTGTGCCTGTCGAGCTCGGCCAGGGGCAGGAGTATCTGGTGCACCGTCACGGCTTCCTGTGCGCCACGCCGCAGGTCACCATCACGCTGGGATTTCAGCAGTCGCTCGGCGCAGGCATCTTTGGCGGCGAGGGATTTCTGTTGCAGCGCCTCGGCGGCGCGGGTACGGCGTGGCTCGAGCTCTCCGGCGAGCTTGTTCAGAAAAATCTTGCGCCCGGCGAAGTGCTGCGCGTGCATCCCGGCCACGTGGGCGCCTTCCAGGCATCGGTCGGCTTCCAGATCACCATGGTTCCCGGCATCAAGAACATGATCTTTGGCGCCGATGGAATCTTTCTCGCGCAGATGGTCGGTCCCGGCGCAGTCTGGCTGCAGACGCTCCCCATCTCACGTCTTGCCCACCAGATCTACGAATACCTGCCGAAGGCGCCGGCGGCTCAGCAGGCGGGCGGCGCCGGATTGCTGGGCGGTATCGTCGGCTCGATCATCACTGGAGGCCAGTAAAAACCAGCGGAGCCAGCGGTGCTAGCGTGGTTACAATCGGTTAGCTTCGCTAGCGCCGCTAACACCGCTAGCCCCGCTATCGCACCGGCGTGTAAGGATCGCCTCGTATGAATCAACCCGCGCCAGACTCCGCGCCAGGCATTCGCGGCCACATCGTCTTTGCTTTCGCTCTTGCCTTCGCAATCTACGTCGCATGGCTGCTGCGCAGTGTCCTGGTCCTGCTTTACGTCTCCGCGCTCTTCGCGGTCGTGCTTGCGCCGGTGGTGCGCGCCACCTCGCAGCTGCGCATTGGCCGGTGGCATCCATTCCATGGCGCCGCGGCCATTTTTTTCCTATTGCTCATCGTGGCCGGCGCTCTCACGGCCTTCGGCTTTCTCGCTCTCCCGCCCGTCATCCGCGACCTGCAGGCTCTCAACGGCGAAATACCCACGCGCCTTCCCGCGCTGCTGGCCCGGTTCAAGCAAATTCCCTTCGTGGGCGGCCTGAACTCCGCCGAAGTCATCTCCTCGATTCAGGGCTCCTTCAGCAATGCCGCCGCCGGGTTGCTGTTCTCGCTCACCAACTGGGCCGGCGCGCTCGTTCAGGTCGCCGCCGGTTTCGTGCTCACGCTCTATCTCATCCTCGAAGGCGAAGGCGCATACCGCTGGTTTCTCTCCTTTCTTCCCCCGCAGCCCCGCCACCGTCTCGACGTCACATTGCAACGCGCCGCCGCACGCATGGAAAAGTGGCTTGTCGGCCAGGCCAGCCTCATGCTCATCCTGGGAGTGGCCAGCACCATCCTCTATCTCTCGCTTGATGTCCGCTACGCTTACGGCCTGGGCGTGCTCACCGGTCTGCTCAATATCATTCCTGTTCTGGGCGCGGCCGTTTCCATTGTGCTTGCAATTCTGGTGGCAGCCATTGACTCCTGGGGCCGCGTGCTCGGCGTGGCCATCTTCTTTCTCGTCTATCTTCAGATCGAGAACTCCTGGCTCATTCCCCGCATCATGAAGAACCGCGTCCACCTGCCCGCGCTCGCCATCTTTGTCGCGTTGCTGCTCGGTTCCGCGGTCGAAGGCATCGTCGGCGCCCTCGTCGCCATCCCCACGGCCGTGCTCGTCGCGGTGCTGCTCGACGAGTATTTCGTCAAAAAGAGTGACGAGTAGACATTTCTTCTCTTCGAGAGTGCGCTGCAAGGGGAGCCGACCTTGGTGAGCCCAATTGCGGCGCCAGGGCGTCTACATGCACAGCCTCGACGATGTGTTTCGCAACATCAAATGCCTCCTCGGGCTCTACGGAATGGGCGTATTCAAGCCATAATGCATGGAATTCGGGGTAGTCGCTTCGGCATCCGTCGAGCAGATGACGAAGCGAGGTCGTCCATCGCCGCCGCACGCAGTAAAACTGGTAAATAGAATGTGCGACGAGCTGGTCGCACCGCATCCTCGCCAGTTTGGCAGCCTCCGGAGAGTCTCCAGCCCGCGCCACTAATTTCTTCGTGGAATCCTGAAGGCGCAGCAGCGCCCCACGGCCCATTCGAAGCTGTCTCGGCGTCAGGGCGGGGGGCCCTTGCTTCCACACACTCTTCGCTATGGCGCGCAACCGCCGCGCGTCGCCTTCGCGGTCGCCATAAATGCGGCACTCCCGCAGTGCGTTCAGGAACCAGTTATTGTTATGCCTGCTCCGTCCCCTTAACCCTTTGAGAAGAACATTGAAACCCACGCGGGTTATATCGACCTCCACGCCGTTCACATTGACCGTTTCCTGAATCGGAGCGGCGTTGCGGTCGTATTCGATCACCAGGATGTCGAGGTCGCTATGAGTGTCAGCCGCCCCGAAGACCCTCGATCCATAGGCGACAATGGCGCGCCCCGGATATCTCCTTGAAACTCCCTGCATGATCGCATCAAGCGCCCGCCCAGCATCTCCCGTGTTCGTGTCGGGCAAATCGCAGAAACCCCTAGAACCCTCTGCAAGTGCTCCGTCGAGTTCGGCCAGACGCGCTTCGAGCGACTGCTTCCAGCCTAATAGGAACCTCTTAGTGTCCCGAATCTGAAACTCGTTCAACAATCACACGGTCATCCTGGGCGGGGTTTGCCGCGCTTTGTGCGGAAGACGGAGTCGAAGGACCTGCATTTGTTTTTCAACGAACTTTAGACTCACCACACTAGCGGTGTTCTGAGGCCTCTTCGATTTTGGGCAGTTCCGACTCTTTGTTCCTTCCCTGCTCCAGCTTGCCGCCATGACGCCGATCCGACTGCAAAAGGAGCAAGGCGAAGATGAGCCCGGCCACGCCGAGGCACGCGAACATGATCTGGGTCGCGGTATAGGTTCCGGTGACGTCGCGGAGCTTGCCATTCAGGAGCGGGAATAGCCCGAGCCCCAGGTTCTGGATGGCCGTCATCAGGCCGAAGGCCGTGCCCACGCGCTTCTCCTCCACCACGAGCGGAACCGATGGCCACATGGCCGCGGGAACCAGCACGAAGGCTGCGCCGAGCACGATCATGCTGGGGATCGGATTCCAGTGGGTGATGCCCATGATGAGGTGGGCGGGAATCAGCATCAGGGAGCCCACGACCATCAGCGTGGCCCGCTTGCCGATGCGATCCACCAGGTCGCCGGCGAAGGGCGCGAAGACCATGGACGCAAAGATGATGATGCTGGTCATTCCCGGCGCTGTCGAGAACATGTGCTGGAAGTTGACAAAGATCTGGGCCAGGAAGCTGCCTGTGGACTCACTGACCAGCGGGATGCCCCACTTGTCGTGGAACATGTCGGTCGCTAGAGCCGTGAAGGGGAAGATGGCGCTATAGAAGGTGACGCAGAGCAGGACAACGTACCAGTAGGAAGAGGTGAACTTCCGGATATCGGAGAAGACGATCTTGTCGCCGCCCTCCGGCTTCGGGAGCGCGAGCACCTTCTCGCCATGGAGGTCCATGACGTTGTAGACCAGGTTGCAGAGCACGGAGAACAGGCAGAAGCCCGCTGCTGCCCAAAGCGCGGTGCGGTAGTTGCCGAAGTAGCGGGCGATGAGTTCTTCGGTGTTGAAGCTGAAGAGGGTCCCGATGCGGCTGATAGTAAGAGCGATGCCGAAGGCAAGGGCCATCTCCTTGCCCTTGAACCAGCGGCTAATGATAGCACTCTGCACCACGATCAGCGATTCCGAGCCAGCGCCGAAGATCAACCGTCCGGCGAAGAGTTCCCACCGAGAGTGGGCCAGGGCTACGATGGTGGCGCCCACCAGGACGAGCGTACAGAACAGGAAACTCGCCCGGCGGGGGCCCAGCTTGTCGTAGAGCATACCCCCGAAGAAGACGATGATGATGGCGGCCACAGAGTAGGCCGTATAGAGATTGCCGATGGCGCTGCGGTCTAGGTGGAGAGCCTCGATGAGCGTGGGCGCGAGAGCGCCGATGCTGTCGTATGCAAAATAGCTTCCCAAAACCAGCAGGCTGATGAACATCAGGATGGTAAAGCGGTAGGGACGCCTGGATGGATGGAAGAATCCCAGGGATTCCGGAGCTGTGTTTTCGGAAATGGGCGGGCGGCGTGCGGGATCGGACATGAAGGCGAGACTCCTCGAAGCACGGCGGAGCCTCGAATCCACGCGGCGTGAGGTCCGCAACCTCGAGGATAGCAGGCGGCATCCGCACTGGCCGAGCGGCTGTTCCTTGCTTTTTGGGGCGCCATGGCACGCGCTTTTGCCCACGCGATGGCGGCAAGATGCGGCTTGCGCATCGAGCGTGTTTCAAAAATCAGTCTTGTAACAAGGGCACGGCTTTAGCCGGGCCGGTAGCCAGCGCCTACTGCTGCCCGACCTCGACAATCATGAAGGTATCCGGTTTCGGCGTGGGACGGCGCGACCCCGGCGCGGGCGGCTCCAGCTCCGCCGTGGGCAGATAGAGGGTGTGGGTGGAGTGATCGACGCCCATGGTGCGCGCTCCGAGCGGCGTCTTCACCACCACCTCGACCTCGAATTTTCCATCCTTCCGGCCAACCACGATCAACGACCCATCGCCGCAGCTCGCGAAGACCTGATCGCCGTCTGTCTTGACGGCGTCGACGCCCGCGCCGATGGGCAGGTCAGCCATAACCTTGCCGTCTTCCGTGCTCATGACGATGAGCTTTTGCGGATTCCGGCAGCCGATGAAAAGAAGATGGTTCTTTTTGTCGAGGGCCAGCCCCACTGGATGGCCGCCGGGCGCCACGGGCCAGCGCGCCGTCACCTTGCGGGTCTTGAGGTCGACCACGGCCATGATGTCCTTATCCTCGAGGTTGATAAAGACCTTCCCGGCGCCGTCGGCAGCCAGGAATTCGGGTGAGCCGCCGAGTTCGATCGGTGGATCGATCTTGCCATTCACGGGATCGATATCCGGCTTGAAGGTCATCAGCTTGTTTCCGTCACCGGAGACAGCGAGGACCACATTCTGCCCCTCGTCATAGATGATGCCGTCAGAGTCGGGCATGGTAGCGAGTTTGCCGAGGACGGCATAGGTCTTGAGGCCGAAGATCAGAATGGCGCCGTCGCCGCCGCCATCGGTGATGAAGCCGCGGCCGAGCGCTGGAACAATCGCCGTGCCATGCGAACGCTTCTGGCCAGGGATGTCGCCCAGAACTTTGCCGCTGACGGCGTCGATAACCATGGTGTGGGTGCTGCGGGTGACAAACATGCGGTGCGTATGCGAATCCACGGTGAGATAGTCCCATCCGCCTTCGCCGCCGATGTGCAAGGTCTTTGTCACATCCCATTTGGCCTGCGCTAGAGTAGGCATCGAACCGGCCGCGAGCACAGCCATCGACAGCATGATCGTCTGTATGATTCGCATCGTATTTCTCCTGAGTGGGTCCGATGCAGAGAGAGTAATCCGCAAGCATTGGATCGACAGCAAACACGATAGCACACGAAAGTGAAGTGACGATGAAGGCAGCGGAGTGTATTGCTTCCGCCGTTCGCCACATGGTTTTTGCGCTGGGCAAGCTGCAGGGGATTTCAATCCTCATCGGCCTCGCGCTCTACTGGCGCGGCGCAAGAACCCGGCAGGAGGTCTGACTTCGAACGCCATCCATCGTGCGATCATCAAGACTCACCGCAGCCCGTGCTAAATTGTGCGTATCAATAGGTGAGCTACGGTGGGCGAAACCGGCGCAGAGAGAATCCGTTTTGGCGAGTTTGAGCTGGACCTGCGCGCGGGCGAACTGCGCCGCGGTACAGCCCGCATTCGCCTGCAGGAGCAGCCGTTTCAAATTTTGCTCATGCTGCTCGACGAGCCCGGCGGAGTCGTCACGCGCGAGGAGATTCGCAAGCGCCTGTGGCCCAACGATACCGTCGTCGAGTTCGATCACAGCATCGGCACGGCCATCAAGAAACTACGCCAGGCGCTCGACGACGAGGCCGGCAGCCCGCGCTATGTTGAAACTCTGCCGCGGCGTGGCTTCCGCCTCATGGTTCCTGTGGTCAAGTCGGCAGCCGTGGTGAAGGAGCCGTCCGCATCGCTGGCTCCGGCGCAACCGCATCCCGCTGTAGGTCCACCGGCGCCTGCCGTTGCCCCTCTACAACCGCGCCGGCGATGGTGGCCGGTGGTTGTGTTTCTCATCGCCGCGGTGGCCCTCAGCGCCGTCTGGTTGGCGCCGCGGCTCTTGCGGCATTTCGGATTCTCTTCGGGTCGCGGCGAAACCCTCAAAGAATCCAGTCTGACCCAGGTCACCACTTCAATCGGCGCCGACATCATGCCCACGCTCTCGCCCGACGGCAGCGCCGTGGCCTACAGCTCAGATAAGAACGGCAGCTTCGAGATCTATGTGAAGACGCCTGCGCCCGACGGCCGCGAAATCCAGCTCACGACGGATGGAAATGAAAACTTCGAACCCGCTTGGTCGCCGGACGGCAAACAGATTGCGTACTACTCGCGCAAGAAAGGCGGCATCTGGCTGATTCCTGCTCTCGGCGGCACCGCCCGCCGCCTCACCGACTTCGGCTCCTGGCCATCCTGGTCGCCCGACAGTTCGCGGATCGTCTTTCAGTCGCAGAGCATGAACGACTACAGCCAGACCTCCTATGCGGCCATGCCTCCGTCGACGCTCTGGGTGGTCCAGGCGCAGGGCGGCGCGCCCACGCAACTGACTCAACCTGGCAATCCCAGCGGTGGCCATGGCGCGCCCTCGTGGTCGCCTGACGGAAAGCATATTGCCTTCAGCAGCACCAGCACGGGCCTGGCCGAAATCTGGGAGGTGCCGGCAAAGGGTGGCACGCCGCAACGGCTGGTAGCGGGCGTGGTGTGCGACCCCGTGTACGGACCGGGCGGGCGGTATCTGTATTTCTCACAGACCCACTTGGAATCAAATCAACAGAAAGGGACTGCGCCGACGTTCGCGCTGATGCGCCTGGCACTCACGCCCGAGGGCACTGCAGACGGAAACCCGGAACTGGTGAAAGAGTCCGGCACAGTGATCTATAAGGGCCTGCACTTCTCAGCCAATGGGCGATTGCTGGCCTTCTCTGCCATCGCGGACAACAACAACCTGCAATCGGTTCGCGTGTCTCCGGCAACCGGAGAAGCCGTCGGAGAACCCGTCCCGCTCACCCGCGACACCGCGATGCGCAAGACTTCGCCGCGCTTCTCTCCCGACGGTAGCCAGATCGCCTATTCGCTGGTTCAGTCCGGCGAGGATATCGCCGTCTGGATGGTCGATGCGGATGGCAAGAATGCCCATCCCGTGGGAGCGACGGCGACCAACAGCGTGCTGCCTGGATGGCTTCCGCCAGGCAGGACGGTCACCTTCGAGGGAGAGCAGAACAGGCAGGAGGTGATCGAGGCCATCGATCTAAGCACAGGCACGGCATCAGTGCTGCGAGAGTTCGGCGAGAACGATGCGCCCCTGCGGCTCTCGCCCGACGGCAAACAGGTGGCGTACGGCGAGCGCCAGGGAGCTGCGGTGAATGTGTGGGTGGCGCCGATCCATAAGGTAGACGGCCCGGCAAAGCAGTTGACCTTCGGCAAGGGATTGATGTCGTATGGGTGCTGGTCGCCCGACGGCAAGACCATCGCTTTTGAAGACGGGTTCAGGATCGCCGTAGTGCCCTCCACCGGAGGACCCGTGACCGTGCTTACGGCCGACCAACACCCCAGTTTCCCCAACGACTGGGCGCCTGACGGCGACAAGATCGTCTTTGCCGGCCTCCGCAATGGGGTTTGGAACATCTGGTGGGTCTCGCGAAGCACAAGACAGGAGCATCAGATGACGCATTACACGCGCGAAAACATCCAATTGCTCTATCCCGACTGGTCTCCCCGCGGCGATCAGATCGTCTACGAGTACTCCGAAACCATCGGCAACATCTGGACGATGCGCGTCAAATAAGAGCTTTTCCCTCGCGAGCACGCCCGCTGTTCCGCTAGTACTCTGACCGCGTGATTGTGGTTTTGCCGGAGAAGTACCACCGGTTTCCAAGCTTGTGTACCGCCGTCTCCTGACCGGCTGTAGTGCGGGTCTCCAGCCCCGCACTCATCCGAGGATCATCACGAAATCACTAGGTCAAAGCCCTATCTGAAAACCACAAACTTCAACCAGCCCTCCCAGACATCCGCCCACGCGTGGGAGAGGATGTTGGCGCGGAGGTTTTTACGCCATGCGGCGAGGACGCCATAGAGAACCCCGAGGACACTGATAACCACGACGTTTCGCCATCCCTGATACCCGTGCGCGATGCCGAAGACCAGACCCTGCAGAAGGATGGCCCATGCGATGTTGCCCGTAAGGGCGTGAAACTGACGCTGCAGGTAGCCGCGAAATGCCATCTCTTCACAGATGCCCGCGGTGATGCATGTGGCGATCCAGACCAGAACTTCGACAAGACTTTTCGGCAGGAGACTATCGACCGTCTTCACGCTGTCCGATCCCAGCAGCAAGTGAACGCCGTAGGCAGCCCCTTCCCACACGGCCCAGAACGGCAGCATCACGGCGAAGTCAGAAAGCACATCGCACCATCTCTTCCAGCGTCCGCCCGCGAGGCCCCACAAGTTTCCGCCGCGCCGGTGCACGCCAGCCCAGCAGAAATACAGGAGCAACCAGTCCATCACGAGAGCCGTGAGATAGATCTGGATGGCGTAGCCGTGGCCGGCGAGCTGCCCCGACCCTGCGCCGCTCCCGCCGCCCGCGTGCTGCGCATAAAACCCCAGCGCCAGCAGCGCAGCCATGATCGCGAGAAAACCCGCGAGGTGCGTCCACGATGCGATTTGCGCCGGCCTTGCGCCCTCAGCCGTCAACGTGCCTTGTTCCTGCATTGCGTTTTTCCTTTCCGATTGCCCGGCGCCGCCGGCTGGCTGCCATCTTGCGCAGCGCCCTCAGCGTCTCTTCTGCCCAGCGCAGGTGCGCATCCAGTTCCAGTTTTCCGAATCGCGCCGCCATCCGCCAGTACGGCACGTCGGGGTAACGCTCCATGTGCGCCAGTTGCTCGCGCTCCACTTGCCTAAACTTTTCGAGAAACGCCTTCTCGCGCTTTGCCATGCGCTCCACATAACCGATCACTGCCTCCGGGCCCGCCTGCGCGCCGAAGAACAGCTTCAGGAGCAATTCATTCCGCGGCACCTCGGGCTGCGGCTCCACGGCAAGCCATCTTTCCAGGTGCGCCCTCCCGCTCGGCGTGATGGAGTAGACCTGGCGGTCCGGCTTGCCCTTCTGTTTTTCGGTCTTCGCCGTCACCAGTCCCGCAGCCGCGAGCTTCTTCAGGTTGGGATAAATCTGCCCGTAGCTCTCGTTCCAGAAGTGGCCGATCGATGCGCGGATGGCCTGTCCCAGGTCGTAGCCCGACATGGGTTCCACGGTCAAAAGTCCCAGCAGCACTTCCCGGCTCGAACTGGAGCGGCGCGCCATAGTTCTATTAGATATATGCCTCTTAGATATTACTGTCAACAAAAATCTCTTTCACGCTGCCCGCGGCCCTACTCCACAACGGCTCGCGGCCTCAGATCTGCGAGCAGTCCAGCGGGCTCAGCATCAGGTTGCTGATGTTGCTCACGATGGGATCGAAGGCAAACCGCGGATCCGCCGACAGTTTTTTCCACGCCGGATCGTTGCGGAAAACATCCCACTTCGCTTCCAGCTCCGCCATATCGCCAAAGCTCAGCATGTAGGTTAGGCTGGGCATGCGCGAGCCCACCAGCGTGTCGCCAAAAAACACAGGATGGAAGCCCGCAGCCTTGAAGATCTCGAACTCGCCGGAGTGGAACATCTCCACCTTGCGTACGTGCTCGCCGTTCGACGGGCTCTCGTAGGTGCGGAGCTGGAAGATGCGCTTCCCCTTGCTGGCCGAAGCAGCAGGCGGCGTCACCCGCGGCCAGCCCTCAAAGGCAACCAGCAGCCACGACTCCACGCGCTCGAATGCCGGCGCTCCCGCCGTCGCATTCCAGAACGGCGCGCCCGCCTCGAGAAACTCCGCATCCAGCCCCAGCCGCAAGTCCAACTCGGCGAGAGGCTCCGCGGAGAATCCGGGGATCTGCAGATAGAAGGCCGGCGTCTCCGGGCCAAAATCGAGCTTGAAGGCGCCCACCGGCCCCAGCGCCATCCGCGCCAGGGCCGGCAGCAGTGCACCCGCAAAATAACTCTCCGTCAGCTTCAGCTGCGGACCGCTCACCATGTGATAGCGGCGCAGCAGGTAAAATTCACGCCCCCCGGCGGCCGGAGCCTGGGCAGGCGCCTGCCGGGCAGCGGCAACGGCAGAAGCAGCGAGAGTAGCGGCAAGAAACTGGCGGCGCTGCATCGATCCCTCCCAAAGGAAAAACCATTGTAAGCCGCCCCACGGCCCCGAACCCGCCCATCCCCGGCGATTCCCCGCTTGCAGACTACCCCGCCCGGCAAAAGCCGCATCCAAGGGTGTAGCGAACCTCGCGTTTGCCCTCAAACGCACAGCTTTTGCGACAAAACCCGCTCGATCGCCGCAACTTTCTCCCGTGGAGCGGGTTGGATCTGCCGGAAGCTCTGCGAGGCGACCTCACTTTTTCGGCACTCCCGCCGAAACCTGCGCCGCCGTTCCCTCGGGATCGGCGGCTTTTTTTGCGCCCGCGCGGACCCCACCACGCGGCAACGAGTCAAGGGTCCTACTTCAGCTCGTGCAGCCGCAAATCCTTAAACGTAATCTGGTAGCCCTCGGATTCGAGCCCGATGTAGCCCTTCCCCAGCCCCACCTTCGCCGTGTTCACCACCTTGCCATTCACGGCCAGCGTGCACGTGTCGCTCACGCACCGGATGTCGTAGGTGTTCCACTCCCCCGCCGGCTTCACGCGATTCTCCGTCATCTCCTTTTGCAAATTGAAGCGCATCGGCTTGCCGTCCACCGGCGTCACTCCAAAAATGTAGCCGCCGGCGAGCGTGGTCTGCGCCTGGTGCCAGATGGAACCGTCCAGGTTGTTCCTGAAGAACACGCCCGAGTTGTACTTCGGGTTTGGCGTCGTCACCGGAGTAAAGCGCCACTTCACGTGAAAGGTGAAATTCGTGAACTCGCGATTGAAGCGCAACCATTCGTGGCCGCCGTTCCCGTCGCACACAATCTGCCGCCTGGCGTAATCGATGTGCCACTGTGGCGTCTGACTCACCGGATGGTCGGGCGGAATGGCCACGCGCGTCCAGGCTTCCTCGGCACCGATCGTCCCGTTCGCCGGAAAAAGATTGACGTTCTGCGCCGCTGCGGGCAGCGCCGCCAGCAGAACAGCAAGACAGCTCAGGCCGCACAACGCGGCCATGCGACGCAGGTCAAAATGGCGGGCATTTCCATTCATGGTTGATTTCCTCTCGGGGAGGATTCCGGATCTCGTGCCTTCAGGCAATCGGGAGGAATTGTAGCACCGCGCGCATGCGGCCGATTCCCCGCAATCCCGCGGCACCCTAATTCGGCGACGGCTGCTCCACATGGTCGATCACCAGCGTCTGAATCGCCGCCTTTGTCGGTTTGAGCTTCAAGCCAAGCTGTTCTTTGAGCGCATCAAAAAACGAGGGCCCGTCGACATCGGCAGATCCACTTGAATCGCTCGAGCGCATGATGATGGCGCTGTTGGAGTCTGGCGCCCAGTCGAGGCTGAAATCGAATGTCCCCTTGAGCTCTGTCTGGTCGATCACGGGGCGTCCGAACTTGTAAACCGTAGGAAGGTAGAGCGGAAGGTGCTGTATGGGAATGTTGCGCGCGCCGAGAAGTATGGTGTGATCAGGCCCGGGCCTCGCAGCGACGCCTCCGCACATGGGCAGGAATCCTCCCGGAGGCACGGTCGGTGCGCTGGGATCGGGCGGCACGGTCCACTTCGCATCGCACGGCAGCCCTTGTTCATGCGGCAGGAGACGCGGGCCGGTCACGCCAGGCTTGGCCAGAACCAAGGCGAGTACCGGAGTATCTTTCGTTTCAAAATGCACTGCCAGTTTGAAGCGGTCGGCGAGCAGCGACTGCATCATCAGGCGCATCTGGTCCTTGGTGGGGTTCGGCACAGGCGCCTCGGCTTCGATGACGAATGGCTGCGAACGGACCCATGCCGGCAAATGCGCGAGCACGGCGTCGCTTTGCTCAGGCGTGAGCATTAGCTTGTAGGCGAATTCGATGTAGACGGGCAAAGTAAAACCGGCTTTGAAGTGGCCGCCGGGAGGAAGGCGCTCATCTTCGATATTCAGACCGAAACTTGGGGGAATGAACTTGCCGGGCTCTCCGAGGTGAATCGACGCGACCTCGAACTCCATGTGTCCGCCGGCGGCAGCTTGCCACGCGGGCGGCTGCGGCGCCGCAGCGCTTGCCGTGGTTTGTGCAACGGCCGGGGCGCCAACAAAAAACACGGTCGCTACGAAGGCGACAATCCCGGCGCGAATCGCCTGATCGGCAAGAAACGCTCTGAGCGCTCTGTGTGGGGTCAATCGAGAATCCTCCCGCAGCGATGGGATCGAAAGTCTTATCAGGAAGACGGCTCCGCCGCGCGATTCGTTCGATTTTTTCTTTGGAAACTACCGCGCGATCAGCAGCATCACCCAGCTAAGCACAATCGCCGAGCCCACAAACAGGAGGAAGCAGTAAGCGCCGTAGCGGAACATGCGCACCGGCGTGTCGCGCATGGTAATGCCGAACACCGTCGACGCAAACAGCGAGAAGAGCAGGACCGCGGCGAAATGGGAGGGATGGAACATTACGATTTCCTCCCCGTGCGCAGGTTGTGCGCGTCCACCGCGGCAATGATGTTCAGCAGGCCCGCTACCACGATGAACTTGGTGCCGTAGTCGGCCACCGTGGTCTGGATGGGCTGCGCGCCCAGGCCCAACACACGGCTCACCACGTAGAGCAACCCGCTGCCCAGGTCGCCGGCCACGCCCAGCATGTCCAGAATGTCCTGCACGCTGGTGTAGAGCTTGCCCTGCATGGCCAGTCCCAGCACGAACATGGCCACAATCGAGACCGCCAGCAGCGTCCCGCGCACCCATTTGCCCAGAAGGAAATGACCCGCGCCGGGAACCAGCCATCCGGCGATGAGCGGCAGATAAACGAATCCCTGGTCTGACTTTTTGCCCGCAGCGGGCTTATTCGGCGTGGTCGACATTCCTTATTGACTATACAAGAACGGGGTTCAGGGGTCAGTGGCCAGTGGTCAGTGGTCAGAGCCGAGCGAGTGGGGTTAGCCCGGCTTGAGCAGCAGATCGTGCAATCCTAAATTCTGACCAATTCCTGCTGGATTCGCCCTGTCACCCACGCTTTTTCCGGTGCGGTGAGCATGTTCACTTCGCTGCGCACGCCGAACTCCGGAAGATAAATCCCGGGCTCGACCGAGAAGCAGGTGTGCGGCAGAATGCGGCGCACATCGTGGGTTTCGAGGTTGTCCAAGTGCGCTCCGGAACCGTGCAGTTCGATCGCGATGTTGTGTCCGGTGCGATGCGTGAAATATTCGCCGAAGCCCGCCGCGCGGATCACGCCGCGTGCCGCATCGTCGGCCTCGAAGCCGTGGATCGCGCGGCCGGCGGCGAATGCCTCCTCGACCGCAGCAATGGCCGCGTCGCGCGCCGTGCGCACGGTCTCAAACACCAGTTGCTCTCGAGCGCTCGGCTCACGGCCGATCACGCCGGTCCACGTGATGTCGTAGAAGATGCTTCCCGGTTTGTCCAGCCGTCCCCAGATATCGATGAGCAGGAAGTCGCCCTCACGTATCGGCACCGAACGCTCGGCTGTGGGCTCGTAGTGCGAGTCTGAGGTGTTGGCGTTCACGCTCACGTCGGGTCCGTTCTCCCACACCAGGCCTTCGCGGCGCATGGCCTCGCTGAGCCACACAACGATGTCGTATTCCGTAACTCCACTCGCGCTGCCAGAAGCAGGTCGAAGACGGCGGCCGATCTCAAGCCAGGCCTCGGCGACGATGGCGTCGATGGCGCGCTGCGCGGCCTGGTGGCTTGCGATCTGCTCCTCGCTCAGGACCGCTTCGAACTGGCTGACGAGATCGGCGGAAGTGACAATCTCCTTGCCCAGGGAGCGGAGGAATTCCACGGTTCCGGCGTCGACCATGGAGACATACATGATGTCGTTGTTGGGCGAGTACTGCATGGCAATGCGGCGTGCCCCCGCGAGGATGAAGGTAAGGCCGGCATGAAGCTCCTGCCAACTGGAGTACTGGCCCTTCGCCCCGGGCAGCGCGTCGAGGCGGCCCTGTTCGATGCGGTGCACGAGCTTCGTTGGTTCGCCCCAGGCGGGAATGAAGTAGTACCAGCGGCGCGTGACATGGGCGTGAGGATCGATGCCGAGGATGCGCGCGGCGATGGGATCGCGATGGTGATGGTCGTAGAAAAGCCAGCCGTCAATGGAGGTGTCACGCAGAGCGGATTGGATTGAGTTGAGGTCCATACGGAATAGGATAAGGCAGCGGAGTTAGCGGGGTTGGCGGAGTTAGTGGAGTTAGAAGAGCCAGCGTCGCTCCCATCCGAAGCTGTGCGAGCCGGAGCCTCGCACGACAGCCGGACTGGAGTCCGGCGCTACAATTCACGCCGTGGCGCGGCGGCGGGCGTCCTGCTGCTTGCCTTGAATCCTGATGGAAACGTGGACCAGGCTCAATGCGGCTGGCGTGACGCCCGGAATGCGGCTGGCCTGGCCGAGGGTCTGCGGGCGGACGCGTTCGAGCGTTTCGCGCATCTCGCGCGAGAGGCCGCTTATGACGCCGTACTCAAGCCATTCGGGGATGGCCACGGATTCGGCGGCCTTGAGGCGCGCGATGGACTTCTTCTGCTGCTCGAGGTAGCCGGCGAATTTGATTTCGGTTTCAACGGCGCGGGCCTCGTTACGGCGGGCGGCGCGATGGATGGATGAGTCAACGGTGATTGAAGAACGTCCCTCAGGGGCTGAAGCCCCTGAAAAATGAAGACCTTCGTTGGCACGACTAAAGTCGTGCCCTTTCAAAACATCGAACGCTTGAGCTTCTCTTGAGTTCGTGATAAATCCAGCCAGCTTTGGGTCGCGGGCGAGGTCGTCGCGGAGCACGGTGAGGAGCGATTCGATCGAGACTTCAGGGCGCTTGAGGAGCTGCGCCCAGGTTTGGCCCGCAGTGGCAGGCAAGCTGCCGAGTTCAGCGCGCTCCAGCTTTTCCGCATCGACTTTGCCGGTCGTGAGCAGATTGGCAAGTGCGGCCATGCGGGCCTGCTTCTGCTCGTACTCGGCCCAGGCCGCGTCGTTGATGAGGCCGAGGCGGCGGCCGTACGGCGTGAGCCGGCGATCGGCGTTGTCGATGCGCAGGTGGAGGCGGAACTCGGCGCGCGAGGTGAACATGCGGTAGGGCTCGTTGGTGCCCTTGGAAATCAGATCGTCAATGAGGATTCCCGTGTAGCCCTCTGTCCGGTCCAGGGTGAAGGGTGCCTGGCCCTTGAGCCAGAGCGCGGCATTGATGCCGGCCATGATGCCTTGGCATGCGGCCTCTTCGTAGCCACTCGTTCCGTTGATCTGCCCCGCAAGATAAAGGCCTGTGAAGGCCTTCACGCGCAGAGAGCGGTCGAGCTCGGTGGGATCGACCGAGTCGTACTCGATGGCGTAGCCGGGGCGCAGCATCTCGGCCTGGTCGAGGCCGGGGATGGAGTGGACGATCTGCCACTGCACCTCCATGGGCAGCGAGGTGGACATGCCATTGACGTAGACCTCGTGGGTGTTGAGGCCTTCGGGCTCGAGGAAGAACTGGTGCTGGGTCTTGTCGGGGAACTTAACGACTTTGTCTTCGATGGACGGGCAGTAGCGCGGCCCGATGCCCTCGATCCGCCCCGAATACATCGCCGAGCGGTGCACGTTCTCGCGGATGAGGCGCAGCGTCTCCGGCGTGGTGAAGGCGATGTGACAACTGATCTGCGGCTGGACAATTCTCTTGGTCCGAAAGCTGAAGGGCGTGGGATCGGCGTCGCCGGGCTGTTCTTCGAAGGCTTCCCAACGGATGGTGCGGCCGTCGAGACGCGGTGGTGTCCCAGTCTTGAGACGGCAAGTCCGAAGGCCAAGAGTGCGGAGGGCCTCGCCAAGCAGGACGCTGGCGGGCTCGCCCGAACGGCCGGCAGGGTAGCGCTCTTCGCCGCAGTGGATGAGGCCGTTCAAGAAGGTTCCGGTGGTAATGATGGTTGCGCCGGCCATGAGGCGGCGGCCGTCGCGGAGCTTGAGTCCGAGAACGCGGCCACGAAGGCGCGCCGGTCGCGGCGTCTCCGTCAGTTCCTCAGTCCCCAGTCCCAGAGTCCCGAAGTCCCGAAGTCCCTCGTCTTCTGTTCCCTGTTCCCTGTTCCCTATTCCCTGTTCTTCTAAGATCCGGTCGACGACCTCGGCTTGGCGAATGTGGAGGCCCGGCTGCGATTCGAGAACCTCACGCATCTTGACACGGTAAAGCTGCTTGTCGCACTGGGCGCGCGGGCTCCAAACGGCGGGACCTCGCGAAGAGTTGAGAAGGCGAAACTGGATGCCGACGGCGTCGGCCACTTCGCCCATAATGCCGCCGAGGGCATCGACTTCGCGGACCAGGTGGCCCTTGGCCACGCCGCCGACGGCAGGGTTGCAGCTCATCTGGGCGATGAGATCGAGGTTCATGGTGATGAGGGCGGTTTTGAGGCCCATGCGCGCGGCGGCCATGGCGGCCTCGCAGCCGGCGTGTCCCGCGCCCACCACGGCGACGTCGTATTGTTCCGTAAAGGCCATCTGGTTCTATTCTACGGATTCGTTGGATTGGGAGCTTGTTCACCGGACGGTTTTGCGCCTTTCTCGACGCCACGCGGGACTTGGGCTCACAATGTTCTTGACACGTGCAGATGGCTCCGATGGAATAGATCTGTTTCCCAGTGGCCAGTTCCGGTGAGAAGCGTCTGCTGGCTATCGCAGAAAAACGAACTCCGAGCGAAAAGAGGATGAATATGCGAAAGCTGCACACACCGATGGCAGTGTTCGTGGTGGTGTTGGCGGGCATGGTGTCGGCTGGCGGACAGCAGATGCAGCCGTACACGTCGACTGACGGGCGTTTCACCGTGAATTTCCCGCAAGCCGAGGTCAAGCAGGAGTCCCAGGCGATCGACCTGAAAGGCGGCGGGACCACGACGCTGCACCAGTTCTGGGTGGAGCTGGCAGACAACAACGTCAGCTACATGGTGATGTACAACGACTATTCGGGGGACTACGCCAACGGCGATCCGCAAACGGTGCTGGCGACCACGCGCGACGGCGCGGTGGGCACCAAAACCCTGCTGTCGGACATCGTGATCAGCCTGAATGGCGTTCCGGGGCGCGAGTTTACAGCCAAAGACGATACCTGGAATTACACGGTGCGGCAGTACTTGCAGGGGAAACGCCTCTACCAGTTGATTGTCGTATCGAATAACGACCATCCTGCCACGCAGATCTCGGACTTCATGAGTTCCTTCAAGATCCTCTGAGCGGGCTCAATAAATCACCTGATAGGCGCTGCCTTCGAGCGTAGCCCGCGGATCTTCATTGCAGCGAAATCGAACACGCAGGGGAATGCCCGGCGTGAGGTCGTTGACGTCGATTTCGGCAACGGCCCAGGAGGGTTGTGCGCTCAGGATGCCGTTGCCATCGCTTTCAACACCGCCAAGACGGAGAGGGATCGGGCGGTCGGCCTGCATGATTTCAATCGTGAAGCGATTGTTGGAGCCGGCAGCGGGCGCACCGGCGGCGGTGCCAGTTTGCGTTCTGCCTTCGGGCCCGCGATCGAGCACAACAATGCGCAGCACGCCCTGGATCGGGGGATCGATGCGGGCTTCGAGCACGCCGGGGGCGGTGAGGTGAAAATCGGCGTCGACCGGTTCAATGGAACGGGGAATGACGACATCCTGCTGGACACCGAAGTTGAATTCCGGCGCGGCGTAAGCGCCGAGGCCCACTACGGCCATCTGGCCGGGACCGAGAGTGAGGTCGTTGCCGCTAAGCTCGGGAGAAAATCCGGCATCGCTGAACAGCAGGCGTCCGGGTCCAGGCGAGTGGTCACGCAAGAGTGCAGGTAAATGTAGCGTGGCAATGGCCTGGCTCGGATTGACGACAACATAGACCGCGCCGCGAGGAGTTACGCCGGCAAAGCCATAGGGCTGGCCGCTCGAGGGAGGGCCACCGAAGCTATGCATCTGCCCCTCAGCCTGCATTGCGAAGAACAGCTTCTGCGCGCGCGCCATCCAGCGGGCATCGGCGGTTTGGACGGGGTCAAAACTGCCACTGAACGCGTTGACCCAGCCGCCGCGCGCCATGGAGAGCAGAAATACGCCTTTCCACCCACGAGGAAGGTTGGGCACGTTGGGCCCGGCCGCACCGGCAGGTGCGGCGATGAAGCCGAAAGAGAGGATGTGCGCAAGGGAAACCCCCAGTTGCTCGTCATGGCGAATCTGGCCGTCGGTTTCGATGTCGATGGCGCGCTGCAGGCTGGCTTGCGGCGTCGTCGAGGTACGCGGCGGGCCGGTTGAAAGCAACAGGAAAGCTCCCAGGCGGCTCGCTTCGTTGCGCGGGTCAGGGTTGTTCACCGAGGGGTCGCTGCCGGAGGACGGATTCGCAAATGCATCGGAATGGTCAGTGTCGCTCTCGATGACCAACAGCACGGCGCCGCGGTTTTTCGCGCGGAATGCAGTGAGCGCGGCACGGAGAGCTTCGCTATTGCGGGCGACGATCTCATCTTGCGTGAGCCCAGCCGCGGTTTCAGGCGTTGCGGCCGTGAGGTCGAGGCCGTCGAACGCAAAAAGGCGAATGCCACGGTCGTACCAGGACTGCAAAGCGGAGATGAAATCGTGCAGAGATTTCCCCTCGAAAAATGCGGGAGCGCGGCCGTTAGGGCGGAGCGCGCTGGCGGCGAAGCGCAGGCCGGAATGGATTCCTGCGGCGCGGCATTGAGCGATCCAGGCATCGGGACCATCAGGCCATGCGGCGGTGCGACCGGAGGAGAGCAGGCCGTCGGGCGCGATCGCAGACGCGTCGAGCAGGTCGTAGTCGATGCGTAGGCCTGATTTTTTAAGGCGGACGAGCTGGTCGAGGTCACGCAGGGTAAGAGCCTCGCTGAGGGGAGATGCGGCGGCTTGCGCGGCTGGGGCGGACGCATGTGTGTAGATTTCGATGGGAGCCGCCATTTCGGACGCGGGCGCGTTGCGCTGCGCGCGCGAACCAGGCGCAGTGACGGCGCAGGCGGCCAGCAAAGCCAGGAAAGAGACGCACCAACCATGACGGCACAGGGACACTCGAGCTCCTTGGGAACGATGGAAGAGCTTCGGCGATCCGCACTCCGCACGGCAGGCGGCCGCTTGGGCGCTGCGCATTGCTGTGGAGGCCATTCGAGGCTATTGTACGAAATCCGCGACGGCTGCAGCCCCGAGTTCCAGTGGTCGCCAATGGACGAGCAAATCCACTGGTGGGCGCTTTATGCCGCTGATCGAGGCCCTTTTCCATGCGGGCTCGGAGCCCTTCGTGGTTTCCCAGAAGACTCCCGCACTGAGGCACAAGGCCGCCAGAAGCGAGGAAAAACGCCGCTCCGCGAGCAGTGACTCCACCAGAGACGCAGCTTGCGGAGTGGTACCTGAGGCCCTTTCGACGTCGCAAACCGCTCCGAGCCCAGATTGAAGCCTTCCCGGAGCCGTGTATATGCGTCTAAAGTTGCAGTACCGGCAAGGGCGTGCGCCGGACGCGGAAATGCGCGAGAATCGCAGAAGGAGGTCAACGAACGTGCAACTGCATCAATGGATTGCGACGGTTGCCGTAGCCGCGTGTGTTCTTGCCGGGGTTCCCGGGAACACATCTTCGTCGCTGGAGTTGCTGGCGGCTGCGGCGCAGGATAAGGACAGCTTTACAGCCATGCCGCTCGACTCCGGTTTCGGGCGCATGGACCTTTCCGACCCTGCGATTCCCCCGGAGCAGATTATCCAGCGTTTCGCGGCCAAAGAGACGGAGTTCCAGGATGCGCTCAATCACTACACCTACCGGCGCATTGCCCGAGTGGACACCCTGGACGACGATAACAAGGTGACCGGCGAATGGTTCGAGGTGGACGACGTGATCTTCGATCCCTCGGGCAGGCGCACGGAAAGGGTGGTGGATGCGCCGCCGAGCACACTGGACAAGGGAGGAATCATGATGTCGGCCTCCGACCTCCAGGACATCCAGCACGGCTATCCCTTCGTGCTGACCACCGCAGACGTGCCCAAATACAACATTAAGTACGTGGGCCGGCAGAAGGTGGATGAGATCGATTGCTACGTCTTCGACGTGAGCCCCAAGGTAATCGAGAAGCACCAGCGCTACCTCGACGGCCGCATTTGGGTGGATGCGACCGATCTGCAGATCGTGGTGACCAACGGCCGCATGGTGCCCGACGATACAAAGAAGGGCCAGGAGGACCTGCACCCGCCTTTCATGACCTGGCGGGAACAGATCGACGGCCATTACTGGTTCCCGGTGTACACCAAGGGCGAGGGCTATCTGCACTTCAGCGGCGGATACGGTTACATGGCGCAGGATGTGCATATCCGCGACACCATAAAATACTCCGAATACAAGCGCTTCGGCTCAACCTCCAAGGTGTTTTACGGCGATCAAGAGATCACGAACTCCGGCCAGCCGCAGAACCAGCAGCCGCAATCGCCGCCGCAAAAATGATAAGAGCTGGGAATAAGGGAGCAAGACAGGCGAGTCAGCAGGTCAGCGAGTAAGCAAGTCGCTAAAGCGAGGTTTCCGATTGGAGCTTCAATCTGCCCGCACCCATGAGAACCAGGGAGCGCTGCGCGAAGGGCGAGTAGACGAGCAACGTGGTGCAGGCCAGCGCCAATCCGAAGTTGATGTGGTGCAGAAGCAGGAAGGGCGAGAGCGACCAGAGCTCATCGAAGAGCAGCAGAAACGGCCAGATTTTCAGGAGTTTCTCGCGGAATCCCGGAGCGTGGAAGAGCGCGGCGCAGAGTACGAAGGCGCGCACAGGGATGAGGATGGCGGCCGTGACGATGAGAACGCGGTACACCAGGGCCGCGTTCGGCAGCGGCGAGAAAAGGTCCTCAATCTCAGCCAGATTGGCCAACGCCCCCACATAAAATCCCAGATACATCAGTTGAAAAAGGATGAAGAGGGTTTGCACGACCCGATAGGGGACCTTGGGAAGCTCCTCCGGTGTGGCGAGAATCTGGATGCGCGGCCGGGACGAAAGCGAGTCGGAGGATAGCTGCTCATCTGCCGGTGAAGGCGCCGGAGATTCGGAGACCGAGGGTGACTGGCTTTCACCGGCCGAGGGGCTTTCGCCGGGAACGACGCGTTCGACCGGTGCGATGAAGCGATAGCCCCGGCGCGCGAGGGTTTCAAGGAAACGAGGACTGGCTGCCGTGTCCCCGAGGGCTTCGCGGATGCGGTTGATGGCCGAGTTCACACCGTGCTCGTAGTCGACAAAGGTTCCGTCGGGCCACAGCTCGCGGGAGATCTCCTCGCGCGTGAGGAGCTGGCCGGGCCGGTCGAGCAGCATGAGCAGCACCTGGAAGGGCTGGGTGTTCAACTTGACGCGCAGGCCCTGACGGCGAAGCTCTCCTGTGGCGGCGTCCACCTCAAAGATCCCGAAGCGATAGCGCGGGGCCGGCTGCGGGCCGGTCGAGTCTTCCGTCATGGCTTTCAGACCAGTGTAGCCGATGGAGATTTGGACGCAGCCCTCTGCCGCGCGATGGAGAACTTTTCCCAACTCGCGCCGATCGAGGGACTTGCACGGTGAGAAATCTTCAGCTCACAAATGAGACAACTTGCATTGCGCCCGAACGTCTGACCGATTAAGGTGCGATACATGAACGAACGGTTGCAAAACGGTTGCGAAAGTTGGGCTGCTGGATTTTTGCTCCTGCTGGCCGCGCCGGCGTGGGTTGCGGCGCAGCCGACGCCCGCGGCGACGGCCGCTTTCAACTCCTATGTGGAGCGCGTCGAAGCTCGACTGGGCGCGCAGCATCGGTCGGCCGGCGGCTTTCTCGCTCCCATGGATTTTGCGCGGCTGCGCCAGGGCGACTTGATCATCGAGCAACTGACGACAGGCGCGGGCACGGAGTTGCCCGGCGCGCTGCTGCACGATTGGCGCGGCACGGCGTTCATTGCCGGCGGTAAAGCGGCGGACTTCGAACGGCTGATGAAGGACTTCAACGCCTACCCCAAGGTGTATACGCCGCAGGTACTCACAGCGCGCATTCTCGAACACGATGGGGATCACTTTCAGACGACGATGCGGGTGCGGCAAAAGCACGTGCTGACGGTGGTGATGGATACGGCGTACGACATCACCTTTGGGCGCCCCGATTTTGGGCGCTTCGCCGCGCAGCGGGGATACAGCACATCGCGCAGCACGCAGATCGAGGAGATCGACTCGCCGGGAACGCCGCACGAGCGCGCGTTGGGGCCGGGCGAGGAACACGGTTTTTTGTGGCGGATGAATACCTACTGGAGCTACGCGGAGCGGGACGGTGGGCTGTACATCCAGATCGAGTCGGTTTCGCTGTCGCGTTCGATTCCGACCGGGCTGAGATGGTTGATCGGGCCATTCGTTGAGAGTGTGCCGCGCGAATCGCTGGAGTTTACGCTGCGCGCGACGAGCGACGCGCTGCGGAAATGAAACTGAGTGATCGGCCCGCGAATTGCGCTACGAGAAAGGAGACGAAGATGGGCACGCAGGCAGTTGCAAACGGAGATCAAGCAACGTTCCGGAACGCGCGGCGGGTGAACCAGGCGTTGACGGCGCGCATGGAGAAGCGCATGCTCACATGGATGGCGGAGCGGGCTCCGCGATGGGTGACTTCAGATCGGCTGACGCTGCTGGGGCTGGGCGCGCAAATCGGAGCGGGCATCTTTTATGCATTGGTCCGCTGGGACCGGCGAGCTCTGTTGCTCGTGATCGTGTGCCTGGCGCTGAACTGGCTGGGCGACAGCCTGGACGGAACGCTGGCGCGCGTGCGCCGGCAGGAACGGCCGCGTTACGGGTTTTACGTGGATCACATGGTGGACACTCTGGGAGCCGTGGCGCTGATGTGCGGCTTGGGCGCGTCCGGGCTGCTGCACTGGGCGACGGCGATGGCGATGCTGATCGCGTTTCTTGTGCTTTCGAGCGAAAGCTACCTGGCCACGTACACGTTATCGTGCTTCCAGCTTTCGCAGGGAATCTTCGGACCCACAGAGATTCGCATTCTGCTCGCGCTGGGTAACCTGGCGGCGCTGCACAGCCCATACTCGACGGTGTTCGGACACAGACTTCAACTTTTTGACCTGGGAGGAGCGATTGCGGCCGTGGGTATGGCAGCGATGGCGATCGGCGTCGCAGCGCGGCACACCGCACAACTCTACCGGCAAGAACCTCTGAAGTCGGAGCCGCTCCAATGAATGTCATGGTGCGCTGGGGCAAATTCAACCTGGTGGGCGTGGTGGGCATGGCCGTGCAGCTTGGGGCGCTGGCGCTCATCAACCACCTGAAGCCTGGACATTACATGGTGGCGACGGCCGTAGCGCTCGAGATCGCACTGCTGCACAACTTTGTGTGGCACCTGCATTACACGTGGCGCGATCGCTTCCCCACCCTAAACGCAAAAAGCGCGTTTAGAATGGGGCACCCGGTGACCGTGGGGCGCTGGCGGGGCATTTGATCCGGTTCCATCTGTCGAACGGGTTGGTTTCGATGGTGGGGAATCTGGCGCTGATGCCGGTCCTTGTGGCGGGCATGCGAATTCCCGTGGTGGCGGCGAATGCAATCGCGATTCTCTGCTGCTCGATCGTGAACTTCTGCCTGGGACACAACTGGGCGTTCGCGCCAACCCTCAGTGCGGCTGCTTCTCCGACGCAACACGAATGACCGCGTCGAAGGCGGGCTTCGGCTGGCCGTTGCGATCGAAGAGCAGCGGGTAGTTGGTGCGGCCCTGCACCGGCCAGTCGTTGAGCCAGGAATCGCCGTCGGTCACGCACCAGAACGTGACGCGGTTGACCACGCCGCGATGCTTGAGATACACGCGGAAGAGCTCAGCGTAGCGCGCGGCGAGTTGCTGCTGCACGAAGTCGGGAAGGCCGTCCGGGTAGGGATTCAGGGCCTTGTCCTGCTGGATCTTCAGCGAAACATCGGCGGTGGGCTGTTGGCCGGCGTTGGGCAGCACGTTGATGTCGAGCTCGGTGATTGCCACCTTGAGGCCGAGCGCCCCGAATGCGGAGATCGCCGCGTCTTCCTGGTCCGTGCTGGGCCAGTTCAGGTGGTCGTGATCCTGGATGCCGACGGTTGTGATCGGAATCCCCTCCGCCCGCAGCTTCTTCACCAGCGCGATGGCCCCGTTGCGCTTGGGCTCATTCTCGAGGTTGTAGTCGTTGTAGGTCAGTTGGGCCTGCGGGTCGGCTTCGTGCGCGTACTCAAACGCCTTTTCGATGTAGTCCTCTCCGATGATCTTCAACCAAAGTGTCGGGCGCATGGTGCCGTCTTCGTTGAGCGCTTCGTTGACCACGTCCCAGCTTTGGATCTTCCCCTTGTAGCGGCCCACCACCGTATGAATGTGGTCGCGCATGCGCGCCAGAAGAGCGTCGCGGGTGAGGAGATTGCCGTTGGCGTCGTGAAAAACCCACGCGGGCACCCAATTGTGCCAGATGAGGGTGTGCCCCACGATGAACATGTGATGCTTGCGGCCGAAGGCGACGTACTGATCGGCGAGCGTGAAGTCGTATTTGTCTGGCTGGGGATGTACGATGACCCACTTGAGCACGTTCTCGGGCGAGATGGAGTTGAACTGCGAGACGACAATCGCGTCGCCGCGCGCGTCCTGGCCGGTGATCTGCGCCGCGTTGATGGCGGCGCCGATGACGAAGTCGCCTTTGAACGCGGCCTTGAGCGAGGTGGGCGCGTGAGCCGCAGCCGCCGCGTTGGCAAGGATCAGGCCGAGGAAGATGACCGAGCGGGCATTTGTCGAGATATTGATGAGCATGATTTCTCCTTCCCGGAAGCGGCGCTGGAGCGCTTAAAAAATCTATGAGTTGGCCTGCGGCGCGAACCCTTTGCGCCGCTCCACAAGTTCGTTGGCGATCTTCTGATTCAGCTCGCGTGTGATGGGATAGAAGAAGAGGCAAACAGCCGTAGCAAAGAAGGCGAGACCGGCGTATGCGCTCGCCGTCAGCAGAATGCCCGTTTGCGCGTGCGCCGTCTGCACCGCGGCTCCAGAAGCAAAGCCATAGAAAGAGAAGAGCCATCCGGCGATGGCGCCACCCAGTGCGAGACCTGCCCAGAGAGCGAACACAACGGCGGACGTGACGGTGCCGCTGGCGCGGCGGCCCGTCTTCCATTCGCCGTAGTCGGCCACGTCGCCCATCATGGACCACAGGATGGGCCCCGACAATCCAAACGAGAACTGGCGAAGGACTTCCGTTCCAATGATGATGACCGTGGCGTGCGGAGAAAGGAAGAGCAGCGCCGTCGCCAGGGCCGCGGACAGAATCATGCTCACAATGAAGAGCAGGCGCTTGCCGACGCGCTTTGAAACGGCCGTAGAGCACGCAACGCCCGCGATCAACGCGGCCAGTCCAAAGCCGTTGAACCAGGAGAAGAGTCTTGCGTTGCCGGCAAGATAACGGAAATAGGGCAGCATCACGTTGCCGCGGATGACGATCGCCATGAAATAGAACAGAGTGGCCAGGAAGAGCACGATCCAGGGACGGTTTTTGAGGAGGTCGGAAAGATCCTGCCGGAGCGAAGTTTTCTGCTGCGGGTCGGGTTGGATTCGCTCCTCGGTGGACAGGAAGGCGATGATGAAGAAGACGACGCTCAGTGCCGAGAGCAGGCCCATAGTGAGCTGGTAGCCGCGCGCGTCGTTGCCGCGCCCCAGCCAGGCAACCATCAACACTGCGAGACTCTGCACAATGAAACCGGCGATATTCGCAAATATCTGACGGTAGGACGCGATGCTGTTCCGCTCATCGGGGTCCGAGGTCATGACCGCGGTGAGTGTGGCATACGGCACATTGTTCATGGTGTAGATCACCCGCAACAGCCCATAGGTGATCCAGGCGTAGACGAGCTTGGCGGCCGGGCTTAAGGACGGCGTGGTGAAGGTGAGGACGCCGAGGATGCCGAAGGGCAGCGCCGTCCAGAGCAGCCAGGGCCGGAATTTTCCCCACTTCGTGTTGGTCCGATCGGCAATCATGCCCATGACCGGGTTGAGGCAGGCAACGCCGAGACCCACGACGAGGAAGAGCGTGCCCGCTTGCGCCGCGGTGAGGCCAAAGGTGTGGGTGTAGAAGTCCAACTGCAGCGCCAGCAGGGCCTGGAAAACGAAGTTGGCGGCCATGTCGCCCAGGCCGTAGCCAAACTTCTCTCGGAAGGAAAGTTTCTCGGTCATAGCGGTCTCGTTATTCGCCGGCATTGCCGGCCGCGTCTACTGCGTCACGTGAAGGATTATCTTCTTGAGGTCTGCGTCGCGGGAGGAGTTGCCGACCATCAACTCAAAGTCGCCTGGCTCGACAACATAATTCATATTGATGTCGTAAAAGGAAAGCAACGCGGGCGTGATGTCCAAGGCGATGGTCGTGGTCTCGCCCGGTTGCAGCCACACCTTGCGGAAGCCCTTCAGCTCTTTGACAGGACGCGTAACGGAGCTAACCAGGTCGCGGATGTAAAGTTGGACCACTTCCGTGCCTTCGCGATGTCCGGTGTTGGTGACGTCGACCAGAATGCGCGCGGAGCCGTCGCGGCGAATCTTCTTCCTGGTGAGAAACGGATTGCCTATGGAGAAGGTCGTGTAGCTGAGGCCGTAGCCAAAGGCGTAGAGCGGCGACACATCGTCCCAGAGATAACCGCGCCGCGCGGATGGCTTGTAGTTGTAGAACGCGGGCAAGTGGCCGGCAGAACGCGGAATGGTGATAGGCAGCTTGCCGCCGGGGTTGTAGCTGCCAAAGAGCACATCGGCCACGGCGCGGCCGGTTTCCTGGCCGAGATACCAGCACTCGTAAATAACGGGCACGTTTTGACTGAGGGAATTGATGGAGAGCGGGCGGCCGTTGAAGAGAAACGCGATGACTGGCTTGCCCAGAGCGACCATCGCCTTGACGAGTTCTTCCTGGCGGCCGATGAGGTCAAGGCTGGTACGGTCGCCCATGTGCTTGAGCGACCAAGCCTCGCGCGAGGTTTGCTCGTTGCCGCCGATGGCAAGCACGATGACGTCGGCCTGCTTGGCGACTTCCACGGCCTCGGCGATGTGCTTGCGGTCTTCTTCAGGATCGCTGGGCACCACTTCGTCCTGATTCCAGTTTCCGCCGACGGTGATTTTGCAACCTTCACTATGGAGGACTTTGATCTTTTTACCGGCTTTCTCGCGGATGCCGTCGAGAACCGTGACATTGTGCCTGGGCACACCGCTGTAACCGCCGAGAAGATCGCGGTGCGCATTGGGACCGATGGCGGCAATGGATTTAATTTTGCGGAGATCGAGTGGAGCGATGTTGTTTTCGTTTTTGAGGAGCGTGATGGCTTGGTGCGCGGCCGTAAGGGCCAGTTCGCGGTGGGCGTCGCAGCCGACTACGCGCTCCGCCTCATCGGGATCGACATAGGGATCGTCGAAGAGACCCATTTCGAACTTCCAGAAAAGCATCGGTGCAACCAGCGCGTCGAGATCGGACTCTTCCAGCACGCCTTTGCGGACAAGCTCGACCAGATGCAGGTAGCAATCGGGGTCGGGCAGCTCGATATTCACGCCGGCTTTGACCGCGAGCGCGCAGGATTCCCTTTTGTCCGCGGCGACGAAGTGGCCGTGTGTGTCGGGACGATAACCGAGTTCCCAGATGGCGTAGTAATCGGAAGCGACGAAGCCCTTGAAGCCCCACTCCTTGCGCAGCAAATCGTGGAGCAGCCAGCGGTTAGCGTGCGATGGGACGCCGTCGATCTCGTTGTAGGAGGCCATGACGCTGATGGCGCCGGCCTCGCGCAAGGCCTCGCGAAATGTGGACAGGAAGGTCTCGCGCAGAACCCGGAGAGAGACATTGGCCGGTGCGCAGTTCATGCCGGACTCGGGCTGGCCGTGGCCGACGAAATGCTTGAGCGTGGCGATGAGATGACGCTTGTCGCGAAAGGTGCGATCGCCCTGGAATCCGCGCACCGCGGCGATGCCGAGCTGCGAAACGAGAAACGGATCTTCGCCGAACGTCTCTTCCACGCGGCCCCATCGTGGCTCACGCGCCACGTCGACCACAGGCGTAAGCGCTTGATGCGCTCCACGCAAGCGGGCCTCGGCAGCCGTCATGGTATAAAGCTGCTCGACCAAGTCGGGGTTGAAGGTGGCGCCAAGCGCAATGGGCTGCGGAAAGCTGGTTCCGTCCACCGCGGCGTGGCCGTGCAGGCATTCCTCGTGGAAGATGACCGGAATGCCCAGGCGGCTGTTCTCAAGGAAGAACTTCTGGATGGCATTAGTCAGCGTCGCCATCTGACGGGCGTTCAGCCCCTTGCCCGCATCGCTGGGGCGGCCCACCTGGCCGAGGCCGCGGCGGTCGCGGAACGCAGCCTTGGCCTTCTTTTCGTCGAAATTTCCGTCGGCGTCGACAAGAGTCTGCGACTTTTGCTGCCAGATGCAAAGCATCTGCGTGGCCTTTTCCTGCAGGGTCATTCGCGAGAGCAAGTCTTTGACCCGCCGCACTGAGGGGAGGCTTGAGTTTTTATAAGCGGGGCTCTTGGCGTGCCCTTGCTTTGGAGTTACTGCTTGCTTCTTCATCGCACCGTTCCTGTGAAGCCCCTTGCGGGTAACCGTAAACGCGATCGCGGAAGCATTTCTTGCCGTCTCGAACTAAGTGAACAAGAAAACGCGAGATGTCTAAGAAATAGAGTCCGATTCAAATGCCCGCGCTTGGCCGCTGATCAGTGTAGACTCAGAATCCCGCTAAAGGCAATAAGAAAAGCGATTTTCTTGGGAGGAATTTGCGTATCGGCGGCAGATCTTCGCAGGCCTGGATGCGAACGAAAGAACAGCTCCGTCCGAGGAAGGGCTCGAATGCACCGAACTGCGCCTAGGATGCGGCATCCACTGGATCATGAAGGGCCAGGCGGCGGGAAAAGATGCCCAAGGCGCGGTCACCGTTGGTTCCCACCCCCGGCGCAACGGCGAGAAGGCGCTGCCCGACCCCGGCCTGGGGGTGTCCCGGTGCCTGGGTCAGGCGGCTACAGCGGTTCTCCAGTTGCTGTAAGGGGAAGCCGCAACCGCTAGGTGGCTTTTTCATCAAGAAAAAGCCACCTCGCACCGCAATGAAAATGCCGCATATAAACTGGAGAACCGCTCTAACGGCTTATCCGTGGCGGATGAAGGTGCCGTTCTGAAGCTCGGTCATAGCTTGGCGCAGCTCGGCCTGAGAGTTCATCACGATTGGGCCGTACCAAGCCACCGGCTCCTCAAGCGGCTTGCCCGAGACGAGCAGGAAACGAATGCCCTCCGGGCCGGCCTGGACCACGATTTCATCGCCGCGGTCAAAGAGCACGAGCGAATGGTTTTTAGCGTCGTACACGGGCGCCGCGTTGGGGTCGATTGCCGACTCCGTCAGTACGGCCTGCGGCGCAGAGGCGTCGCGGAAGGTGCCCGATCCGGCGAAGACGTAGGCAAAGGCGTTGCGCGTGGTCTCCACCTTGATACGCTTGCGCGTGAACGGGGGCACGCTGATGTCGACGTAACGCGGGTCCGCTGCTACGCCCTCGACTGGTCCGGATTTGCCCCAGAAATCGCCGCAGATGATGCGGGCTTTCGTGCCGTCATCCTCAGTGACCTCGGGGATGGCGCCGGCAGGAATGTCCTGGTAGCGCGGATGGATCATCTTGAGGTGCGAGGGCAGGTTGGCCCACAGCTGAAAGCCGTGCATGCGGCCGTGCTCGTCGCCCTTGGGCATTTCTTGATGAAGAATGCCGCTGCCGGCGGTCATCCACTGCACGTCACCTGCGGTCATGCGGCCCTTATTGCCCAGCGAATCGCCGTGAGCGACTTCACCGGCGAGGACGTAGGTGATGGTTTCGATGCCGCGGTGCGGGTGCCAGGGGAAGCCGGCCAAATAGTCTGCGGGAATCTCATTGCGAAAGTCGTCGAGGAGCAGGAAGGGGTCGAATTCCTGGGTCTTGCCGAAGCCAAAGGCGCGCTGGAGCTTCACCCCGGCTCCCTCGATGGTGGGTTTGGTCTGATAGATCTCTTTTACAGCTCTGAGTGACATGGTGGACCTCCAACGACAGAATCAGGGGCACGCGGCTGCTTCCGACATGGCTGTTCCGGGCTGGGAAAAAGCCAGAAACGCACGACGCGGCCGGTTCCGATTTTGCCGTACAGATATTGGATGCGCAGGGGAGATATTCGTTGCAACAGGCATTTGGCAGGGCACGGTGGGATGGATTTTCTCAGGTTTATCCACTTGATCCACACTCAGTGCGCCCGCCAAGTGTCTGATTGGGTCTTATCCTCAAGATAGGCGCCTATGAGCGATTTTGCCCAAACCGTGAAGCAGCAGGCCGACATCGTCAAGGTGATCGAGGGCTATATCCGGTTGCGCAAGGCGGGAGCGCAAAACTACTCGGGGTTGTGCCCGTTCCACAAGGAGAAAACGCCCTCGTTCAGCGTGCACGCGGTGCGGCAGTTCTACCACTGCTTTGGGTGCGGCGCTTCGGGCGACGTGTTTTCGTTCGTGAGCAAGATCGAGAACGTGACGTTCCCCGAGGCGGTGCGGATTGTGGCGCAAAAGTGCGGCATTCCGTTGCCCAAGCGGGAATTTGCGTCGCCGGAGCAGGCGGCCGAGGCGCGGCTGCGGACGAAGCTGTTGGAGCTGCACGAGACTGCGGCGGCGTGGTTTGAAGAGCAATTGCGAAGACCGGAAGGGGCGCTGGCGCGCGAATATTTGGCTGGCCGAGGACTTGATCCAAAGGGAATAAAGGAATTCCGGATCGGTTATGCGCCAGACAGCTACAATGCCCTGCGCGACCGGTTGAGCGGCATGGCGGATCAGGAGACGCTGCGGGCGAGCGGATTGTTTGCTTCGAAGGAACAGGGCGACGGGAACCAGGGACCGCTTTACGACCGGTTCCGCAAGCGCGTTGTATTTCCCATCTGCAATGAGGGCGGGAGGGTGATTGCGTTTACGGCGCGGACGCTGGGCGCCGCGACGGAGGGCGAAAAGGCCGGGCCGAAGTACATCAATTCGCCGGAAACCCCGCTCTACTCGAAGGGGCAGGTGCTCTTCAACCTGGATAAGGCGAAGACGGCGATCCGGACGGTGGGTTTTGCGCTGCTAGTGGAGGGGCAGATGGATTGCATCAGCGTCTTTCTGCGCGGAATCCAGAACGTGATCGCGACCAGCGGGACGGCTTTCACCGAGCACCAAGCGGTGAGGGTTCTCCGTCGGCACACATCGAACGTCATCGTGAATTTCGATCCCGACTCGGCAGGGGCGGATGCGGCCGAGAAGTCGATTGCCTTGCTGACCGAGGAGGGTTTTGCGATCAAGCTGGTCACGCTGGAAGGCGGATTGGACCCGGACCGCTTCATCCGCGAGCGGGGCGTGGAGGCCTATAAAGAGGCAATTCGAGGGGCGCGGCGCCAATCTGATTATCTGATTGAGCGGGCGCGGCTTCTGTTTCCCGGCGCCAGCGCGGAGCAGAAGGTTAAGGCAATGAATTTTCTGCTGCCGCACATCCAGAAGATCCCTCAGGAATTAGTTCGGGTGCAGTTCGCGCGGGATGCATCGAAACAGCTATTGATCGACTTTCCGACGCTCCAGGGGGAAATAGATCGAGCTGCGCGGCGCAGACTCGACAAGGTCGGAATACAGATTTCCAGAGACGTCGCGGCCTTTCGTCCTTACGGCTCTGAGCAATTCTCACGCGAGGTCTTAGAAAAGGAATTACAGCAAGCCGAGGTCATGCGGTCGGGTGGGTTTGCACTCCGAAGCGGGCGTATCACAGAGGTCGAACGCATCCTAGTCCGAGCACTTGCAAATGAAGACCCCGAATTTGCAGGGGCACGGAGTATTGCGGCTAACGCTATTGCTGGTAATCCGGCCTGGTTCGAACACCTTACATCATTTCCTGCATTAAGACTGCTAGGTGGTCGAGGGACACGGGACTCGATGGACGCTGTTGAGGATTCAGGCCAGCGGGCGCTGGTCGCGGAAGCGCTTCTGAACGAAACTCGTCCACCCTATGAAGCTGAGGTGCAGGGAGCGTTGGACGAGATGCACCGCAAGTGGTTGGATAAACAGTACTTTCTGGTCGAGACCAAAATCCAGGAAGCCCATCTCCGAGGCGATTTTGCAGAAGAGATTCAGCTCGCGCAACAGAGGCTGGTTCTAAACCGCGAGCGCAATCAACGCTCCAATCGGAGCGGGGACTCGGAATGATGAACTCATGCAGACTTTGGCGGTGCGTGCGGCCAACGATCCGATGGACGTGGTGGAAGACGCGGCGCAGCGGGCCCTACTGGCCGAAGCGCTGCTGGGCGAAAACCGGCTGCCGGAAGAGGACGAGGTGGAAAGTGCGCTGCAGGAGCTCCAGGAGGGGGGCATCGAAAGCCGGCTCCGCAGCCTGCGGGCGCAGATTGCGGAGGCCGAGCGGCGCGGCGACTACGCCGAACTTGCCATCCTCACCCAGCAAAAGCTTGAACTTGATCGAACTCTGCGCGACCTGCACAAGCGGCGGCCAAACGATCGGGGATGAACTGGATTCTTAGAATTTGTCGAAAAACTACATTTTGATGGGGGCAGGCTTTACTGGCTGCAGAAAGAGCCGGGAGCCTTACGCCCGCTCAAGCGGGCCGAGGGCGCTGAGGCAATTGCACAGCCACAAACCGCTGAAAAACTAGGGGTTGGCGTGCGGCCGGCGACTTGGCCGGCCGCGTGGATTTTGCGTCGAAAAGGTACTTTCGAGCGTCTAAAGAAGAGGAAAAGGAGTGGATGGCTCAGGAATCCGCGTACAAAGCCCCGCAGCGGGCTGAATGGGGTTGATTCTGCCGCCGAATTTGTGCTGGCGCAGGCAAGTTTTCTTGTGGTAATCTATTGATCTCAGTGAGGATGCGCGCCCCTTTGCCCCACACATGAGCTGCGGCTCGCGGGCGACCCAGGCGAAACCTGAAGCGCTGCCATCCTGTTCCGAGTCAAGCTACGACCGCTCAAGCGGGAATGCGGATGTGTCCGCACGCGAGGATTTCCTCACGGAAATTTTCATCGTGCGCGTGCGGAATCGGGCCCGCCGCCGATAGCAGTGCGGCGCGGGACGAATTGCGCGGCACGAGTTACGCGGCATGATGCGCGGCAGAATCCGCACGTGGCTGTGCAACAAGTTGAGGCGCGCACGCGCGCAAGATCGGGCCGGCCTGAGGGTGCTGCGGCCGGGAATGAAAACGGGCAGGGCGTGGGGATTCCCGCGGTGCCGAAGAGAGCAGGAATCATTTGGCGATTGAAGACAAATTCGAAGATGAAGTACACGGACTGATCGAGACCGGCAAGGAAAAAGGCTATCTGACCTACGGCGAAGTGAACGACGCGCTGCCGGATGAGATTGGCTCTGCCGACGATCTGGACGATCTGATGACCACCATCAGCGGTCAGGGCATCGATCTGCTGGACGCTCCCAAGTTTCCCGGCGACAAGGAATTCGAGCTGGAGGAGGGCGAGGACGTCGAGCTGGATCTGACGCCGGGTACGCTGGAGAAGACCAACGACCCGGTGCGCATGTACCTGCGCGAGATGGGCACGGTGCCATTGCTCACGCGCGAAGGCGAAGTGGAGATTGCCAAGCGCATCGAGCGCGGGCAGATGCGCGTGCTGAAGGCGATTTCGCGCTCGCCGATTGTGATCCGCGAGATTGCGGCGCTGGGCGAGGACCTGAAGCGCGGCGTGCGCAACGTGAAAGAGGTGGTGATCTTCGACGAGGAGGAGCTGACCGAAGAGGTGGTGCAGGCGCGCGTGAAAGCCACGGTGGCGCGCACCGACGCTCTGGTGAAGCACCAGAAGAAGATTGCGCAGCTTGAAGAAAAGCAGGCCGCCATCGCGCCGGGCAACAAAGCTAAGGCGAAGGAAGCGCGGCGGCTGCGCTGGACGATCGCGCGCGAGAAGGTCTACGTGTCGCGCATCGTGCGCGAACTGAAGTACACCGCCATGGAGCGCAAGCGCCTGCTGGACAAGGTCAACAAGACCGTGGACACCATGCGCACGCTGGAGCGGCAGATCCGGTCGCTCGAGCAAAAGTACGAAGCCTCAAAGAGCGAGGATCTGAAGAAGGAATACCGCAGGCAGCAGAAGAATTGCCGCACCGATCTCGAAAAAATTGAAGGCGACGCCGGCGTGTCCATTGCCGAATTGAAGCGCACGCAGCGCGAGATGATCCAGGGCGACATGGACGCCGAGCAGGCCAAGCGCGAGCTGATCGAGGCCAACCTGCGGCTCGTGGTTTCGATCGCCAAGAAGTACACCAACCGCGGACTGCAGTTCCTGGACCTGATCCAGGAGGGCAACATCGGCCTGATGAAGGCGGTGGACAAGTTCGAGTACCGCCGCGGCTACAAGTTTTCGACCTACGCCACGTGGTGGATCCGTCAGGCGATTACGCGCGCCATCGCGGACCAGGCACGCACCATTCGCATTCCGGTGCACATGATCGAGACCATCAACAAGCTCATCCGCACCAGCCGTCAATTGGTGCAGGAGCTGGGCCGCGAGCCTTCGAGCGAAGAGATTGCGCGGCGCATGGACATTCCGGTGGCCAAGGTGCGCAAGGTGCTGAAGATCGCACAGGAGCCCATCTCGCTGGAGACGCCGATCGGCGAAGAAGAAGATTCGCACCTGGGCGACTTCATCGAAGATCGCCAGGCGGTGTCGCCGTCAGAGGCGGTGATCGGCGTGAACCTGAAGGAGTACACCTCGCAGGTGCTGCGCACGCTCACGCCGCGCGAGGAGCGCGTGATCAAGATGCGCTTCGGACTTGAGGATGGCTCAGAGCACACGCTCGAAGAAGTGGGCCAGAGCTTCCAGGTGACGCGCGAACGCATCCGGCAGATCGAAGCCAAGGCGCTGCGCAAGCTGCGGCATCCTTCGCGGAGCCGCAAGCTCAAGGCCTTCGTCGAAGGCGTGAAGGAGATGTAGATTCGGCTGGAATTCAGCCGGAATAAGGGCCGCAGCCAGTGGAAGGGCTGCGGCCTTTTTGCATTTGGACCTCCGTTGCTCCCTCGCTCCCTTCTTTCTGCTGCGATAAGGACTTCCACCCCGGCGCTGATGGGTTGTGTCACAGCTGCCGATGAATCCGTCAGGGAGCTGCACATTGACGCGGCGGATTCTCTTCGTCGGCGATGACCCCTACGTCCTTGAGGGCTACAGGCGCATGCTGCACGGCGATTTCACGATCGAGACCGCCCCCGGCGTCAAACAAGCATGGGCAACCATGCAAGTGTTCGGCCCCTTCGCAGTCGTCCTCTCGGAGATGCGCATGTCGGGGCTGAACGGTGTCGAGTTTCTCGCCCGGGCGCGCGAGCTGGCGCCGGATACAGTCGGCATCCTGGTTACGGGATCGAGAGATCACGGTCAAGCCGTTCGCGCCGTTAAGCTGGGCCGGATCTTCCATTACCTGGTGAAGCCTTGCGAAAAGAACGAATTCGTCATCGCCCTTCGTCTTGGCCTGGCGCAGTATCGCATCAACATGAAGGCCGCTGAACTCATCAAAGAAGCCAATGCGTACCGGCTGAGCGCCGCCAGCAGGCCCCTTCAGGAGAACTTCCTCGTCGAAGAGTAGGCCGGCCTGCATCAAGAGAGCTCTCTCGATTGCCCTCGAGGTATGCTCCCCGGCCTGCGACGCGAATACGTGCTCCGCTATAATCGGCCTTTGATTGCGGAAGGGCGATTGAACCCATGAAAGACATCACGCGCCGCCAGTTTGGCAAAGTCGCTGCGGCGACCGCCGCGCTGGCCGGAGTTTCACTGCCGGAGTTCTCGTTGGGCCAGCAGCCACCGGGGAGCCGGCAATTTCCGCCGGGATTTGTGTGGGGATGCGCGACGGCAGCGTACCAGATTGAAGGCGGAGTGCACGAGGGCGGGCGCGGAGCGTCGGTCTGGGATGTGTTTTCGCATACGCCGGGCCGGACCTACAACGGCGATACCGGCGACGTGGCCGACGACTCCTACCACCTGTACAAAGAAGACGTGCGGCTGCTGAAAAACCTGGGCGTGAGCGAGTACCGGATGTCGATCGCGTGGCCGCGCATCTTTCCGCAAGGCACCGGCCAGCCGAACCAGGCGGGCCTCGACTACTACAAGCGCGTGCTGGACGAGCTCGCCGCGAACGGCATCACGCCCTACGTGACGCTCTTCCACTGGGACCTGCCCGCCGCGCTCGCGGGAGGCTGGCAGTCGCGCGCGACGGCGCTGGCTTTCGCCGATTACGCTGGCTACGTGGCGCGACAGTTGGCGGATCGCGTGCGCCACTTCATGACCACAAACGAGTTCTCCTGCTTTACCGACCTGGGCTATGGCGTGGGGCAGTTTGCGCCGGGACTGCGGCTGCCGGCGGCGCAAGTGAATCAGACGCGGCATCACGGGATTCTGGCGCACGGGCTGGGAGTGCAGGCGATCCGCGCCAACGCGCCCGCGGCCCAGGTGGGACTTGCCGAAAACATCAAGGTCTGCGTGCCGGTGATCGAGGATCGCGCGAACATGGAGGCGGCGCGGCGCGCCACGCGCGAGGAGAACGCGCCGTTCCTGACCACGCTGCTCGAAGGCGCCTATCTAGAGAGTTATTTGCAGCGCGAGGGAGCGAATGCGCCACGCGTCGAGCCGGGCGACATGAAGGCCATCGGCAGCCCGCTGGATTTTGTGGGGCTGAACGTGTACACGCCGACGTATGTGCGCGCCGCCGGCTCCGAGCGCGCTGAAGGTTCGGCGCGGGGCTACGCGATCGAGGCCTACCAGCCGTCGTATCCTCACATGGCTGCGCCCTGGCTCTATCTCGGCCCCGAGTGCATCTACTGGGCGGTGCGCAACGTGTGCGAGATCTGGAATCCGCGGGCCGTAATCATCTCCGAGAACGGCTGCGCCGCTGCCGACGTGGTGACGCCGGCAGGACGAATTGAAGACACCGAACGCGTGATGTACCTGCGCAACCACCTGACGCACTTGCAACGCGCCGTAGCGGAGGGGTTTCCGGTGAAGGGCTACTTCCTGTGGAGCTTGATGGACAACTTCGAGTGGGCGGATGGCTACAGCAAGCGGTTCGGGATTCACTACGTGGACTACAAAACCCTGAAGCGAACGCCGAAGCTGAGCGCGGAGTGGTACCGCGAGGTGATTGCGCGGAACGCGGTGGTGTAGAGGGAGTGGGGCGTGAACCGTGAACCGTGGACCGTGGTCCGCTTGTAGCCGTTAGCTTGTAGCCTGCAGCCGGTAGACGCGGGCCCTCGTGGTTCCCGGGTCCCAAGATCGGGATCATCCACCCCATGGACGTGGACCTGTCCATGGGGACCCCGGGCCACGGGGCATTCCTTTCGAGGAGAATTTGCTTTCTCAGAACCGGGCCGCCCGCCAGCCCATATACATTTCAGTTACCCCCCTCCCCCCCCCTACCTTTTTCTGGCAAAGTCTTGATTCCAAGATGGTTAGCTGTTGATGGGGCTCCCGTAAATGGTTGAAAGAAAGAAGTTAGCGGATAAGATCATCAACAATAAAGACTTAGGGCGAGTTTGCACCATATTCGCTGCAAGGCCGTATCAGGATGTGGTGCATCGCCCCTAAGCCGGTTCCAGGATAGGCGCACCCAGCATTTTTGCTTTCCCACCCTTTTCGCAAAATGCGCGAAAAGGATGGGGCACGGACTGTGCCAGTCCGGGTCGCCCAAAGCATTCGACCTGTTCTTGCTACTACAAAAAGTGTAGCGATATTGGGGAAATGATCTGCACTGCCGGGCGGTTTTTTATCTCGTTGGAAATGGGAGGGTTGAAGGGAGTTGGAGGGTGGGGAGGGGTTGACAGGCGATTGACATTGAACGTGTGAAGGAGTGGACCCGATTACAGATGAAGATCGCTTCACACTTGCTATGGGTCAGGTCGTAGGCGTCGCCTCACCTACACCCAACTGACAGGGCGGGGAGCAGACTGGCTGGGTAAAGCGGCAACGGCGCGGTAAACGCATCAGTTCCTCTTCCCTTCCGAAGTAGACTTCTAAGGCTGCTTCTCTGGCTTTGAGGGCTTGGGAGCGCGAAAGAGTTTCGTCATAGTGGACTCGAAATTCTTTCGCGCATCTGCGCCTTTGCGGTATTCGGATTTCATTTTGCTCCTGTAAGATGGCCCATCTTTTGGAATTCGCGCGTCATGTCAGTCGGGGCCGACTCGTCTTCTCTTTCACGGCCAACATAAATATTGATCTGATTTTCTGGCACCGTCGCGCCGCTAGTTGAATCGGGTTCGATCCCGATATTCACAAATGCCTGCCGCACCGCCCATTGCTCAGGCCTGACGCGTGTCCATTCCCCCTCGTCCCACTTCAGTTTGGGTTCGTCTTCAGGTTTGACGGTGCCGTGCATTCCAATGAGAATTCCAGATTTGGGGCGTCCCAAAGTTATACGATTCACTGTGTTCGCAACGTCCCATCCCGCTTCTCCAAACAAAGGGATTAGATCGGCAGCATACTCGCAGTCAACTTCATCCTCAGGCGCGCAATAGAGATGAATTGACATCTGGGGCTGTTTGAAGTCCTTCAGGGGCTTTTCAAACGTGTCGCGCTCCGCTTCAGATAACGCGTGCCTATGGTGCGGGGGCCACGCGAACCATCCTACTACTCCGATTCCCACGCAGGTCACAATTACTCCGACGATTGTGCGCGTAACTCGTTTGGCCGTCGGAGTTGCCCCGGTCGTCCAAGGGTGTTGCAGAAGAGCATATAGCGATAGAACTCCCATGCCGACAAGCGCCGCCCCGACAATAACCGGTTGCTTTGGAAGAATCGCGAGGGCGAGGGCTAGCACGACCGCTCCGCATTCTGCAGCCCGAGCGCGCGCTCTTTGATGTTTCTCCTTTTCTGCTTTCTTGATTTGCGCTCCACTAACCATTCCAAATCACCCGTGCCGCAATTCTCCTCCCCGCGCGCTTTGTGCATCAAGCATATTATTGCCGAACATTTCCCCTGATTCTGCTGAGCTTAAGGGAGAAATGGCGCGAGTTCGGTTTGCGCGCGGTCGAGGTCTTCGGGGATGCCGATGTCGAGAAAGAAACCGTCGACCTTGAAGGCCGCGGGGCGAAGTCGCGCGACCTCGGGAACAAAGAAATCGAACTCGATGGAGAACTTTTCAGGGAGCGCGGGCGGCCATGCGAGGTTGCGTGCGACGACGTAGGTTCCGGCGCTGATGTATCCCGAACCTGACCGGCCCTTCTCCTGAAAGCCCACGATGCGCTGGCCTTCGATGGTCGCGCTGCCGTAGCGAGACACGTCGTCGCGATGCACGAGGGCGAGGGTGACCGCGGCGCTCTGGGACGCGTGGAAGCGCAGCATGGCCGCGTAATCGGCATCGAGGAAGGTGTCGCCATTGAGCACGAGGACGGATTCCTCGCGGGCCTGGGCGAGGGCGAGGCGAGTGGCGCCTCCGGTGCCGAGGGGAACGCTTTCGATCACATAGTCGAGGGGCATGCCGTGGAAGGACGCGCCGAAATGGTCCTGAATGACGTTGTGCTGGTGGCCGACGGAGAGCAGAACGCGGGTGCAGCCGGAGCGGCGCAACTGGCTGAGCAGGATTTCAAGAAAGGGACGCCCGGCGACGGGAGCCATGGGCTTGGGCAGGCCGTGAAGACGCGCTGCGAGCCGCGTACCGAGCCCGCCGGCAAGAACGATGGCTTCCATGGCGATCACTCCTTCGACCGTTGATGGGGTTCGTGACGCGTTGAACTTCCGAAGTTCGTAAAAAAGCAACCGCAGGTCCTTCGACTCCGTTTGCCGCAAAAAGCGCGGCAAACTCCGCTCAGGATGACACGCTATTGTGTGTAGCCATCTAAAAGACGATGCACTAGCTGGTTCTCTCCTGGAAGTAGCGGCGCTCCACGAGCAGGGAGAAGATGTGTTCGAGGGCCAGGTGCGCCTGCTGGATGTACATGGTGACGTCGGAGGGCATGCGCAACAAGTAGTCGCACAGCGGAGGCATGTTGCCGCCGGTCATTTTGCCCCCGGTTTTGCCCGTGAGCCCGATGGTGACGATCCCCTTGGTGCGGCATTGTTCGAGGGCGCGCAGTACATTGGGCGAGTTGCCGGAGGTGGAGATGGCGAGGAAAACGTCACCCGGCTGGCCGAGGGCTTCAATCTGGCGGGCAAAGAGGCGCTCGAAGCCGTAGTCGTTGGCGACGGCGGTGAGGATGGAAGTGTCAGTGGTGAGAGCCACGGCGCGCATGGCGGGACGGTCGTCAACCAGGCGGCAGACGAACTCCGCGACAAGGTGCTGGGCATCGGCGGCGCTGCCCCCGTTGCCGGCGACCATGAGCTTGCGGCCGGCGAGCAGCGCGTCTGCCGTGGCTTGAGCAGCGGCGATGAGCGTCGCATGCAGCGCGGCGTCGTGCGCCACGGCTTCCATGACGCCGAGGCCTTCGAGCAGTTTCTCCTGCACCAGATCGATGGTTGGGTCAGTCGATAGATCGGTCATGGCACTCTCCACACCTGCACACCGCCGGGCGTGAAGTGGCATGCATAGGCGGTGCCTCCGGCGTGCAGGCCGCGCAAGGCGGCGGTGACTTTGTCTTTATGGATGGGATCGACGAGAAACATGATGAAGCCGCCGCCACCGGCCCCGGAGATTTTGGCGCAGTACGCGCCAGCCTGGAGCGCACAGGCGTACAGGGCTTCAATGTGTTCGTTGGTGATCTGGCTGGCCATGCGTTTCTTCGATTCCCAACTGCCGCGCAACACCTTGTGCAGGCTTTGAAAGTCGCCGCGCAACAGGCACTCCTTCATTTGGAATGCCTCTTCCTTGATGGCGTGCATGGCGTCGAGGGCGAGCTCGTTGCGGTCACGCACATTGCGCGATTGTTCTTGAATGATGTCGGCCGAGGGGCGGGATTTTCCGGTGAAATAGAGGAGCAGCGAGGCCTCAAGCTCGGAGACGACCCACTCCTTGACGCGGAGCGGGTTGACTAGCACGCGGCCGTTGCCGCCGAACTCCATAAAGTTGAAGCCGCCGAAGGCCGCCGCATATTGATCCTGCTTGCCGCCCTCGAGGCCAGCCTCGACGCGCTCGATGACGAAGGCGGTATGCGCGAGCTCGTAGTCGCCGAGGGGAAGATTGAGCCACTCGGCATAGGCCGCGAGCATGGCCACCGTGAGCGTGGAGGAGGAACCCAGGCCGGAGCCGGCAGGAACGTCGACCCGCGTGCTGATGCGGAGGCTGAGCGGCTTGCCCTGGTTGAACTCGCGGACCACATGGTTGTAGACGGCCTTGAAAAGGTCAAGGCGGCCGTCGTTGGGAAGCACGGCGGTGGAGGGGTAGGAGGCGCTCTGGCCGAGGTCGGCGGAGACGAACTCGACCATACCGGTCGAGAGAGGCTCGAGAGCGGCGTAGGCGTAGTAATCGATGGTGGCGTTGAGGATGGCGCCGCCGAACTCGTCGCAGTAGGGAGAGACGTCGGTGCCGCCACCAGCCAAACCAAGCCGAAGCGGGGCTCTGGAGCGAATCAACATATTTGCTGCAGCCCATTGTAAATGGAAGGGACTGTGGGGCTGCTGGCTTCGGGGCTGCGGGGCTGCGGGCGAGGAGGAGCGGCCGGAACAGAAGAACGCGATGCGCGCTCCTCTGTGCCGGTCTTATTCAGGTCTCTGACCGCATGAATTCGCTTTTCAGATTTCGTGGTTCCAAGGTCTCAGAATCGAGACCTGGGGCACCCCAAGATCGTGCACGGTTGAGCGGTCAGAAACTTAGTGCGGTAAGACGAGCAGACTGGCCGCGAGCAGCTTCTCCGTGAGGCGGTCGAGGGCCAAGGGGTATTTGTAGGACATGTTGCGAATGCTCATGCCGAGCATGACAGCGGTTTCGACCTGGGTGTACTCCTGGAGCACGACCCGGCTCAGAATTTCGCGATCGAGCCGGCCGAGCTTAGCGAGGCATTTCTCGATATCAAGGACAAAGATGACAGCGTCTTCAAAGGTGCGGACGGGGCGGCTGGATGCCCATCCGCGGGCGACCGGATCGCCAAGGATGGACGGCGCCCTGCCCACCTGCATCGATGCGTAAAGGTAGCGCCGCAACAAGCTTTCGGTGTGTTTCCGGTAGAAGGCCAGGTTGGCCGGCGGCTTGGCATGGGCCGCTGCCGGCTCTGCCTGGGGCCGTGCCTCGGGTTTTCGTTCCCATCTCCTGCGTTCGATCCGCCATACTGCCCGGGAAGTGCTTGTTTCCCAAACCATGGGCAACTGGAGAGCTGCACTCATTGCGCACCTCCCGCAGCCTGAGCTACCGCCCAAACCCTGGTAAGCTGCTTACGGCCCGGACGGCCACGCCGCTTGCGGCTCTCCGGGGTTGGAAACGTCCTCAACTTCGACTCACACTCTTTGCAATACACACTCCTGAGTGTCTGGGCGCGATACCAAAGACAACCGCACCCTTCGCAAACTTTCAATTGCACGCGCACTTCCATGACTGATTCTCCGTATTTGTTTCATCTCCCGACGGAGGTTTGTGTTGCAGGTTGTTCCGCGGGGTGAAGAGAACCAGGCGAGGCAACTCAGATTTCTCCTGTCCTGATGGGGGATTGCCACCTGTGCTCTCTTGTTGTCTGTCATGACCATTCGTGCGCAGATCCTGGAATTTCCCGATTGGCGTGTTTTCCGGAGCCGTTCGAAGCGGCGCCGGGATTGGGAGGAGGAAAGCCGGAACTCAACAAGCTGAACCGGCAAATGTTTATCCGCCGCTTGTGAAGGCACGATTCCGCCTCCGCTCAAGAAACAGCGAATAGACGTTTTCCTAAAGATTCCCACAAGTCAATGCGTGATTAAGTAAACCCAATGTAGGGATATGCTTCTTCAGCGTCAACGCCGGGCTGCAGATTTCCAATCGATCACTTTCCAATCGCCGCACAAATGCTGAAAATGAAGGCCAACCAGCCCTGATAAGTTTTCCAAGAGAAAGCAATAAGGTTAAAGACTTATTGCTGGCGGCAAATTTTCCACAAATGAACTTTACTCAGATGCACGAGCGCCTCCGCCTGGAACTGCTGCGCAGGATCCAGCGGGGCACGCTCAGCGTCTCGTTATTGGCTCGGCAGACAGGCTTCGGGCAGGCGCACCTCTCCAATTTTCTGCGCAGCCGGCGCCAACTTTCGCTGGAGGCGATGGATCGCATCCTGGCCGCCCAGCGCCTGACGGTTGCCGATCTGCTGCCCGCGCTGCCCCAAGGTGGGTTCTGGCCGGAAGATGAGAGCGCCGGGGCAGTCCCGGTGGTTTCACACGCCACGGCGCTTTTCGAGCCGGTGATCCGGCCTTCGGCGGTGCAGCTTATGCTGCATCTGCCGTCAGGGACTTTGCATTCAGTGCGCGCAAAGGCTTCAAACGTGCGCCGCGCATGGCAGCGCTTTGTCGCCATCCGTATTTCGTCGGCTGACGCTCTGCCCATGGAGCCCTTGGTGCTGCCCGAGGCTATTGCGCTGATCGACCGGCACTACAACTCGCTGCTTCCTTACCGGCCGAACCGGCCCAATCTTTATGCGATCCGCCACGGCTCGCACCTTACGCTCCGCTATGCAGAATTTCAGTCAAGCCGCTTGATTCTCCGACCGCACAATATCGCGTTTCCAGTGGAGCTGATCGCGATGGATGCGGAGGAGTCGCCCAGCGATTTGTTGACGGGCAGGATTGCGCTGATTCTGAATGAGATTTGAGGGAAGTCCTGAAGAGATTGGGCTGCGCCGGCAACGAGTTTGTAATGCTGCTGCCCCGCGACAAAACCGGGACCTGCGAGGCGGTGCTGCAGATGGTGCGGCCCGGCGTTGCGCGCCTTAGAGCGAGCGTGAAACTTGGACCGCGTTGCGTCAATCCGCGGGGTAGGTTCCGTCTGCCAAATCGCGTTCGGCGGCAATGAGGTCTTTTGGCCGGCCAAGATCGCGCCAATAGGAGCCGTCGGAGCGGAAGCCGAGGATGGGTTCGCCGTGTTTTGCGAGGCGCACGTAGGCATCGATGATGGAAAAAGTGCCTTCCTCCTCGAGTTTCGCGAAGATGCGCGGCGAGACGACGTGAATGCCGGCGAAGGCGAGCGCCGGAAACGGCTGCGCCGGGTGGTCGCGCATGGGATCGCTGTCTGATGCCATGCCGCGGCCGCGGAGCTGATCCTGCGCATCGAAGAGCAAGGGGCGCGAAGTGGGGCGCTCGGCAACGGCGAGTGTGGCGAGAGCGTGGCGTTGCGCGTGAAATTGCGTCATACGCGCGAGATCGATGGTGCTGAGCACGTCGACGTTGTGAATGAAGAATGGCTCTTCGGCACTCGCGCCGGATTCAAGAAAGAACCATGCGGCTTTTTTGAGGCCGCCGCCGGTGTCGAGCAAAACCTCTTCGCGCGAGAGTTCGATCCTCATGCCGAAGTTCTGGTTGGCGGCGAGGTAAGCCACAACCTGGTCGGCAAAGTGATGGACATTCAGGATGACTTCGCGGACGCCAAAGGTGCGCAGGCGGGAGAGGGTGATTTCAAGCAGCGTGCGACCCGCGATGGTGACAAGCGCCTTGGGACGGTCGCCGGTGAGGGGACGCAGGCGCGTGCCCAGACCCGCGGCAAAAACCATCGCTTTCATTTAAGCGGATTCCCCGGGCTGGCCTGACTTTCCCAATCCCATCTTTTCAGGCCCCAGCTTTTCCAACTGTGTGTGGCGGACCTGGACCTCAAGGCCCTTGGTGGCGCGCAGATGCTGCGCCAACTGCTCTGCGAGATAGACGGAGCGGTGCTGGCCGCCGGTGCAGCCGAATGACACCATGAGATTTGAGAAGCCGCGGCTTTGATAGCTGGCGACACTCGCATCCACCAGCGATGCGGCGTGAGAGAGAAACTGATGCACGCTCTCCTGGCGATCGAGGTATTCGATGACCGCTTCGTCTTTGCCGGACAATTGCCGAAAACGCGCCTCGCGGCCGGGATTGGGCAGGCTGCGGGCATCGAAGACGAAACCTCCGCCGTGGCCGGCCTCATCGGCGGGCAGCCCGTTGTGAAACGAGAAGCTGAAAATGCGCACCGTGAGACCCGCGGCGGGCGCGGAGAGATTGCGCAATTTTTCCGAGGCCTGCATGGCCTCGAGGGCGTCGAGCAGCGAGGGCAGAGCGACCGGCAGCCGGACGTTCTCCGCGAGCCAGCGGAGGTTTTTGAGCGCGAAAGGAACGCTTTGCAGAAAGTGCGCCTTGCGCTCGTAAAAACCGCGGAAGCCGTAGGCCCCGAGCGCCTGCAGAATGCGCACGTAGACGTAGGCGTAGTAGTGCTCCATGAAGGCCGCGCGGTCGAGATCGATGAAGCCGGCGAGGCAGTCAAGATAGTCGTCGAGGAGTTTCTGGCGCAGAGCCTGAGGCAGATCGGCCTTGCCGTCGTAGAGCAGCGAGGCGATGTCGTAGTGCAGCGCGCCTTTGCGGCCACCCTGGTAGTCGAGAAACCAGGGCTGGCCCGAGCGCAGCATTACGTTGCGCGATTGAAAATCGCGATAGAGAAAATAATCATGCGGAGCGGCGAGCAACAGCTTGGTCAAGCGGCTGAAGTCGAGTTCCAGCGCCTGTTCGTTGAAGGGTATGCCGGCAAGGCGGAGGAAGTAGTACTTGAAATAGTTCAAGTCCCAGGCGATGGACTGGCGGTCGAAGCTGGAGCGGGGATAGCAGACCTTGTAATTGAGGTCGCGGCCCGCCAAGACCTGAAAGCGGGGCAGCACGGCGACCACTTTGCGATAGGCTTCGATGACCTCGGGCGCGATGTTCTCCGCGGAACGATTGGCGCTGAGGAATTCGAAGAGCGTGGTGTCGCCCAGATCCTCTTCAAGGTAAGCGCCGTGGCCCAGATCCTCAGCGTAGATTTCGGGGACGGGCAGGCCATGGCGGCGAAAGTGCCGGGAAAACTCGAGAAAGGCAAGGTTCTCTTCGCGCACGGAGTGGAGAATGCCGACGGCGGTGTGGCCCGAGCCGGAGAGGCGGATGATATTGCGCCCCGAGCCGCCGAGCTGGCCCTGAAGCGGCTGCACGTGGTCAGCCGGCAAATGAAAGTGCTGCTCGAAGAGGCGTTTTAGAGCGTCCATGAAGGGCTTCCCTGTTTCTCGTCAAGGTACTTCGATAACGATAGCGATGCCGGGGAAGGGGACGCAAGGCAGGCAGGCGGACGACGCGTTTATCCGGCTTCATGCCGCGTATCCACGCCATCAAAGCGCGTATACCGCGAGTCGAAGTGCATTTGCACTGTGCCGGTGGGGCCGTTGCGTTGCTTGGCGATGATGATCTCGGACTTGGCCTTATCTTCGGCCGAGATGTCTTCGTCGCGGCTGTAGTAGGCCTCGCGGTGAATGAAGACGACCACGTCGGCGTCCTGCTCAATTGAACCTGACTCGCGGAGATCGCTGAGCATGGGCCTCTTGTCGTCGCGTTTCTCGTTGCTGCGCGAGAGCTGGGAGAGCGCGACCACGGGCACCTGAAGCTCCTTGGCCATGGCCTTGAGGCCGCGGGAGATGGCGGAGACCTCCTGCACGCGGTTTTCGTATCCTTTTTTCACTCCCGGCACGGTGGCCGACATCAACTGCAGGTAGTCGACCACGATGAGATCGAGACCACCGGCGTTCTGCTTGAGGCGGCGTGCCTTGGCACGCATCTCGGCCAGCGACGAACCGGCCGAGTCATCGATGAAGAGGTGCGACTCCACGAGGAGGCCCAGCGCGGACTGGAGCTTTTCGTGGTCCTCGCGGCCGAAGAAACCTTGCTGGAGCTTGCGCTGATCGACGCTGGCCTGCGAGGCCAACATGCGTCGCAGGAGCGACTCCTTGCTCATCTCCAGGCTGAAGATGGCCACGATCGCATTGTGGCGAATGGCCGCGTTCTGCGCGATGTTGATGGCGAGCGCGGTTTTGCCCATGGAGGGGCGCGCGGCAATGATGATGAGCTCGCCCTTCTGCAGGCCGCTGGTCTGGCGGTCGAAATCGGTGAAGTAGGTGGGCAGGCCAGTGACTTCGCGGCCTTGCTTGTACAAGTTATCGATCGACCCGAAGGAGTCGCGAACGATCGCGTCGAGGGGCTGCAGGCCCTGGGTGAGGCCGGATTGGCTGACTTCGAGCAGCTGCGATTCGGTTTCGTCGAGGACGCCGATGGCGTCCTGGCTCTGGTCGGCGGCCTTAGCGATGGCGGCCGAGCAGATGCCCATGAGCCGGCGTAACAGGCTCTTGTCCTTGACGATGCGGATGTAGTCTTCGATGACTGGGCGGCGGGGCAAGCCCTCCGTGAGCGACGCGAGGTAAGCCACGCCGCCGACGGCTTCGACCTCCTTGTAGCGGGAGAGCTCGTTGGACAGCGTGACAATATCGACAGCCCGGCCCGTGTCGATTAACTCGCTCATGCGCAGGAAGATACGGCGATGGGAGTCGAGCGAGAAGTCGTCGGGCTTGATGACTTCGGCGGCCTCGGCGTGGGCGGCGTTATCGAGCAGAATCGCGCCCAGAATGGTCTTTTCCGCGTCGACGTTCGCGGGCAATCCGGCATCGAGGGTGAGGTCGGGGACGGTGGCCATCTTGAAAATGAGTGTAGGACAGAATGCCTCGACGATGGCCTGTGAAGAATCGCGACGGTCACTGGAAAAGAGGACAAATCTGCCGATGCGGTATCGACATATGCACTCAGTGTTGATGGTTTTCTGGGGCGAAAGGTAGGTGGTTGGACGACAAATGCAGGTCCTTCGACTTGTTTGGCGTGCAATCGTGCCGATTGCGCGCCAAACTGCGTTCAGGATGACAGCGGTATTTGTGTTGCGAATTTTAGAGACAGAACATTAGTGGGGATCCGTCATTGAGGCGTTGAGACCGTTGAAGATCTGGTCGAATTTGCCGGATTCGGCCGCAAAGCGCAGACTCTTGACGTTTTCGACGCAGATTTCGGGCGGAGTGGGCCGCTGCTTGAGGATCTGCATGACTTCTGCGATGAACTGATGGAGGGGCATGGCGCGCGGATCGCCGGCGCCGCTCATCAGATTCGTAGCCACGTAAGGAGGGACCAGCTCCAGCACCTCGATGCCGGTCGAGCGAAGCTGGTAGCGGAGCGAAAGCGTGTAGGAGTGAATGGCGGCCTTGGTGGCGCAATAGGTGGGCGTGAGCGCGAGAGGCAGAAACGCCAGACCTGAGGAGACGTTGAGGATGGCCGCGCGCGGCTGCTCGCGGAGGTGAGGCAAGAGCGCCGCGGTGAGGCGGATGGGGCCGAGGAGATTGGTGGCGACGGTGGCTTCGGCATCGGCAAGATCGGGCTGCTGCGCCAGAAGCTTCTCAGCGCGCATGATGCCGGCGTTGTTGATGAGGACGTTGAGCGAGGGAAACTCGGCGACCGCTTTGGCGGCAAAGTCGCGGATTGCGGCCGGGTTCTGGATGTCGAGCAGGAGCGACTTCATGCCGGGGTTGGCGGCGGTGGTTTCGTCGAGCGCGTGCTGCCGCCGGCCGGCAATGATCACCTGGTTGCCGAGCGCGTGAAGGGATTCTGCAAGGCCGCGGCCAATGCCGGAGCCGCCGCCAGTAATGAGGATGGTGTTACCGGTGAGATTCATGGCGTTCGTGCCTCTCCAAGAGCCATCATAGACCGATTGTGAGAAGCGCAGATTACAGCAGTGGGACGCAGCAGGGCGCAAGCACGCGATTGAGGACTATGGTGCAGATTCGGCGTTGATTTCAGCCATTTTGGGCGAAAATCTGAGATGATAACAAGATGTGCCTGAGGGCAAGTTGAAAAGACAGGAACCACCGTTCAAGTGAAACCCGCCATGCGCCGTGTGGCGCTGATCTACAACCCGGTATCCGGCCAATATTCCGCGCGAGGGAGGGCGGCCATTGAGAAAGCTCTGGCCGTGTTTCGCGAAGCGGGAGTTGCGGCCGAGGCGGTCGAAACCAGAGAGGCCGGGGAAGCAACGATTCATGCGCAGCAGGCAATGAGCGATGGTTGCGATACGGTTCTGGCCTGCGGCGGCGATGGCACGGTGCACGAAATTGTGCAAAGTTTGGTGAGCACCGATGTGGCGCTGGGCGTGATTCCGCTGGGCACGGCGAATGCTCTGGCCTCGGATCTGGGGCTGATTGGCGCACCGGCCAAGGTGGCGCGCAAGCTGCTCGAGGCTGAGCCGGCGCGCATCTCCGTGGGCCGCATCCATTTCCAGGACCAGGCGGGGAATCCCGATTCGCGCTACTTCATCGTGGCCGCGGGAATCGGTGCCGACGCGCTGGTGATGTCGCGCATGGACGCGGGACTGAAACGGCGGCTGGGCTACGTGCTTTACCTGATCGAGTGCTTCCGCACGTGGGCTACCTTTTCGTTTCCGCTGTTTGAGGCGGTTCTGCCGGAGAACGGAAACGGCGGCGGCCGCGTGGTGGATGTATCGCAGTTGCTGGCAGTGCGGGTGCGCTCGTTCGGCGGGGTTTTGAATACACTGGCTCCGGGAGCCAGTTTGAGCAACGGCAGCCTGAGCCTGCTGGCGTTCAAGACGCAAAGCCGGCTGCGCTATTTGTCGTTTCTGCTCGCGGCGCTGGCCGGGCGGCACACATTCAACGGCTCCGTCGAGTTGCTGGAGACACCCAGCATCGACGTCCGTGCGCACAATGGTTCCCGCGAATCGTTGCTGGTGGAAGCGGATGGTGAGGTGCTGGGCTCCTTGCCGGTGCGGCTGGAAGTCGTGCCCCACTCACTGACGCTGCTGGTTCCTCCCGGCGCACAGCCGTGACGCCAACGGCTCCTACCGGCTGCGCGCGTCATGCGGCGACAGCTTCCAGGTAAACAGGAGCAGTGCGATCGCTAGAACGACCGCGAGGACAACCGCATGGAGCGCCACGGTCCAGCCGTAGTGCTGGGCCAGGACGCCGATGCCCTCGCCTTCGGCGGTGCGACCGAGATAGCCAAACAAGCCCAGGAACCCGGCGGCCGTGCCCACGGCTTTTTTCGACGTGAAGTCGAGCGCGCTCACGACGAGGAGCAGCACCGCGGGATAAACAAAGAAGCCGATGACGCCGAAGAGGCCGAGGCTGATCCATAGTTTGCCCGGTGGGCCGTAGATGATTCCCAGGTAGGACAAAAGCACGGGAATCATGCAGAGGACGCTGATCATGCCGCGACGGCCACCCAGCTTGTCAGAGAGCCAGCCCATGAGAATGGTGCTGAAGATGGCGGAAAACTCGAGCGCGGCCGTACTGACGCCGCCTTCGCCGAGGCTGGCATGCTTGACCTCTTTGAGATAGGTGGGGCCCCAGTCGAGCATGGCGTACCGGGCGATATAGACAAAGAAATTGGCAAAGGCAAAGAGCCAGAGATAGCCGTTTTTGAGGATGTAGTTCACCAGCAGATCGCGGGTGCCCAGCTCCTGCTCGCTCTGCTTGCGAACGCCGGCAGGATAGTCGTTGCGCCACTCCTCGATGGGAGGAAGGCCCACGGATTGCGGAGTGTCTCTGAGCCGGATGAGGAGATAGATGGCGCAGAGGATGGCAAGGACTCCGGGGACGTAGAAGGCCGAGCGCCAGCCGAGCAGGAAGGTGCTGTAGGCGACAAGGAGCCCGGTTAGTCCGCCGCCGACGTTCTGCGCGACATTCCAGAACGCAAACATGGTGCCGCGCTCGTTGACACTGTACCAATGGCCGAGAGAGCGCCCGCACGGCGCCCATCCCATGCTTTGCGCCAGCCCATTCAAGGCCCAGAGCGTAAGTTGCACGTGATAGCTGCTGACGGCGCCAAACGCGAAGTTGCAGATGGCGGTGAGCAGCAAACCGAGAGGCATGAAGTAGCGGGGATTGCTGCGATCGGACCACGCGCCCATGAAGAGCTTGCCGACGCCATAGGAGATGGCCGTGGCGGCCAGGATGTTGCCCACCTGCTCCATGCTGTAGTGCAGGGAGAGGCCCATTTCCCGGGAGACAACGGGAAGATTGTTGCGGACAAAATAAAACGTGGCGTAGCCGATGAAGGTGGATTCGAGAATCTGCCAGCGCATCTTCGGATAAAGCCGCTGCACCCGCTCCCTGGGAACCGGTGGGATGTGCGGCGCAGGCCGAAGCAAAGGCGGATTCCAATTCATGAAGGTACCTCGTGGCCCAAATGGATGGCGCCGGCTGCTTGAAATGACCAGCCGGCGACAGCAACACAATTCCCTATCCGCCAAGCGCCAGCATCAAGGCGCCCGGGCGGGAAGGTTCTCAGGAAAACGACCGGCTTCTCACTCCGTGTAGAGATAGCCCTTGGCAGTTTCCAGGAAACTCGCCAGATCGTTCGCCTTCCAGTCGTCGCTGCGGTCGAGCTCGCGCGCCAGCAGATTGGCGACCGTGGGCGCGGCTTCGATGGCGGCACGCGCATCGAGAAAGAGCGCACGGGTGCGCCGCGCTAACACATCTTCGACCGTACGCGCCATCTCATAGCGCGCCGCCCACACCACCTCGCGGAGGCGGAAGGGCAGACGCGGGTGCAACAGGGCGTCAAGAGCGGGGTCTTCGCCGGAAAGAGCCTGCAGGGCCGGCAGATCGGATCCGTACTCGGACTCCCACGGGGAGGTCGCGGTGGCCGCCTCCGAAGTCCAACCATGCAGTTTCAGATCCACGGTTCGCGATGGACTCTTCGGCAACGCTGTGACCTCGACGGCGCGGTCGATGGTGTCCTGACCCATGCGGCGATAGGTGGTCCACTTGCCGCCGGTGACGGTGACCAGGCCGGTAGGCGAGACCAGAATCGTGTGATCGCGGGAGAGCTTCGAGGTTTTGGCATGGCCTTTGCGGACCAGCGGCCGCAGGCCCGAAAAAACGCTGAGGATCTCTTCCGGCTGCGGCGCGTGACCGAGATACTTGGCGATATGGTCGCGAAGAAAGGCCTTCTCCTCAGGCAGGGCGCGCGGCTCGGGCGACGAGGAGTCGACGGGAACATCGGTGGTTCCGACGATTAGCGCGCCGAGCCAGGGAATAGCAAAGAGGACGCGCCCATCGGCGGTCTTGGGAATCATCAGCGCGGTGTTGCCGGGCAGGAAGGAACGCGGCAAGACGAAATGCGATCCCTGGCTGACGGCGAGCAACGATTTGTGGGATTTCGCGTCAAGGTCGATGATGTGTTCGACATGAACGCCGGTGGCGTTGACGACCGCCTTGGCCTGAAGCTCGAAAACGGCGCCGTCTTCCTTATCGCGCGCCTGGATACCGATGACTTTGCCTCCGTGCTCGATGAGGCCTGTGGCTTCAACATAATTGACGGCCACGCCGCCGAGATCCTGAAGCGTGCGCAACAATGTGATGGCGTAACGGGCATCGTCGAACTGGCCATCGTGGTAGAGAATGCCGCCGCGCAGGCCTTCGCTTTTGACGCCGGGGAGTTTTTCCAGTGCGGCCTTGCGGGAGAGTACCTCGGAACGGCCGAACGACAGTTTTCCTGAGAGCCGTTCATAGACTTTGAGGCCCATCCCGTAGTACGGAAGCGAAAAATAGCTGTAAGCGGGGATGACGAAGTTGAGGTCGTGGACCAGGTGGGGCGCGTTGCGGAGCATGTAGCCACGCTCGCGCAAGGCGTCGAGAACCAGTGTCACGTTCATCTGCTGGAGATAGCGGACGCCGCCGTGCACCAGCTTGGTGCTGCGGCTGGAGGTCTCCTTGGCGAAGTCGGAACGCTCCACCAGCAAGGTGCGATAGCCGCGCGATGCGGCCTCAACGGCGGCACCGAGGCCGGTGGCCCCGCCGCCGATCACTAGAACGTCCCATGGCCGCGCATTGCCGCCGAGTTCCTTGAGAATTTCATTGCGATTGCTCACGCCTGTACATTCCTTTCATGGTTACCAGAGTCCGGAAAGCAACACGATCCAAGGCGCGGCACGCTCCACGGCGTGAATACGCAGTGAAGGTTTGGCAGGCCGACACACCCCGCCCTGAATCAACTGGATTGCTGTTTTTCCGCCCAGACTCTGGTCTCTATATGGGCGTGGAACCGCGGGGCTGAATCGCCGCGGTTTCGATGGCAACAGCGCCTCTCGCATGGAGCGGGTGCGCTGATGAGTCCAGTTTATCACTCCGGCGGCCGCCCAGGGCTCCTCGAAGCCGCCCTGCTGCGAATGGTTCAGGAAGCAGGATGCGCCGGCCGCTTGATACGGCCGACGCATCGGTTTCATGCGCTGTTCCCACCCTGTCGCCAAAGAACGGCGACAAGGGTGGGGCAACCGCATTTTCTTAGTAGGTGACCTTCAAACCAAACTGGACGATGCGCGGTTCAAAGGTGCCGGTGATGGTGCCGCCGCCCAGGCTGGTGGGAGCAGAGGTGTTGTTGTCAGTACCGGAGACCGTGCCACCGCCCGAGCCGCCCGGCAGATAAAGGTTGGTGTGGTTGAAGATGTTGTAGAGCTCCGAACGGAACTCAATCTTGACCCGCTCGATGGGAGTATTGAACTTCTTGTTGAAGTCCAGGTCGGTTTCGTAGTAGGCCGGGGTGCGGCCAAAGTTCTTGGGCAGGTTGCCGAACGGGCTGGAAATCGTGCCGCCCGTGAGCAGCGCGCTGCCGGTAGTGTAGGTGGACGGAAGGGTCAAGGACGCGGGGTTGACGTACTGCACTGTGCCGTTTGCGAGCTGCACCCTGTTGAGGTAGGAGGTGCCGGGAACGAGGTTGGGACGGTATGCGGCGAATCCGCGCCAGTTCTGCGTCAGCTGAGGCGAAACGGCATTGGCCGAAGCCGGCGAATACTGAATATTGAAGGGGGTTCCGGCGTCCATGGTGTTCACGCCGCTGATCTGCCAGCCGCCGATGATGGCGTTGGTCACCGGGTTGGCACCGGGGAGCCAACGCCGTCCCTGGCCGAACGGCAGTTCGTAGACCAGCGTGGTGACGTTGGTGATGGGCAGGTTGTAGTCCGATTGGCCGTAGTCGCCCTGAATGTTGTAGCCGTTCTGCGGGCACGGCGTATTGGCTTCGAGGGTCGACGAGGCGTTGTCCATGGCATGCGACCAGGTGAAAGAGTTCAACAGGGTCAAGCCGCCGGTATAACGCTGCTCATAGCGGGCTTGCAGGGCATTGTACGAGGAGTGGAACTCGCTCAAAGCCTGGGTAATATCGCCGTTGCTGAAGGTGGGATAGAGGGTTGGATTATTGAGCAGGTAACCGCCCCAGCTCATGTAGGGACGCTGAAACTGGCCTGCCGGGATTCCGGGATACTGTCCGGCGGTCGTGAGAGGCAAGGCCGGATTCCTCTGGTTGGCATTGATGAAGCCCTGCAGATGAACGCCGTGATTGCCCACATAGGCGAGGTCGACCTTTGTGTTCTTGCCCAGACCCTTCTGCACATCGAGGAACCAGCTCTCGGCATAGCCGTCCTTGGTGTTGAGCGGGATGGAGTCGATGTCATCCGTGCCGGCGCTGAAGGTCGTGGCCAAGCCCGCGGGGAAGCCCTGCGACATCCGAACGAATCCGTTCGTGCTTCCGCTTGCGAAGCCGGTTGTGGTTCCGGTGGTAGACGGGTTGCTGACCACGGTATAAAGAGCGAAGGGCGCGTTGATGGCAATGTTGTTGCCCGAACCGGCACGCCAATAGTGAATAAAGGCCGTGCCGTATCCGCCGCGGAGTACGATGCTCGGCGTGAGAGCAGCAGCAAATCCAAAGCGTGGCGCCCAGTCGTTCTTATTGGGATGGACCAGCGACTTCCCGAACACGCCGCTGCCGCTATAAGGCTGGATGCAGGCAACGCTGCCGCACAGCGGCGACATGGCAGTCGTCCAGCCCGGCTGGAGCGTCTGCATAGTCCCGGTGGTGGTGTTGAAGTTGGAGAGGAAGTTGTCGCGCTCCCACCAGGGCGAACCATACTCCCAGCGCAGACCGATATTGAGGGTCAACTTCGAGCTGACCTTCCAGTCATCCTGGGCGTAAGCGCTGTCCATTTCCTGGTAGACGTGGGTGATGAAGTAAGTGGCCAATGAATAGGCGCTGCTGGTTCCGAAGAGGAAGTCGGCCCAGTAGGTGTCACCGACTTTGCTTGTGCTGGGGCAGTTGCTGCCGGCCGAGGTCGGGCAAACGCTGTAGCCGCCGCCGTAGGTGAAGGAGCCGTAGAGCGGATTGGAGTCTTGAATTTCCTGCCAGACCTTCTCCCACTCATAGCCGAACTTGAGCGAGTGGTGGCCCTTGACCCACGAGAAGTTCAACTTGGGGTCGACCAGGGAGGGGTTCTGCCATTGCGGGTTGGTGCTCTGGCGGCCGAAGGACGAGAAACCGCCGGAGATAGCAATCGACGGCAGGCCGCCGGAGACGCCGGCGATGGTCGGCAAGCCGGGGATGGTGCCCGCTGGAAACGTGGTACTGCCGATCGCGAAGGTCCACTTGCCAGCCTTGGTCTCTGAGAGCGCCAGGCGCGCATCGAGGAACTTGTTGGCGCTGAACGCGTGGTTGTAGCCGGCCGCAACCTGTTCATCGTGGATGAGAATGTGGCCGTTGGTCTGCATATCGATGGGCTCGGGCAGGAGGTTGTAGTTCTTGCCAATCTCCTTGCGATCGCTGACCTTGAGGAACCACGAGGAGTTCGCGTTCTGCTGGAAGTCGAGTCGCAGATCGCCCTTGTCGGCGTGGTCGGTAAACGGCGCGTTCAAGGGGCAATCGTTGGTGGCCACGCCCGAGGACGTGCCGCTGGTCACCGTGCATTTGCCGGGAAGAGCGCTGGTATACAGGCTGGCAATCTTCAAGGCCGTAGGATCGGCGTCGGCCTTGGCCTGCGTCGGCCAACTGGCATACGGCGTGCCCGCAGGGATGTAGGTACCGGGACTCCACGGATCCTGCACGGCTACGGCCAAATTGCCGTTGAGCTCATTGGTCGTGGGCACGGTATCGATGACCGTGGGCGTGAGAGTCTGGCGGAAGCCTTCGTAATCGACGAACCAGAAGAACCGGTTCTTGATGACAGGTCCGCCAAAGTTGGCGCCAAACTGATTGCGGTTGAAGACCGGCTTGAAGAACGGATAGACCGCGCCGGTGACAGCGTTGGTTGAGATCGGCTTGATGTAGCCGAAGGCGTTCAGGTCGGTGTTGCGAATGAACTCATACAGGGTGGTGTGGAACTGGTTGGTACCGCTCTTGGTAGCCACGTTGACCGTGGCGCCAGAGGAGCGGCCGTACTCGGCGCTCTCGTTGTTGGTGATCACTTCAAAGTTCGCGACCGAGTCAGGCGGGGGCTGGATGATCTGATTGTCGAAACCCTGGTTGCTCTCGCCGTAGGAGTTGTTGTCCATGCCGTCGATCATGTAGTCGTTGAACATGCTGCGCTGGCCGTTCACGTTGAAGGAGCCGGCGCGCGTAAACGAGGTGACCGAGGTGGTGGTGGCGTCGGCCGGAGCTCCGTGAGCACCCACGACGTAATCCACGAGGTCGGAGTAGTTGCGGCTCACCAGCGGCAGAGACTGCGTCTGATAGCTGGTGATGGTCTGGTCGCGCTGGCTCGATTCGGTTTGAAGCTGCAAAGCAACATCGCTGACCTCGACTGTAGTAGCCTGGGCCGTGCCCACCTTCAAGGACAGATCGATGCGCACACGCGCGCCGACGGAGACCGAAACCGACTTGGCCTCAGCGATCGCGAAGCCGGGGGCGCTGGCGGAGATTGTGTAAACACCGACGCGCAGCGACGGAACTTCATAGTCGCCGGATTGATCGGTCTTGACCACCGTGGCGATGCCAGTGGCGTCATTGGTGACGGTAACGGTCACGTTCGGAACCGCGGCGCCGCTGGCGTCGTGAATGGTCCCGACCAGGCCGCCCAGGTCGTATTGCGCAAAAGCCGTGCGCGAAGGAAGCATCAACAGAAGCGCCATGGCCAGAAAGATCCAACCAAATCCAAGAATGCCGGCTTTTGCCGCGCGGGATGTTCTGGTCTGGTACCCCACAGATCGGATTGTCGAATGCATATTGCCTCCCAATGTTCATGTTTCAACAACGGTTAAGTGTCTGCCCTGTTGATCAGGGCTACAGGATTCAGAAGATGCGACGTTTGGAAACCACTGCCCTTAAAGGAGGGCGAAGGGTCGAACCCGGACGCGAAGACAAGGGTTAGTCTGCGGGCTAGAGCCTGCAGTCATCCGCTTCGGCGGGTACGATCGAAAAAAGACTCGAAGTTGTCGAAGATGTCGAAATGATAGTAAGCAACGATATCACTGCCATCCTTTGTCACGTCCGTTACGTTTCGAAGAATGCACTGTGAAAAATCAGCTAAAGACAAAAATCCACCCCAAATCCTAGCTCTGTTCATCCGGCCCTTCTTACACACACGACCAGTATCGAAAAAGCTGCATTTGGCGGTGGATTTCTCTTAGTCTTTTCCGCGGGAGGAAGCTAACAAATACGAAATATACGTGTCAAGAAAAATCTGCACACGTGTGTGGACCGATGACTTGGGGGAACCGGTTAGCGAGACCCCTCAACCAAGCAAGCTGGCGGGCGCGGTCCAGGCCCGGTGCTGGCTATCAGCCACGCCGCGATACGTGAGCGTGCCCAGCCAGGTATTCAGGCCTTCGGCAAGGCCCGCATCCTGGCGGATTGCCTCGCGCGCGCCCTGGTTGGCGATGCGCAACACGTAAGGGAATGTGGAGTTTGTGAGCGCCAGAGTGGAGGTGTGCGGCACGGCGCCGGGCATGTTGGTGACGCAGTAGTGCACCACGCCATCGACCACATAACTGGGGTTGGAGTGGGAGGTAGGCCGGGCGGTCTCGACGCAACCGCCCTGATCGATGGCCACATCGACGATGACGGCGCCTTTCTTCATCTGCGAAACCATGGCGCGAGTCACCAGTTTGGGCGCGGTAGCGCCGGGAATGAGCACGCCGCCAATCACCAGATCTGCCTCGCGCGTCACCTGAGCGATGTTGTAGCTGTTCGAAGCCAGCGTGGAGAGGCGGCCGCCGAAAATGTCTTCGAGCTCGCGCAGACGGTTCAGGTTCACGTCGATGAGCGTGGTTTTGGCGCCGAAGCCCAGGGCGATGCGCGCCGCGTTGGTGCCAACCACGCCTCCTCCCAGAATGGCCACGTGAGCCGGGGGCACGCCGGGGACGCCGCCCAGCAAAATGCCGCGCCCGCCGCGCTCTTTTTCGAGATAGCTGGCGCCGACCTGCACGCTCATGCGTCCCGCCACTTCGCTCATGGGCGTCAGCAGGGGGAGATTTCCCTGGCGGTCGCGCACCGTCTCATAGGCGATGCCGACGACTTTGGATTCGAGCAGCTTTTCAGTGAGTGCAGGCACGGGAGCGAGATGCAGATAGGTGAACAGAACGAGGCCTTCGCGGAAGTAAACGTACTCGCTTTCGATGGGCTCCTTGACCTTGACAACCATCTCGGCCTTGCCCCAGGCGTAACCCGCATCGCCCACAATCTCGGCGCCGGCGTTCTGGTACTCGGCATCGGGGAAGCCGGACTGCGCGCCGGCCTGAGTTTCGACCAGGACTGTGTGACCGGCCTCGGTGAGCGCTTTTACGCCCGCGGGGGTGATTCCGACGCGGGATTCGTTGTCCTTGATTTCCTTGGGAACGCCGACAATCATGGTCTCTCCTCTTTCACGATGGTCCCAATTGGTTTGCGCGCCGGGGAGGGCTGCACATCAGAAGCCGGCGCCCGGCCATGTACTGGGGAGGGCCCAATCCGAGCGCGTCTACAGCCGGTTTGCAACTAAAGGGAATTTTACGGCGCAGGCGGCTTCCAATGTGTGCAAACTTTGTGGTAGAACAGCAAAATGGGAACGAAACGTGAACAAGATACGCCATTGGCGCAACAATCGCCTGAGGCGTTGCAATCCATAGAAAGCATCCAAACCGCGGCGGGCTTGGACGAACTGGATGGGGCCATCCTGCGCCACCTGGCGCGCCACGGCCGGGCGACGAATTTTGAGGTGGGCGAGGCGGTGGGGCTGTCGGCTTCGGCGGCGTCGCGGCGGATCCTGGCGCTGGAGGCTTCGGGAGCCATCCGCGGCTACCGCGCATTGATCGACGACCGGTTGCTGGGCAAGCATATGACGGTCTACATCCGCGTCACGCTGGAGCGGCAGTCGGCCGCGGTGCTGAGCGCGTTTGAGGCCGCCGTACGGCACTGCCACGACATTGTGAGCTGCCACCTGCTAGCCGGTCAGTATGACTACATCCTGGTGGCGCGCGTGGCGGGCATTGATGACTACAACCGCCTGCACCAGAACGAGCTCTCGCGCCTGCCGGGAGTGATCCGGCTGGAGACTAGCTTCGCGCTGAGGGATGTGCTGGAGGGGAAGAGCTAGGGAGTGCCGGGCCGCCGATCAGGCCTTCGACCAATGCGCGGTCCAGCCGCGGACGAGGGCATCGTCGAGCGCGGCCAGCGCCGGCTCGACGTTGCTGCCGGCGTCGATGGCGGCGAGAAGCTGCTGGGCGCGGTTGCCGATTTCGTCCGCAATCCTCGGATTCCGTTCACGCAGGACGGAGGAGAGAAATCCGGCCTGCAACGCCGCGTGGACGCGGCGCACACCCAGCTCGGTGGGCGCGCCTTCGCTGGCCAGATCCGGATCATCGGCAAAGCTGCCGTGCACGGGAACCTGGCGCGATGCGGCGCCGGTGGAGAAGATGGCGAAGACCTGCTGCGCACCCAGGGCAAACGCGAGGCGCGCGGTGATTCCGCCCGACCACATCGGTTTCAGACCGAGGTCTTTGGCGTGCTGCTCGATGGCGGCGATCTGGTCGAGCGTCAAAACGCCATCGGCGTGTAGCGCGTCGCGGATAAGGTGACGGGCGGCGATGCGGTCGGGACAGTCGAAGAGTACGAGGCGTGCGCCGGCCGCTCGCACCTTTTCCATCCATAAGAACGCAGCTTCAACACATCGTGATTCGTCATAAACGTCGTCGCCGGTGACGAGCGGCGTGTCGACGTAGAATGCCGGAACCGTCGTCCAGCCTTCGGTCCAGCGGCTGACGAGCGCGACCACTTGCTCCTGCTCTTCGAGCGTGAGCGGAACCAGACCGTATTTGCCTGCGGTGAATCCAAAGGAGCGGGCCGCCTGCAGGCCGGTCCAGATGGTGCGTGCGGCGGAGTCAGCATCCACCTGATAGCGATAGACGAGGCGAACTTTCTGATCGCGCGCCGCGGCAAAGAGGTCGCGGAGCGTGCTCGTGTCCACGATATTGAGCAGCGAGGCAACGCTCATGCGCTCACGCGCGGCCAAGGTCAGGTCGCCGTCGATGGCAACCTCAGAGATGCCGGCCTGCGCGGCGATGGCGATGACGCGCTTGATTTCGGCGAGATTGATTTCATTGGCGGAAGCGCCCGCGTGGATCGTGCCGCTCGCGATTGAGAGCAGCGAGAAACGATGCAGCGCGGCGGGGCCGAGGAGCCCCTGACTGCGGCCGGCTTCAAGCTTTGCGGCGAGGCGCACGACGGTTGCGGGCACGTCGGAGGGTTGCACGATGAGCCGCACGGTGAGCGGACGGAGAACGCCGTCGAGGGTTTGCAGGAACGGCGTGAACGCGGCAAAGACGCGGGCCAGACATTTGGCTTCGTCCCCGGCGGCATCGGCGAGGTCGAACTCCGGCAGCAGACGGTAGAGACGCGCGTTGACGCGCACGCCCACGTTCGTGGAGCAGAGCGTGCGCTCGAAGGCCGCCGCAATCAACTTCGCGTATTCATCGGGCCCGATGGGGCCTTCGCCCGCGCTCACCATGCGCTCGCCGTCGATCATGATTCCGAGCGGCATGGGACTCGGTGAATGCAGCGCGCGCGCTTTGGCCGAGGCGTAGGCGGCCCGCGCGATGGTTTCGGCGTTTTCGCCCTCGTCGCTCACGGCGAGCAGCGGACCGAAGCGAACGGCGTCGTATTCGTCGAGCCGCTTGGTCCATGGAGGGTACAGAGTGGGCCACTCGGCCATGAGTTCGCGCAGCGCGGCGCGATCGCTGGCGCGGACGCCGGTGAGCGCCAAGGCGCGGCGCTCGTACTCTGCGCGCAGGGCTTCGTCCTGCTGCGCAAAGTTGCCGGAGAGGCTTTGTGCGGGAAGCGCCGCGGGCGCGGCGAGCAGCGCGGCGCTCTGAAGGAAGCGTCGACGCGTGACGGCTGAAGATGGCTTGCGCACAGGCGTGTTTTCCGATGCCGGATTCAAGCGTCCGGAAGGATGCGGAGATTGTACGGCATTTTACGGCATGCGCAGGTCCAGTTTCCCAGGTCTCAAAAGCGAGATCTCCACCCCACGGACCAAGACCTGTCCGTGGGGGCCCGAGACCTGGGGCACCCGGGAATAGTGCAAAATCAAACGGTCAGAGACCTACGTCATCTCCGCGCGCGCCGCGCGCCAAAGGTCGAGGTCACCTTCGCGCGCGTAGCGGTCGATTTCCTTGAGCTCGGCGGCCGTGAACTTGAGTTTCTTGAGCGCATCGAGCGAGTCGTCGAGCTGCTCCACGTTGCGCGCGCCGACCAGCGCCGAGGTGACGCGATTGTCGCGCAGCACCCAGGCGATGGCCATCTGCGCGAGGGTCTGGCCACGGCCCTTCGCAACCTTGTTGAGCGCGCGTACACACTTGATGTTCTTCTCGCTCAGGAATTCCTTGAGCAGTGAGGAGTTCTCCAGCCTGGCGCGTGAATCGGCAGGAACGCCTTTCAGGTACTTGCTGGTGAGCAAGCCCTGCGCCAGCGGAGAAAACGCGATGCAGCCGACGCCGAGCTCGCCGAGCGTGGCCAGCAGACCTTCTTCTTCGATCCAGCGGTTGAGCATGGAGTAGGACGGTTGGTGAATGAGCAGCGGTACGCCCATGCCCTTGAGGATTTTGGCAGCGTCGCGCGTGCGCTCGGGGCTGTAGGAAGAGATGCCGACGTAGAGCGCCTTGCCCTGATGCACCGCGGAGACCAGCGCGCCCATGGTTTCCTCGAGCGGGCAGTCCTTCCAGGGGCGGTGCGCGTAAAAAATGTCGACGTACTCAAGCCCCATGCGCTTGAGGCTCGAGTCGAGCGAGGCGAGGAGATATTTGCGCGAGCCGCCGATGCCGTAGGGGCCGGGCCACATGTCCCAGCCGGCCTTGGTGGAGATGACGAGCTCGTTGCGCAGGCCGCGGAAGTCCTTGCTCAGGATGACGCCGAAGTTTTCTTCGGCCGAGCCGTAGGGAGGGCCGTAGTTGTTGGCGAGATCGAAGTGGGTGACGCCGCGATCGAAGGCGCGGCGGATGGTGGCGCGGCCGGTTTCGAAGACGTCGGCGCCGCCGAAGTTCTGCCACAGGCCGAGCGAGATGGGCGGCAGCACCAGGCCGGAGTTGCCGCAGCGGCGGAAGGTGGCGTGGTCGTAGCGGGTGGGATCGGGAGTGTAGGCGGTTTCCATTGTGCTCCTCACGGAAGAGATGCACCTACGAGTATGCCACCCGGGCCGCGAGTTATTCCTTCGGGCTGTGTAGGTGCGGCTGTGAATTCCGAGGGAGCATACTGCCGAGCGGGGCATCGAGTTCGATGGGGCCGGGCAGGACCTGGCCGGAGGCCATCTGCACGCCTTGCAGGAGAATCGCGGCGCGGCGCGTGCTGATGCGGTTCGCGGCGAGGGCCTGCATGATCTGATTACAGGCGAGGGCGCAACCCCTGGAGCCGTCGACGGGAGAAACCTCGATGTTGGATTCGAGAGGGCGGGCCGGCCGCGTGGGGCGTGGGGCGCGGCCGTGGAAATAACAGAAGGCGCCGCCGCGCATGGCGGGCGATTTGCAGTGAAGTCCACTGGGCATGATGTGGCGGCATTCTTTGTACTCGGACACAAAGCTCTCTCCTGTTTGCATTTCGGTAACGGGGTGCCCCCCCCCCAACGGGGGGTGATCGGACAATTCGCCTGTTTTCTGCGAGTTGCGGGGCAGGGTTCTCAAGTAAGTTGGCTGTTTTGAGGAATTTCAAAGCTGAAATCTTCAAAACAAAGATTTTGCGGGCCGTGACGCGGACTTTGAAGCCACGCGCGACGGCATGGGCACGCAGAGTGTGCTTGATCTCAGCTCAAGAGTAGCGAAATCAGGGGAATAACCTGCAAAGGGAGTGGAGCGGGAAGCGATTGAAAGGAAGGGAGAAAGAGGGGACTGCAGGCAGGGAGGGGGTTGACAGGGCGAGAGTGGGGATGGGGTGCGCAGGTAACGAACCGGAATGGGCGAGAAGGTGGGTTCCGGGTGGGTGACCATCCAAACGCAGCCACGATCCGAGACCCTGCGGCGTTTGAACTAAGCCGCTGGCGCGGCGGACGCTACACGTGCGATACTTCCGACATCGTGGTCTGCCTCGTGTCCGGAATCGCATCTCGCCTGTTTCTTCTATCTCTTTATTATTCTATTCGTTGCGGGCAGGAAATGATTCAACTCCCATAGCGCGACCGCATCCGCCGCAAACGCCACCGGCTCACTTCAAACGACCCTATCGAAACTGCCCCGGAGAAGAACGTGGGTCATCCCTGCTCATCGTGTCGGGGCAGTCCCGATAGAGACCTAACGTTTATGAGTACGAATCCGCGGAGTTTCAATGGCACGTTAGGTAGGTCACCTAATAGGCTGCCCAGCGCAGAGGACTGGACTGTTGACGACAATGTAACTTCCGGGTAGGCGACTGTCGTTAGCACATAATATGTCCGGTGTTTTTAGCAAATGAAGTGTCCGCATAACGGGCGGCGAGGATGGAGCCATGCGCGAAAGCATGGAGATCTATCCGAGGACCGC
>Ga0326728_10001761_pt1 | contig 74846 bp, 70 predicted proteins | sample MB3enrmetagenome_FD_207602 | JGI IMG/M metagenome (GOLD analysis project Ga0326728, IMG submission 207602) | Lab enriched peat soil microbial communities from McLean, Ithaca, NY, United States - MB31MN | ecosystem: Environmental > Terrestrial > Soil > Wetlands > Peat | place: USA: New York...
GTAGACATAATGGTTGTCAGTTGCCAAGCAGAGCTAACAAGCGAAAAGACCTGCCATCCTTGCAAACGTGGGTTATGCTGCGGAGAGGGAACTCACTACAGCTCAGAGCCACAACCAAGGAGGCAGGTCATGAAAAACTCTATCACATTTGTTGGTTTGGATGTTCACAAAAACTCCATTGCCGTAGCTGTTGCTGATGCCGGTCGTAATGCCGAGGTAAGAAATTACGGCATCATTGGAGGCGGTCTTGACGATCTTGATCGTTTGGTGAAAAAACTGGCTGCGCCCGGCAAAGAACTTCATTTTGTCTATGAAGCCGGTCCTTGTGGTTACGAGATATTTCGTTCTTTGACATTACGTGGTTTGGAGTGTGCGGTATGTTCTCCGGCACACATACCCAAGAGTCCTGCTGACCGTATCAAAACGGATCGTCGTGACGCCATGATGCTTGCTCGTCTTCATCGAGCCGGTGAACTGACCTATGTGTTCGTTGCCCGTGCTGATGACGAAGCGATGAGAGATCTTACCCGTTGCCGGGAGGATTCCGTCAAGGCCCAACGTGTGGCACGTCAACAACTGAACGGTATGCTGCTTCGTCTGGATTTCAGGTATCCGAAAGACAACTGGACGAAAGCCCATTTTAGCTGGCTGGCCGACCAGAAGATGCCGACGCCTTCACAACAGGTGGTGTTTCAAGAGTACATCCATGGCATCAAAGAGACAACCGATCGTGTTGAACGGCTGACCAACCAGATTGAAGAGCTGGTTCCCACGTGGCGTATGGCTCCCGTTGTAACAGCCTTGCAAGCACTTCGTGGTGTTTCGCTTATCGTGGCTACCACGATGATAGCCGAACTGGGAGACCTGACACGGTTTGAGAATCCGAAGAAGTTGATGGCGTTTCTGGGGCTTGTGCCATCGGAACACTCAAGTGGTGAAAAGAAGCAACGCGGCAAAATAACCAAAACCGGCAACGGCCATGCCCGCAAAGTCCTGATTGAAGGTGCTCAAGCCTACAGTTACCCGGCACGGATGACCCGCCTGATACTCAAGCGTCAGGAGGGTTTGAGCCAAGAGGTCAGAGACATTGCCTGGAAGTGCCAAGTGCGGCTGTGCGCCAGGTTCCGAAGGTTGATGGCAAATGGTAAGAGTCGCAATGCTGCTGTAACGGCAATTGCCAGAGAACTTGCAGCTTTCATGTGGGCCATAGCTAACAAAATGCCAATAGCAGCCTGACAGGTTTTTCAAAGAACAGAAAACAAAGGACACGCATGAAACAGTGACACAGCATCCAGGACATATGCGGGGTTAGAACCACGTGAGGAGAATCCTCGTCGCCCCTATGGGATAAGGTTTACCGAACTCCCGCTTGTAGACAGAGGCAGCTCCGCGATGAAGACAGGTCTTGCGGTAAACAACCCGCGTATATCAGAACGATCAAACGTCGCAACACAGGTTCTGCCCCGGCATATGTCCTGGAAATAATAAAACAGCATAGCCACTTGCAAAAGAGGAACGGGTAACTGTTTTCTGCTTGACAACTGACAACCATATCAGGGGCGCCGCTTGCCGCGCCCTGATTGTGCGTCTGAAAAGCGGACCCCTGTGGGCCTAAAGGCGCGGCAAGCAGCGCCCCTACATTCCCTGAAGTTCCCCCTTTTAAAATGCGGGTTGTGCAGTTGTTCCCAAAGGCCGATGAACTCGATAGTCGTGCGGCTTCGCAGCCAGTTTTTGATGATGTCGATCGGTTCGTTCGGGTTTTTGTAACGGGCGATATCAGTAAGTGAGATGAAATCTTCCTGCTCTTTACGGGAAACAGTGATTTCGCTCCCTTTAACGCTGATGGTACGTGTTTTCATAGTTGCCCTCCACCGCGGCAATCTATTTTTCAGCGTCTTTGGGCATCGGGATCGTTTTGCTGACGCCGGGAAACTGGTTTAGAGATAACAGGCGTAACGTGTAAGCATGATATCTTCGACTTCTCGTTGACTGCCGGAACCCAAGTCGACCATTTTGCTGACACCAGCAAAATGGTCTGAGATTGCATGATCGGAGACTTCGCAAGCCGTTTAGGATTTTGATTCAACAGAGGAAAACACACATTGGGGTCTACCCCTGACATGAGAAATTTAGGGCAAATTGTCTCGTGTCAGGGGCTGACCCTTCCGATATTCCCTTCCGATATTCTTTGCCAACTTGCTTCTCAGGAGTATAAAAATGGACAGACTGTTATTGATCTCTTAACGACTGAATCAATTGTCCCCTTTTCTATCTCTCTGCAACAATACATTAGCGAAGATTTACAGCTTTATATTTGCAAGGATGTTCTTTTTCTTTTCGGATTCTGCTATTTGTTTTTCCAATGCGGCACGCTGTTGTCTTTCTTCTCTGGCTGCCTGCTCTTGCATCTGCAAAACGTAGTTGCGATTAGCCGAGGCAACGTAGTTCTTTGCATGGTCAACAATTTGCTGAATGGACGATTCGTTGTCACGAACTCCAATCGCTACAGAGTCACCACGAATTGTAAATCGCTCAGGTCCATAGCCCGTGAGAGCTGTATGTCCTCCGCGAGGATTTTGGAATTCCTGAGCCCAACCTATCGGGACATTCCGATTAAACTTTAGATTTAAGATGCCATCATCATAGTCAAAACCCACGATTTGAACTGGAGTGAATTCAGGAACTTCGCTGACTGGTACAACTTGTTTTTTTGCTTCATTGTATTTTTGAAGCGCAATGAAAGAATTTTTTCTACCTATTAATTCTATTTTTATTTTTTCGATTGACTCTGGACGATTTGCCGGATTTTGCTGCGACATCATTTCGACGATTCCGTCTAGGTAGCTGTAGCCAGGAGCCACATCAGCAATTTTTCTATGCCCAACTCCCTGTAATATCTCTCCTGTGAACATCTCGTTGAGGATAAGACCGAGTGCGAAAATATCCGCCCTGTTGTCAACTTTGGAATTTCTTACACGTTGCTCCGGCGCTGAATACTGAAAGTTGGCGAGCCGGTTGGTACCTCTCGTTTCGACAGCGGTGTAAAGTTCTTCTTCCTCGAAGTGAGCAATTCCAAAGTCTGCAACTACGAGACGATTCCCTCGTTGTTCATAAAGGATATTTTCCGGCTTAATATCCCTATGCCAGACCCCAGTCATATGCGCCGCCTCGATACCATCTAGGATCTGCGAGAAGAATGTCATTATTGCTTCCGGCTTTATACTGTTCATTTGGCTACGCAGGGTACCTGAATAGAGAGGCATTACGTAAAAAGGGCATTTGACTCCATCGATTATGGTAACACCTGTGTCGATGACTCTGACAATGTTTGAATGAATGCAAGACTGACAGAAAGATATCTCATTCTTGAACCGCTTGAGACGTTCTGACGTTATTCGACTAGGTGCCAAGCACTTGAGAGCTAATTTCTCCCCTGCCACATTCGTGACGACGTACACCCATCCAGCCCCACCTTCGCCGATAATTGCGGAGGACGTGAACGTGTCGAATGTGGTTTCAAAAATCATGGCATTGTTTGCCATTGTTGTCCTTTCGATAAACATTTAATTGTACTGTGGTCAACGGTCGCGAGTGCACTAGCGAGCTAATGTAGCTCGGTTGGTTGAGATTCTTTTTCCCGGAGATACAACTTAAAACAAGGTCTGTGAAACCTCCGGTAACCTTGTTTACTCGCTAAATGCCTTTTTTACAGCCCACTCTGGAACTAAGAGATTGTGCAGTGTACGTAAATAAACCGATTCAGAACCATCATCTTCCTTTGGAAGCACCCATGCCATATTAAGATTTTCATCGTGGATAGCCAGCCCATTGGGAGTGATGCATAAAGCTAAGTGCGTCTCATGTCCATTGCTTTTCTGGCATCCGGGAAGGAATTCGGTGCTTGGATCACATATGTTTTTCACGAGAAAATCGACATACCTCAACACGTCAATTTCAGCGGATGTAACTCTTGATGCAGTTGAAGCTGATGTAATACCCGTTCCAAGGCCAAGATAAACCTTACCGTCAATAGTGATAAGGCAGGTGACACCACCTTTTCTCGCCACTGCATATTCCTCAGCAGTAAGGTGCGTCTCTGGGGCATGAATACTCTTGAGTTCATATGGATTTATTATCTGAGGCCACGACTGGGCCACAATTTTGATTAGCTCTGGATCGCTAAACAAATCGTCATCCTTATGATGACGTATGTCTATAAAAGCAAAAAAATCATGCCCAACCATGCCAAAGAGAAGCCAATCAGCGCGTTCAGAGAAATACCTGCTCTTCGGAATGTCTTTATTACACAAATGGAGGTGAATGATGTTCCAATCCGCCCATAAGAGATCCGTGCGTTTTTCTCTTTTTTTACAGCTCGTATCATGATGTAATATCAGCCCTTTACCTTGGTAAGGATTGATATCCAATCCTGTTTCGATCTTTCTATACAAATCGTTTGCTGTCTTGGTAATAGTTTTTGGTAAAAGTTTCGGAAATTTCTTCGAAAAAATGATTTTTCTGGGCCTGGGGTCAATGAACCTCAGACGAAAATCTAACCACCTTAGAAGTGGATTACTAAGATTTGATATTTCTCGCTTGTGGCACAATTCAAACATTTGGATGAACGTTGAAGCGATAGTATTCACATCTGACCGAAACTTCAACAGCAGCGTTTTCTCTGTGTTATCCATTGCGTCATATTCCAAAATATTCTGTTCTTGCGGTCGGCCCTGTATCCATTTATTAGAGTTGCAAGGTTGTGGAAATAACACATCTATTGTAATACCACTGATTCCGCATACCCAAAACAAAAAGCCGCACGATCAACCTAAGTTGACCAACGCGGCCTTTGCCATTCAGATGAAAGACTCCGTCCCGGACGAAATCATTCCCACTCCCTACATATGAACCCTAGATATCCAGATTCACCACATTCAGCGCATTATTCTCGATGAACTCGCGGCGCGGCTCCACCTGGTCCCCCATCAGGATCGTGAAGATCTCATCCGATTCGACGACATCCTCGATCTTGACCTGGAGCAGCACGCGGTTTTCCGGGTTCATGGTCGTCTCCCAGAGCTGCTCCGGGTTCATCTCGCCAAGGCCTTTGTAGCGCTGGATGGCAAGCCCTTTCTTGGCGTATTCCATGAAAAAGGTGAGCAGATCTTCGTGGTTGTCGGTCTCGAAAAGGAGCTTTCCCCCTTCCAACTGCTCCAGGAAGGCCTTGCCGTCGGCCATGGTCTCCACCACCCGGCGGTGATTTTCCACCAACAGTTCGTATTCGTGGGTCGAGAGCACGGACAGCACCTGGTGGTCGATGACGGCCCGGATATTGCCGATGCGGAAGGTAATCCGGTCCTCCTCCACCTGGTAGTCGGAACCGGAGGAGAGCGCCTTCATGGCATCCAGATACGGCTCCAGGGCGGAAAACTCTTCCAGGCCGGCCGGCACGTTGCTGCGGATGGCGAGGGAGAGCAGGTCGCCGGCAATCCCCTTCTTGACCACCTTGTCGAAGATGGCCCGGTTCTCGGTGAACTGCTTGATGACCGGGATGATCTGTTTCCCGATATAGGTCCGGTCCCCCTTCTCCAGGCGCAGGGTCAGGTCCTCGGACCCTTCCTCCAGGAGGAAGTTCTGCATCGCCGCCTCGTTCTTCAGGTACATCTCCTTCTTGCCGCGTTTCACCTTGTAGAGCGGCGGCTGGGCGATGTAGAGATACCCGCGCTGGATCAGCTCCTGCATGTTGCGGTAGAAGAAGGTCAACAGCAGGGTCAGGATGTGGGAGCCGTCCACGTCGGCATCGGTCATGACGATGATGCGCTGGTAGCGGAGCTTGGAGATGTCGAACTCTTCCTTGCCGATGCTGGTCCCCAGGGCCGTGATCAGGGTGCGGATCTCCTGGGACGAGATCATCTTGTCGAAGCGCGCCTTCTCCACGTTGAGGATCTTCCCCTTGAGCGGCAGGATGGCCTGGAACTTCCGGTCGCGCCCCTGCTTGGCCGAACCGCCGGCCGAATCGCCCTCGACCAGGTACAGTTCGCACTGGGCCGGGTCTTTTTCCTGGCAGTCGGCCAGTTTGCCCGGCAGACCGCCCATGTCCAGGGCGCCCTTGCGGCGGGTCAGGTCGCGGGCCTTGCGGGCCGCCTCCCGGGCCCGGGCCGCCTCGATGGACTTCTCCAGGATGCGCTTGGCGATCTGGGGGTTCTCCTCCAGGAACTGGGCCAGCTTGTCGTTCAACAAGGTCTCCACGTACCCCTTGACCTCGGAGTTCCCCAGCTTGGTCTTGGTCTGCCCCTCGAACTGGGGCTGGGGGATCTTGACCGAGATGACGCAGGTCAGCCCCTCGCGCAGGTCTTCGCCCGATATGGTTACCTTGGCGTTCTTAAGCAGGTTGTTGGCACCGGCATAGCTGTTCATGGTGCGGGTCAGGGCCGCCTTGAAGCCCGCCAGGTGGGTGCCTCCCTCGTGGGTGTTGATGTTGTTGGCAAAGGTGAAGATCTTTTCGTCGTAGGTGTCGTTGTACTGCATGGAGACCTCGGTCTCCACCCCTCCCTTTTCGCCCTTGATGTAGATCGGCTTGGGGTGCAGCGCTGTTTTGTTGCGGTTCAGGTATTCCACGAAGGAGTTGATCCCCCCCTCGTAGAAGAACTCGTGGAACTTGTTTTCCACCCGCTCGTCGGTGATCTTGATCCTGACCCCGGCATTGAGGAAGGCCAGTTCGCGCAGTCGCTGAGAGAGGACATCGAAGGAATATTCGGTGGTCTCGAAGATCTCCTCGTCCGGCATGAAGGTGATCTTGGTACCCCGTTTCTTGGTCTCGCCGGTGGCCGCCAGCGGCCCCTGGGGGTCGCCCCGGCGGTAGGACTGGCGCCAGACTTTGCCGTCCCGGCGAATCTCCAGTTCCAGCCACTTGGAGAGGGCGTTGACGACGGAAACCCCGACGCCGTGCAGGCCGCCCGAGACCTTGTAGGATTCGTTGTCGAACTTCCCCCCGGCGTGCAGCACGGTCATGACGACCTCGGCTGCGGACTTCCCTTCGCTGGGCATCAAGTCGGTGGGGATGCCACGGCCGTTGTCCACCACCGTCACCGAACCGTCGGTGTTGATGGTCACGATGACATTGTCGCAGTAACCGGCCAGGGCCTCGTCGATGGCATTGTCCACGATCTCGTACACCAGGTGGTGCAGACCCGAGCTGGAGGTTGAGCCGATGTACATGGACGGGCGCTTGCGCACCGCAGCCAGGCCTTCCAATACCTTGATGCTGTCGGCGCCGTATTCTTCTGATGCGGCTTGTGTCATGTTTGCCTGTTCACTCATGTGATTCATTTCCCTCAAACGTCAGATTGCCGTCTTCCACACGGAAAACGGCGCAGTGTGCGGCATCGCCCAACAGGGCCGGTGATCGTTCCGTTGTCGTGATAAATACCTGGATTGACCGGGCGAAGAGAAAATCCATCAAATTTTTGTTCCTGCGGGCATCGAGCTCGGAACTCATGTCGTCCAGGAGCAGGAGCGGCGGTTCCCCGAAGATGGCCTGAAGATTGTCGACCTCGGCCATTTTCAGTGCCAGAACGAAACTCTTCTGTTGTCCCTGGGAGCCGAAACTCTTCAGGGCCCGGCCGTCCAGGCTGAGCATCAGGTCGTCCCGATGGGGGCCGGCCGTTGTCGTGCCGTAACGTTCATCGCTCCGCGCGTGCCGGGCAAACAGCTCCAGCAACTCATCTCGAATGGCCTCACGGCCGCTTGCCTGCACCCCCTCGGGATGGTAGGCGATGCCTGCCGACTCTCTCTCCCCCGAGATCGTGGCATAGTGCCGCTCAAGCATGCCGTTGAGCTGCGCCACGTAGCGCTGACGCCGTTCAATGACCTCGGCGCCCGCCTCGGCCAATTGTTCGGTCCAGGTATCCAGCCCGGTCCTGTCGGCACCCTTCAGGAGGTGGTTGCGTTGCTTGAGAATCCGGTGGTAGCCGTGCCAGATATGCAGGTAGCCGATATCGCCCATGTAGACGGCCCGATCCAGGTAGCGCCGCCGCGCATCGGGTCCCAGCCTGACCATGCCGGTATCCTCGGGGGAAAAAACCACCGCATTAAGCCTGCCGTGCAGGTCCGATGCCCGCTGAATGCCCTTGCCGTCAACCTCTACCCGGCGCCCGGCTGCCTCCAGCGTCACCCTGATCCGGTTCATGGTGGCGACCGAAAGGACCTCACCCTGGATTTGCGCGATCTGCCGGTCATGACCGATCAGTTCGGGAAGGCGGGCACTCCTGAAGGAGCGGGGGCTCCCCAGCAGGTAGATCGCCTCCAGCAGGTTGGTCTTGCCCTGCCCGTTAAGGCCGTACAACAGGTTGAAACCTTCGCCGGGGTGTATGCGAACCGCCCCGATATTCCGGAAACCGGCGACTGCCAGGTGTTTGAGCAGCATCAGTATCGGGCGCTAGAGTCTCATCGGCATGATCACTGCCAAGAAGCTATCCGAATTTTCCGGCACAATGATGGAGGGGGAGAGTTCATCCCTGAATTTCATCTCCACGCTCTCGGTTTCGGCCACGGCCAGCACGTCCAGAAGATAACGGGCATTGAACCTGACGGCGATCGGGTCGCCGTCGTACGCCACGTCGATATCCTCCATGGCGTCGCCCAACTCGGGATTGCTCGAGGATATCTTTATCCCGCCGGTGGTTATCTCCAGCATGATCCCCTTGAATTTTTCGCTGGAGAGTATGGCCATCCTGCGGACGGAGTGGGTGAAATTCTCCCTGTTGACCGTGACGATGCGGTCATTGGCCGCGGGGATGACCCGATTATAGTCCGGAAATTCGCCATCCACAAGGCGCATGACCATGTAGGAATCGCCCCGTTTGATCACCGCGCTGTTATCCATGAAGCCGAACAGCAAGGTGCCGCTGTCCTCGTCGGTAATCTTTTTCATCTCATACACACCCTTTTTGGGGAGGATGACCCCTTTCAAAAGCTCGGGACCGGCGGTTCCCTTGAGCGCCCCGGTGGCAATGGACAGACGATGGCCGTCGGTGGCAACCATTTTGAGGGAGTTTTCGCCGTTGCCGTTGACCTCAACCTTGGCGAATATGCCGTTTAGGTTGTATTTGGTCTCGTCATTACAGATGGCATAGGAGGTTTTCTCGATCATCCCCTTCAACAGGGAACTCTCTATCTCGAAAAGGTTTTCTTCCTTGATGTCGGGAAAATAGGGGAACTCGTCAGGAGAAAGCCCAACGATGTTGAATTGCACCTTGCCGCATTTGATCTCCACCCAGTCGTTGTCTTTTGTGGAAAAGACGATAGCCTGGCTGGGGAGTTCCTTGACGATCTCGTACAGCTTCTTGGCCCCGACCGTAATCTTCCCGGGTGCGGTCACTTCGGCGGGATAGGCGCTTTTCATGCCCACTTCCAGATCGGTTGCCGTTACGTGCAGCATGGAATCCGTTGCTTCCAGGAGGACATTTGACAGAATCGGCATGGAAGTCCGTTTTTCAACGATACCTTGGATCTTCTGCAGCGACTTGAGGAAGAGTTCCTTATCGATTGTAAATTCCATCTGCCACTCCTTACAGGAAAAGGTTTTATTTAAAAGATTTTTAAACCTTTGTTGTTGTTGTAGGTCCTGTTGATATCGTTAAAATAGCATAACATTCAGATATCATGCATGATATTGACGTGCAACCGTGTTGATAAGCATCGGCCCCACGGGACGGTTATCAACATGACGGTTGTTATGCACAGATATCCACAATCCGCTAACAGGGTTGTCGTCATTTCAATATACCACGCCGTATATCGTCGACGACCTTGAAATATTTCTGATCGTCCTGCATGGCCTTCTCGATCTTCTTGGTGGCGTAAATAACCGTCGAATGGTCCTTGCCGCCGAACTTCGAACCGATATCGGGATAGGAGGCCTTTGTCATGTCCCGGCAGAGCCAGATGGCTATCTGACGTGCCTGGACAAGATTTTTCTGCCGCTTTTCCGATTTCATGTCAGCTGTCTTGATACCGAAATGGTCCGCCACGGCCTTTTGTATCAGCTCGATGGTGATCTCCTTGCGCCGGTCGCCAAGGATGTCCTTAAGGCTTTCCTTGGCCATCTCAAGGGTGATGGGGATGTTCTGCAGGCTGCTGTAGGCACCGAGCCTGATCAGCATGCCTTCCAGTTCGCGGATGTTCCTCGTGTCGCTGGAGGCGAGAAAATAGGTGACATCGTCGGGGAGGCGGATCTTTGTCACTTCCGACTTTTTCTTGAGAATGGCTATCTTGGTTTCAACGTCAGGAGGTTGAATATCGGCTATCAGTCCCCATTCGAAGCGTGAACGGAGCCGCTCCTCCAGATCGGATATCTCCCGGGGGAACTTGTCGGAGGTGATGACTATCTGTTTATGGGCCTCGTGAAGCGCATTAAAGGTGTGGAAAAATTCTTCCTGGGTCCCGGTTTTCCCGGATATGAACTGGATATCGTCGATGAGGAGCACATCGACGTTTCTGAACCGGCTTCTGAACAGATCCATTTTTTTGAGGCGAAGATGGTTCACCATCTCGTACATGAATTTCTCCGCCGAACAGTAACAGACATTCAAAGCGGGAGATGCACTGCGGATGATGTGACCGATTGCGTTCAGCAGGTGGCTCTTGCCGAGGCCGACGCCGCCGTAGATGAAGAGCGGGTTATAGGTATCGGCCGGATTGTTGGCCACCGCCATGGCGGCGGCATGGGCAAAGTGGTTGCCGGTTCCGCTGACAAACAGGTCGAAGGTATATTTGGGATTCAAGGGTGTAAAGGCGGAATCCAACTGGGTGCTCTTTGCCTGTTCTGCCTCTTCCTGGTGTCCCTTGATGATGAGATCTTCCGGCAAAACGGTTTCGGATTCGCTGTTTTGATCCCTGATGACAAAGGCGATGGACAGGTTTTGTCCCGAGGTGACCGATAGAGCGCCAAGGATGACCTTATGATAGTTCTCTTCCAGCCAGTCCTTGAAAAAAGAGGTCGGAACTGAGAGATAGACGGTTGTGCCCTCGATATGGCTGTAGTTTACCGGCTTGATCCAGGTGGCAAAATCTCGCTCGGACAGAACTTTTTCCAGATTTTCGGCGGCTTGTTGCCAGGCTTCTTCCATTTTCACATCACATTCTTCATTATCAAGGGGAGTGGAGGCAGCGGGGTTATCCACAGCGGTCACATAAGACTAATTACCTAATGGAATGAACTGCTTTTCCTTGCTGACCCTTATGGAATATCAACAGTTATCAACATAATTCTCAACACCTGTTGATAACTTTAAATATAATTAAATTAGATGTTTAACTATAGTTTACCGAATATTCAGGACTTTTTGAGGCTGAGGCAGATTAACAGAGGCCGGGCCATTTTTCAAGGCAAATCACTTGGTGGCGGGCGCTCGTGCCGGTAATAATTTTCTTGACAATTTCAAGGTGATATGGTTAATAACCCATTTCCTGATAAATATTTTAGAGGAGCGATGATATGAAAAGAACATTTCAACCCAGCAACACCTCCCGCAAGCGCACCCACGGTTTCTTGGTGCGGATGTCCACCAAGAACGGCCGTCTTGTCATCAAGCGCAGAAGGGCCAAGGGCCGCAAAAGACTGTCCGTTGGTATTGCAACCAAGTAAGCGGTGTGCGGGGGAGCGGGAATCCGGTGTTTTTCCCAAGTCGGTACGGCTGCGGAAACGCTTCGAATTCCTCAGGCTATCCAACTCTCCCCACAAGTTTGCTACCAGGGGCTTCCTTGTCGTATGGCTGGAGAACGGCGGAAGCCGGGCACGCCTGGGGATCACGGCCAGCAAGAAGGTCGGTTGCGCCGTTATCCGCAACAGGGTCAAGCGCTACGTCAGAGAATCATTCAGGCAGATGCGGCTTCCGTTACCGGGTGTTGACATCAACGTTGTGGCGCGGCGCGACGCCGCGGCAATGGATTTCAGCACTGTTCAGCGAGAACTTGAAAAGGCCTTCAGGCATATCGGCACATCTCCATGCTCAAGCGCTGTGCGCTCATCGTAATCATGCTGTACCAGAAGCTGCTGTCGCCGCTTCTCCCGCCGACCTGCCGGTTTTATCCCTCCTGTTCCGAGTATTCCCGTGAATCTATTGTACGGCATGGAGTTGCCAGGGGAGCGTGGCTTACCCTTATCAGGCTCTGCAAATGCCATCCCTTTCATCCGGGTGGGTTTGATCCGGTACCTTAACTAAAAGAGCACAACTGGAGCTTTTATGGAAAAGCGCGCATTTCTGGCAGTCATTCTTTCGATAGCGGTTTTCTACATTTTTTCCATGGTCTTCGGCCCTGCGAAAAAGCAACTTCCGCCAAAAGCCTTTCAGAACGCGACCTCGGCCGCAGCAACGGCAGCCCCGGCAGTTCAGCCGGCCGCCCCGATGGCGAACGGCGCGCCGGTCCAGTCCGGCCGCCCCGCACAGGACGTGACCGTGGACACGGGTCTCTACACGGCGGTATTCTCTTCCCGCGGCGGGGGTCTCAAGAGTATGACCCTCAAAAAGTACCGCGAGCAGAATACACCCACAGCCAGCCCGGTTGTGCTCGGGATTCACGCCGACCCCTCCCTTCTCAACTTCTCGACCAGGGCGACCGGGATCAACCTTCCGGACGGCGCCGTCTTCCAGCCGGATGCCGACAAGATCGCGCTGGCCGCCGGCGAGAGCCGGCAGTTGACGTTCAATTACGTCTCGGGCCAGGGCTTTACCGTGCGCAAGGTCTACACCTTCGCCGATGGCTCCTATGGCATCAAGCTGGATACCCAGGTGTTCAACAACTCCCCGGCCCCCCTGGTGGGATCCATCCAGCAGGTGATGACCTACACGGCCGAGCACAAGGAAAAGAACAGCCGCCTCGATGTGTCCGGGTCGTACCTTTATAACGACGACGGTCTCAAGTCCGACAAGGCCAAGAGCTTGGCCGGCGTATCGAAAAAGTACGACCGTAACACCCTCTGGGCGGGCTTTGCCGACAAATACTTCCTGAGCGCCATTCTGGCCGAGAAGGGGAGTATCGCCTCCGTTGAACTGAAAACGAATGCCGCAGGGTTCCTGGAATCGATCGTCTCCGCCCCGCAGCTCACCATCAACCCGGGACAAGCGGCCACGGTGACGCAACGCCTGTTCGTCGGCCCCAAGGATATCGACGTCCTCAAGGCCCAAGGCAACTCCCTGGAGCAGTCCCTTGACCTGGGCTGGTTCTCGGCCATCGCCAAGCCGCTGCTCTACACCCTCAAGTTTTTCTATCGCTATGTCGGCAACTACGGCATTGCTATCATCATCATCACCGTCATCCTCAAAGGGCTGTTCTTCCCGCTGACCCACAAGAGCTACAAGTCCATGAAGGGGATGCAGAAGATCCAGCCGGAGATGAACAAGATCCGCGAGAAGTACAAGAACGACCGCGACGCCATGAACAAGGCGGTCATGGAGCTGTACCGCGACCACAAGGTCAACCCGCTGGGAGGGTGCCTGCCGATGGTCGTCCAGATCCCGGTATTCTTCGCCCTGTACAAGGCGCTCATGTTCTCCATCGAGCTGCGCCACGCGCCGTTCTTTTTCTGGATCGCCGACCTGTCCGACAAGGACCCCTATTATGTCACCCCCGTCATCATGGGGATCACCATGTTCGTGCAGCAGAAGATGACCCCCTCCCAGATGGACCCGGTACAGCAGAAGATGATGCTGGCCCTGCCGGTGGTGTTCACCTTCATGTTCCTGAGCTTCCCCTCCGGCCTGGTCCTGTACTGGCTGGTGAACAACATCCTGACCATCGGCCAGCAGATGTACATCAACAAACTGGTCAAGGATTGACGAACGCCGTCAGTTACGGCATGATCGAAGCGCCCCTGCATAAATAGGCAAGGGCGCTTTTTGCTTTCAATGGCTGTTACAGGTTGTTGAAAATCGTAGCGAGGAGGCTGGTATGCAAGGCGCAAGCGAACGAAAAGGCGAGGCGTACCCCTCGGTACGCTCCCGCTTTTGAGCGAGCGGCAACGCCGCAGACCGGCCCCGCAGTAGATTTTTAACAACCTGTTAAGGGACACGACCTTTATGGACTACATCGCCGACCTTCATATCCATTCGCCCTACTCACGGGCCACCAGCCCGGAGAGCAATCTGGCCGGTCTGGCCGGGTGGGCGCGTGTCAAGGGAATCCAGGTGATCGGTACCGGCGACTTCACCCATCCCGGCTGGTTCCGACGCCTCAAGGAGGCACTGGAGCAGGCCGAACCGGGCCTGTTCCGTCTGAAGGACGAGGCCGTGATCGCTTCGCCGCTGCCGGGGGTGACACCCCTTGCCGGTCCGGTGCGTTTCCTTCTCTCGGCCGAGATCAGCAGCATCTACAAGCGCCACGGCGTGGTGCGCAAGGTCCACAACCTGCTCTACGTACCCGACTTCGCCTCTGCCGAGCGGCTGAACGCCAAGCTGGCCGGCATCGGTAATATCGAGTCAGACGGTCGCCCCATCCTGGGGCTGGATAGCCGCGACCTGCTGGAGATCCTGCTGGAGCAGGCGCCGGAGGGCTTCCTGGTGCCGGCCCACATCTGGACCCCCTGGTTCTCCCTGTTCGGCTCAAAATCCGGCTTCGACGCTATCGAGGAGTGTTTCGCCGAACTCACTCCCCACGTCTTTGCCCTGGAGACCGGGCTCTCCTCCGACCCGGACATGAATCGGCTCATATCCGGTCTGGACCGTTTCGCCCTGGTCTCCAACTCGGACTGTCACTCCCCTTCAAAACTAGGACGCGAGGCCAACCTCTTCTCCACAGGCCTGGATTTCTTCTCTCTGCGGGACGCCATCAAGGCGAACCGGCGTGATACCTTCCGCGGCACGGTGGAATTTTTCCCCGAGGAGGGGAAATATCACGCCGACGGCCACCGGGCCTGCCATGTCTGTCTCGATCCCGTGGAAAGCCGCAGGCTGGGGTTGGCCTGCCCGGTCTGCGGCAGGCCTTTGACCGTGGGTGTCTACCACCGCGTCATGGAATTGGCCGACCGGGCGGAGCCGCACTACCGGGAGGACTCGCCGGAGGTGTTCAGCCTCATCCCTTTGCCCGAGGTGCTGGGGGAGATCATCGGCGCCGGGCCCGCCTCCAAGGGGGTCATGGAGCAGTACAGCCGCACCATCGGCCGTTTCGGGTCGGAATTCAACCTGCTGCTGCACGCTTCCCTGGACGAGATCCGTGAGGCTTCGCCGATCCTGGGGGAGGCCGTTGGGCGCATGCGCGCCGGCAGTGTCATCCGCACGCCCGGTTATGACGGCGAGTATGGGGTGATCAGGGTTTTTGAGGAAGGGGAGGCGGAGCGGCTGGCCGGCCAGGGGAGCCTGTTCGGCGAAGGACCTGCCCTGCGGCGCAGGAAAAAGAAGACCGGGGCCCTGGCGTTGCCGGCTTCCGCGGCAGACGGGGATCCCGGCGGCGACCCGCCGGCGGAAGCGCCCGGCCCAAACCCGGAGCAGACGGCCGCCATCACCTCATCGAGCCGTCATATCCTGGTCGCTGCCGGACCGGGAACCGGCAAAACCAGCACCCTGATCGCCCGGGTGGCGGCCCTGCTGGAGGCGGGCTTCGACCCGGCCCGCATGGTGGCCATCACCTTTACCGCCAAGGCGGCCGACGAGGTGCGTGAGCGCCTGTTGAAGGAGGTCGGTCCGGCCGGTGAGACGTTATTCGTAGGTACCTTCCACCGTTTTTGTCTCGATTGGCTCCGCCGTGAAGCGCCTGAACTGGCGGTGGTCGGCCCGGATGACCGAGAGCGCCTGTTCAAGCGCCTCTTTCCGGAACTCGGCGTGACGGAGCGCAAGCTGCTTGGCGCGGAGTTGGCCGGCCACCTCGCCCAACCCCGTAGCGAGGTATCTGCTGCTATCCGGCGCTATCTCGACGAGGTGAACCGCCTCGGCGCCCTTGACCTGGATGCCGTTATCCCGCTCTTTGCCCAACGGCTGGGCCGGGAGCCCGGCCTGCGCCGCCATGTCTTCGACGCCATTGAGCATCTTTTCGTGGACGAGTTCCAGGACCTTAACGCGAGCCAGTTCGAGTTGGTGCGCATCCTGGCCGAACAGGCCCGCGTCTTTGCTATCGGCGATCCCGACCAGGCCATCTACGGCTTCCGGGGAAGCGACCTGGAGTTCTTCTTCCGCTTCGGCGAGATGCCCGGCGTCGAACGGTTATCCCTGACCCGCAACTACCGCTGTCCCACTCTGATAATCGCGGCGGCAACGGCAGTCATCGCCCGCAACGGCCGTCGCAGCGGAGTGCCGCTGGCCGCCGCCTCCGGACGCCGGGGAGCCATCGAACTGCACTGCGCCCCCTCTCCGGCGGCAGAGGCCGAATTTATCGTGCGGCGCATTGAGGAACTGATGGGCGGCATTGAACATTTTTCCCTCCATTCCGGACGGGGCGGTGAAGGGGGAACGGGGCGGGGTTCGGGTTTCGGCGACTTGGCCGTGCTCTTCCGGCTCGGCAGGCAGGCCGAGGAGATTTGCGCTGCCCTGGAGCGGCGCGGCATACCGTACCAGCAGGTCGGGGTGACGCCATTTTACCTTGCCCCGGAGATGCGGCCGGCCTATTATTGGCTGCAGGCGGCCGCGGGGTCGGAGACCATCGCCGACTGGCTTCAGCTCGCGAGCGGCCTTCCGGGGATCGGTGCGGCCAGTGTTGAACGGATGGAAGCGATGCTCCCCCTGGCGGGCGATTTTTTCGCCTCCCTTGCCCCCCTGGAACTGCCGCAGGCGTTGCAACGGGTTGTCGGTGACCTGGAACAGGCCCTGGAACGGTTTCGCGCGGATGCCACTCGCTCCGGACTTGCCGCTGCATTGCTCGATGCGCTGCCGTTCCTCGCCATGGACCCGGCCCAGGGCTCTATTGGCAGGTTCCTGGAGCTGGCAGGCAGCTTTGGCGGAGACCTGAAGGGGTTCGGCGTTCACCTGCGCCGCTTCGCCGAGGCCACGGTGTACGACGAGCGGGCCGAGGCCGTGGCCCTTATGACGCTGCACGCCGCCAAGGGACTGGAGTTTCCGGTTGTTTTCCTGGCCGGCGCGGAAGAGGGGTTGCTCCCCTGTTCGCTCTGGCGTGACGTGGATGTGGAGGAGGAGCGGCGCCTCTTCTACGTGGGCCTCACCCGCGCCAAGGAGCGGCTGATTCTGACCTCTTCCGCAAACCGGCCGTGGGTCGGTCCTTCTCCCCGCCAACCGTCCCGATTTATCGCCGAAATCCCGAAACCGCTCTTGACGGTCGGGGAGGCCGGTCCGGCCGGAAGGACGAAGGGTCGGAAAGATTCGGGGCAGATGGACCTGTTTTGATGCCTTATACCGATTCCAAATCAAAGCGTGATCTGCGTTGGCGCGTTCTCGGCCCCCCAGCGTGCTATCGGTACGCCTTCGTCGCCTCAATCCCCGCCGTCTTGATTTCATCCTTGATCCGGAATCGGTATTGGGAAAGGATCGGCCATGTATATTGAGGATACCATCGCAGCCATCAGCACCCCGCAAGGGGAGGGTGGCATCGGCATTGTGCGGGTCAGCGGCAGCCGGGCCGAGGCCATCGGCCTGCGGCTCTTCCGTTTCCGCAAGGGAGACGCCTTCTCCAGCCATTTCCTGCACTACGGCGCTCTCGTGGCGCCGGATAACGGCACAGTGCTCGACGAGGCCATGGCGGTCCTGATGCGTGCCCCCCACTCCTACACCCGCGAGGATGTGCTGGAACTGCACTGTCACGGCGGGATGCTGGTGGTTGAGCGTATCCTGGCTTCGGCCCTGGCCTGCGGCGCGCGTCTGGCAGAGCCGGGCGAATTTACCCGCCGGGCCTTCATCAACGGCAGGATCGACCTGGTGCAGGCCGAAGCGGTCATGGACGTCATCGCCGCCAAGACCGAGGCCTCGCTGGCACTGGCCCAACGCCAGCGTGCCGGCGTGCTCTCCGCCAGGATAGATGCCGTCCGCCAGGCCCTGACGAGGAGCCTTGCCTTTATCGAGGCCTCCATCGATTTCCCCGAGGACGACATCGGCGAGACTGACACTGCTGCCCTGCGGTCGGGCGTCAGCGGCGCTCTTGACGAGATCAGAAGCCTGCTTGATGGTTTCGACGAAGGGCGCATCCTGCGGGACGGGATTTCGGTGCTGATCGTCGGCAAACCAAATGCCGGCAAGTCCAGCCTGCTCAACCGCCTGCTCAAGGAGAACCGTGCCATTGTAACCCACATACCCGGCACTACCCGGGATATCATCGAGGAGACCGTCAACCTGGGTGGGCTTGCGGTTCGCCTGCTGGACACGGCCGGAATCCGTCACACGGATGACGTTGTTGAGCGCGAGGGGATCAGCCGCGCCCTGGACAAGATCCCGCTGGCCGACCTGGTGCTGTTCGTGCTTGATGCAGCGCGGCCGTTCAATGTGGAGGACCGGCTGATCCTGGACGCAGTGAAGGGGAAGACGGCCATTGCCGTACTGAACAAGAACGATCTGCCCGTTGCCCTGGAACTTCCTGCCGAAATGGAAGGAATGCCGCGCGTCGCCCTTTCGGCAGGCACCGGAGCGGGCATCGACGGCCTCCGCGATCTGATCCGCACGACCTTCCTGCACGGATCGGCCCTTGACAGCCGCGAATTCGTGGTCATCTCGCGGGCCCGCCATCGCGACGCGTTGGACTCTGCCCGGTCGATCCTCCAGGTATTTCTTTCCGGCCTGAAGGACGGACGTGAGCTGGAAACCCTGGCCATCGACCTGCGTGACGCCTTGGCCGCCGTTGGCCAGGTCACCGGCGAAACCACGACGGACGATGTGTTGGACATGGTCTTTTCGTCATTCTGTATTGGGAAATGATGCCCATGTTTCACGTGAAACATGGGGAGGATATCCATGCACTGCTATGAAACAGTCTATGATGTGATCGTTGCCGGGGCCGGACACGCCGGCTGCGAGGCCGCCCTGGCCGCTGCCCGCATGGGGTGCTCAACGCTGCTCTTGACCATCAACCTGGACGCGATTGCGCTCATGTCCTGCAACCCCGCCATCGGAGGCCTTGCCAAGGGTCACCTGGTCCGGGAGATTGATGCCCTGGGGGGCGAGATGGCCAGGAATATCGACGCCACCGGCATCCAGTTCCGCATTCTCAATACCCGCAAGGGGCCGGCGGTCCGCGCCTCCCGCGCCCAGGCCGACAAACAGCTCTACCGGTTGCGCATGAAACGGATTCTGGAACAGCAGGATAACCTGTACCTCAAGCAGGGCGAGGTGACGGGGCTTTACCTGGAGGGGGATGAACTGCGGGGTGTGGATACCCGTTCCGCTATCCGTTTTCTCGGCAAAACGGTCGTTCTGACCACCGGCACCTTCATGCGCGGCCTGATCCACATCGGTCTGACCAGCTACCCTGGCGGCAGGGCGGGCGATCTCCCTTCGGTGGGGCTTTCCGATCAGTTGCGGCAGTTCGGGTTCCAGGTCGGGCGGCTTAAAACCGGCACTCCGGCGCGTCTCGACGGCCGGACCATAGACTTCTCCCGGCTGGAGCCCCAGTACGGCGACGATCCACCAGTGCCGTTCTCCTTCTCCACGGAGCGCATCACCATGCCCCAGGTGCCGTGCCATATTGCCTATACCAACCCGCGCTCCCACGATATCATCCGCTCCGGCCTGGACCGTTCGCCGCTCTACGCCGGGGTTATCGAGGGCGTCGGCCCGCGCTACTGCCCCTCCATCGAGGACAAGGTGGTGCGCTTTCCCGACAAGGAGCGTCACCAGACCTTCATCGAGCCGGAAGGGCTTGAGACGGTGGAGGTTTATCCCAGCGGCATGTCCACCTCGCTGCCCATTGACATCCAGATCCCCTTTTACCGCTCCATCGAGGGGCTGGAGCGGGTCGAGATCATGCGGCCGGCCTATGCCATCGAATACGATTACGTCGATCCGATCCAACTGCACGCTTCGCTGGAGACCAAGCTGATCCGCAACCTCTATCACGCCGGCCAGATCAACGGCACCTCGGGTTACGAGGAGGCGGCCGGACAGGGTTTGATGGCCGGCATCAATGCCGCCCTCCGGGTCAAGGGAAGAGACCCCTTCGTGCTGGGCCGCAGTGAAGCCTATATCGGAGTGATGATCGATGACCTGGTGACCCTGGGCACGAAGGAGCCGTACCGCATGTTCACCTCGCGGGCGGAGTACCGCTTGCTGCTGCGCGAAGACAACGCCGATGTGCGGCTGCGCGAGAGGGGGCATAGCGTCGGTCTTGTGAGGGACGAATTGTTCAACCGATTTCTGAAAAAACGGGAGATGATTGCCGCTGAATACGAACGGATCTGTTCAGGGCGACTGGTTATGAATGAGCGTGAGCAGGATTTTCTGTCACGCCACGGCCTGGCCGATGTTCAGAAGGGGACAACCTTAGAACATTTGCTCAGGCGCCCTGAGATATCCTATGGGGATCTGGCGGAATTCGACGACGTTTCACGTGAAACACCCCCTGATGTGTGCGAACAGGTGGAGATCCAGGTAAAGTACCGCGGCTATATCGAGCGGCAACTTGAACAGGTGGAGCGGGCGCGAAAGCTTGAGGGCACGATCCTGCCCGAAGGGCTGGATTATTTTTCCATTAACGGGCTCACGACCGAGGTGCGTGAAAAGCTGGCCAAGAACCGGCCCGACACCCTGGGGCAGGCTTCACGCATCCCCGGTGTGACGCCGGCGGCCATGTCGGTGCTGTCGATTGCGCTGAAAGCGAAAAGCTGGAAAACCAACGGGCAGAAGACCGGGCCGGAGGAGCAGTGATCCGCCACGTGCTTGAACAAGGTGCACGCGAGATGGGCCTGGAAATTTCCGTGGAGGCAATCAAGAACTTTGAACTGTTTGCCGCCCAACTCAAAAAATGGAACCGCAAGATCAATCTCACCGCCATAATCAACGATGAGGAGATTGCGGTGAAGCACATCATCGATGCCCTGGTGGTGGCTGGTTGCGTTCGCGATGGCGAGCGGGTGCTGGATATGGGGTCCGGCGCAGGGGTTCCGGCCATCCCCTTGAAGATCGTCAAACCCTCGGTCCGGGTCACCTCCGTGGACGCGGTCGGGAAGAAGATCCTTTTCCAGCGACATGTGGCCCGCCTCCTGGGGTTCCGAGGCTTCGAGGCCATTCATGGGCGGGTGGAGGATCTGAGCGATATCCATGCCCACGGTTTCGACCTGATAGTATCGCGGGCCTTCTCGCGCCTGGAGCAATTTGTCGGTCTTGCCGCGCCGCTGTTGGCGGAGGCCGGGCGGCTGATCGCCATGAAGGGGCCGGGCGCTGCCGATGAGATCCGGGCGGATGGGGATCGCCTTGCAACACTGGGGTTTGAAATCGTGTCCGTCACCCCCTACCGGCTGCCGTTCAACAAGGGTGAACGCAACCTGATAGGGATTGCACCCCGCAAAGCCGCTTAAAATGGGCACTCAGAGAACAAAATCCCAAAAATGGCCGTTACCGCCGTTTTTTGCCTGTCCCCAGGTTTCGGGATGCCCCGGCGGCCAAAGCGCCTTGTGGGGCAATTTTGGGCGTTCTGTTTCATGGGCCGTCAGAAACGGGCGTTTTAACTCAGAATGGGGTTGCAGATAGGGCGATTCTGCACTAAAGTGATGGATGAAAGCAGCAACGATACCAATGGAGACGGGCCATGAAGAAGATCATCTGTTTGACGGTGATGGTTACGCATCGACGTGTATGCGGGAGCGGCCCGGAGCGCATGCGAAACCCGAGGCTCACCTAGGGATGGACATACGCATTTACTACGAGGATACGGACGCGGCCGGCGTGGTCTACCATGCCAGCTATCTTAAATTCTTCGAACGGGCAAGAACGGAATACTTCCGTGAGCGCGGCCTGGGGGTGGCGGAGCTCGCCAATGCCGGGTTCGTTTTCCCGGTGATCAGGATGGAGATCGATTTCAAAGCACCTGCATTACACGACGAGCTTGTGACCGTCATCACCCGCCCGGAGCGGGTCGGCGGCTCATCCTTTGCCGTCAGGCAGCAGGCCGTGCGGCAGTCGGACGGCAGGCTTCTGGTGGAAGCGCAGGTCACCCTTGCCTGCATCAGTCCACAGCGCAAGGCGCGACGGATTCCGAGCCATATCAGGCGCATGCTGGAAGAGAATGCGGGGCAGGAAGGATGATGGCGTTACAACCTGTGGATACCGCCGGCCAACAGCGCGTCGAGCGCGAGGAGGCGTTGCGGCTTCTCGAAGGCGCCGAACTGCTGGAACTGGGGGTTTATGCCGACAGAATACGCCGCATGCTCCACCCGGAAGGAATGGTGTCGTTTGTCGTTGACCGCAACGTCAATTACACCAACATCTGCGAATCGAAATGCGCCTTTTGCGCTTTCTACAGGGATAGCACCGCTTCGGACGCCTACGTGCTCACACGGCAGGAGATTTTCACCAAGATCGACGAACTGGTAAAGCAGGGCGGCACCCAACTCCTCATGCAGGGGGGGCTCAACCCCGATTTGAAGATCGACTTTTTTGAGCAGTTGTTTCGCGAGATCAAGGCGCGCTTTCCTTCGGTGCAGAATCACTCCCTTTCACCGGCCGAGGTTGTCTGCATAGCCAAGAACTCGGGGCTTGCGCTGAATGAAACCCTGGTGCGGCTCAAACAGGCCGGCCTCGATTCGATTCCGGGCGGCGGGGCCGAGATCCTGGTGGACGAGGTTCGCGACAGTATCTCGCCCAACAAGATCGGCTGGCGCCAGTGGGCGGAGGTGATGTCCATGGCCGCCGAGCTCGGCATGCCGACCACGGCCACCATGATGTTCGGCAGCCGTGAGAAGCCGGAGGATATCGTCGAGCATCTTTTCCGGGTGCGGGAGATCCAGGACAGGGGCGGCTCGTTTACCGCCTTCATCCCCTGGACCTACCAACCGGGGAATACCGAACTGGGGGGCGATACCGCCACCGGGGTGGAATACCTGAAGGTGCTGGCCCTGGCCCGCATCGTGCTGGACAATATCCCCAATATCCAGGCCAGTTGGGTCACCCAGGGCGCCAAGATGGCTCAGGTAGCCCTCTTTTTCGGGGCGAACGATCTGGGGGGCACCATGCTGGAAGAAAACGTCGTAGCCGCGGCCGGGTGCAGTTTCCGCATGTCCCGGGAAGAGATGATCGACCTCATCCGCGGGGCCGGCTTCCATGCCGTTCAACGCACCACCACCTATCACATCCTAAAGGAGTTTCCGGCTTGACATATCTAACCCAGCAGGCCGGAACGTGTGAAATCGTCACCACCGCACCACGCCTGAAAGAACTGGCCGCCCATCTCTGCCGCCACAGCGAATTGGCCGTGGACCTGGAGATGGATTCTCTCCATCACTATCGGGAAAAGGTCTGCCTGATCCAGATCTCGACCCGCAGCGAGAGCTGGCTGATAGACCCGCTGGCGCTGAAGGATCTGTCTCCCCTTGCCGCGCCGTTGGGCAATCCCGCCATCCTGATCGTGATGCACGGGGCGGATTATGATATCCGCTCCCTGCATCGGGATTTCGGCATCGAGGTGAAAAACCTCTTCGACACCATGATCGCGGCACGCTTTCTGGGTATTGCCGAGTTCGGTCTTGCCGCCCTGCTCAGGGCGCGCTTCGGCATCGAACTGGACAAGAAGTACCAGAAGGCCGACTGGAGCAGGCGTCCGCTCAGCCCGGAGATGTGCGCCTATGCCACCGCCGATACGGCCGACCTGCTCCCCTTGTACGACCAACTGAGCGGTGAACTGGCCGAAAAAGGCCGCCTTGCCTGGCAGGAGGAGGAGTGCAGCCTGGTATGCCGGGCGCGGGTAAACGAAAAAGAGGGTCCGCTGTTTCTCTCCTGCAAGGGGGCGGGAAAGCTGAAAGGGCGCAGCCTGGCAGCGCTGGAAGAGTTGCTGCGCTACCGTGATCACCAGGCACGGGTACTGGATCGCCCCCCCTTCAAGGTTATGTCGGCCGAGACGCTCCTGGAAGCGGCTGAGAAGAAGCCGCGCTCATTGGGCGAATTGTCCGGCATCAAGGGGATGACCCCCAAGCAGCTTGACCGCCACGGTCCGGCCCTGCTGGCAGCGGTTACAGCCGCCCTGGATCTGCCCGAGGAGAAGTTGCCCCGCTTTCCGCGCACCCGGAGGGAAGACCCTTCCGAAGGGGCTAAGGAACGGCTCAAGAGGCTCAAGTCATGGCGCGAAAGTTCGAGTGCGGCCCTGGGACTTGAGCCGGGGGTGGTTTCGCCCAACTGGCTTCTGGAGGCAGTGGCGGAGATGAACCCCGCTTCTCCCACCGACCTGGACGGAATCGCCGGGATGCGGGAGTGGCAGAAAGGGCTCTGCGGAAGAGAGCTGATCGAGGTGCTTAAAGCTGATGGACAATGAAACACGCACGGAACAACCCTTCCTGAGCATCGTGGTCCCGGTCTACAACGAGGAGGGCAATCTGGGCCCCCTGATGGAGCGGCTTTATCCGGCCGTCCAGGGGACCGGCAGATCGTTCGAGATCATCTTCACCGACGATGGTTCAGGAGACCGCTCTCTGGAGATCCTGCGCCGGATGGTTCAGCAGTATCCCGGGGTCAAGGTGATCGAGTTCAATGGCAACTTCGGCCAGCACATGGCCATTCTGGCGGCCTTCGAATCGTCCCGGGGGGAGATCGTCATCACCCTGGATGCGGACTTGCAGAACCCGCCCGAGGAGATCCCGCGTCTGGTGGCGGAGATCGAAAAGGGGCATGACGTGGTCGGCACCATCCGCCAGAAACGCCAGGATAGCTTCTTCAGAAAGTTCGCGTCGCGCATCGTAAACATCACCACCAACCGGATCACCGGTATGCAGATGCAGGACTATGGCTGCATGCTGCGGGCCTACCACCGCTATGTGGTGGACAATATCAATCGCTGCCGGGAATCGACCACCTTTATCCCGGCCCTTGCCCAGACCTTTGCCTCCAATCCCACCGAGATCGAGGTGGGACACGCCGAGCGGGTGGAGGGGGAGAGCAAGTATTCGTTCTACAAGCTGATCCGGCTCAATTTCGACCTGATGACCGGCTTTTCGGTGGTGCCGTTACAGATCTTTGCCCTGTTCGGCATCGGTACAGCCGTCTTTTCGCTGGTCTTTGCCCTGTTCCTGCTGGTGCGGCGTTTTATCGTCGGCTCGGAAGTGGAGGGGGTCTTCACCCTATTCGCCATCCTGTTCTTCTTCATCGGCATCATCATCTTCGGCATCGGCATCGTGGGCGAGTACGTGGGCAGGATTTACCAGGAAGTGCGCAAGCGCCCCCGGTACGTGGTGCGGCAGACCTACGGCTTTGAAGAATAGAATGATCCGTCTCCTTGCCCTGACGAAAAACCGACATCCATAGGAATAAATTTTGCAAGCTGACAAACTGATCGTCTGCGCCTACCATAATGTGGGCTATCGTTGCATCGAGGAATTGCTGCGCCAAGGGGCGGAGATTGTCCTGATCTTCACCCACGAGGACTCGCCCACGGAGGAGATTTGGTTCAAGTCGGTGCGGGAGTTGGCGGATGACCATGGCATCCCGTACTCGACCTCGGACATCTCTCTGCCGGAGAACATGGAACGGGTGCGGGCTTTCGGGCCGGATTTCCTCTTCTCCTTTTACTATCGAAACATGATTGCGCCGGCAGTGCTGGAGATCCCGAGGCGGGGCGCACTCAACCTGCACGGCTCGTATCTGCCCAAGTACCGCGGCCGGGTGCCGGTCAACTGGGCGGTGATCAACGGCGAAAGGGAAACCGGGGCAACCCTGCACCACATGGTGGAAAAGCCGGACGCCGGCGCCATTGTGGATCAGGAGCGGGTGGAGATCGCGTTCACCGACACGGCGCTCGATGTCTTCAACAAGGTTACCGGCGCCGCGGTGACGGTCATTGCCCGCGCCTGGCCGCTGCTCAGGGAGGGAAGGGCGGCACGCATTCCCATGAACCTGGCCGAAGGCTCGTATTTCGGCGGTCGCAAGGCTGCCGACGGCCGGATCGATTGGGCGTGGAGCGCTGTCCGGATCTACAACCTGATTCGCGGCGTGACCCACCCCTACCCCGGTGCGTTCAGCCATCTGGATGGCAGAAAGGTCCTCATCTGGTCCGCTTGGCCGGTGGAGGGGAGCGGGGAACCGGGGCGCATCGTATCGCACCGTCCGTTCCTGGTCGGCACCGGCGAAGGGCTTCTGGAGATCCGGTCGCTCCAGGCCGGGGATGGAGACGAGGTGTCTGCAGCGGATTTTATCACGAATGCCGTGCAGTTTACCTAGTACCATGTAACACTTAAAGTTACGTAAAGCTCCCCCTCCCCTTGCGGGAGGGGGTCGGGGGGTGGGGGAAGCTGCGATATGCGATTCCATGGCAACCTCCCCCCCACCCTGACCCTCCCCCGCAAGGGGGGAGGGAACCATATCAAGCGCTGATTTAAGAGATACAAGGTACTAGGTTCCATCCGGAAACCACCTGAAATCCGATACCCAGCGGCTCCGTGGCGGAGCCGCCATCAAGGAGAAAAAGAATATGAAAGTACTGATCCTCGGCGTTAACGGCTTTATCGGCAACGCCCTCACCCACCGTATCCTCACCACCACAGATTGGGAGGTCTACGGTCTGGACATGGCCTGCGACAAGCTTGAGCGCTCCTTGGGCGACTCCCGGTTCCATTTTCTTGAGGGGGACATCACCATCAACAAGGAGTGGATCGAGTACAATATCAAGAAGTGCGACGCCGTGCTGCCGCTGGTTGCCATCGCAACGCCGGTGACCTACGTCAAGGACCCGTTGCGGGTCTTTGAACTGGATTTCGAGGAAAACCTCAAGATCATCAGGTTGTGCCACAAGTACAAGAAACGGGTCATTTTTCCCTCCACCTCCGAGGTGTACGGCATGTCGCCCGACCGGGAATTCGACGAGGACAACTCGCCCCTCATGCTGGGGCCGATCGCCAAGGAGCGTTGGATTTACTCCTGCGCCAAACAGATGCTCGACCGGGTGATCTACGCCTATGGCATGCATGAAGGGCTCAGATTCACCCTGTTCCGTCCCTTCAACTGGATCGGCCCCAAGCTGGACAGCATCCATACCGCCAAGGAGGGGAGTTCCCGTGTCCTGACCCAGTTCCTGTACGACATCCTGGCAGAGGAGCCGATCCAACTGGTGGATGGCGGCAACCAGCGCCGTTCCTTCACCTTCATCGAAGACGGCATCGACGCCCTGATGCTGATCATCGAGAACAGGGACGGCTGCGCCGACGGCAAGATCTTCAACATCGGCAATCCGGCCAACGACCTGTCAGTCAAGGAGTTGGCCCACAAGCTGCGCGACATGGTGGCCGAATTCCCGCTCTACCGGGAAAAGGCGGAGAAATGCCGAATCGTGGAGACGTCGTCCGACCAGTTCTACGGCAAGGGATACCAGGATATGCTGACCCGAGTTCCCTCGGTCCGGCGCGCCAAGGAATGCCTGGGATGGGAGCCGGTGACGAGCGCCGACGATGCCCTGCGCAAGACGCTGGAGTTCTACCTGGTGGATGAGCGGGAGAAGCTTTCGGAGTTTCTGTAAACCAGAGGTGAATTGCCACTGAGTCACGGAAGCGCGGAGACAAAAACAATAGAAACAGTATGTTGGCTCGTCTGGAATCCAAAATGTCACATCATGTTTTCAGTATCAGACCATCTGAAATGACCCCGGTGATTTCTCCGTGTCCCGGTGTCTCTGCGGCGGGTGTACGGTAACGTGTCGGGCCGCCGCGGTTTCACGCTCATAGAGATCGTCGTGGTGCTCGTGATCATCGGCATGGTGATGACGCTGGTCATCCCCCGCCTGCCGAACTCCGAGAGGGAGGACCTGAAGATATCGGCCCGGACCCTGGCCTCGACCCTGCGCTACCTCCAGGACCGGGGAGCCACCACCGGAACCACCTATTACCTGCACATGGAACCGGGCACGGACAACGTCAAGGTGATGCAGGCCGCGGCCGACGGGAGCGAAAAGGAGCCGGACGACCCCTTCCTGCAGCAGCGGCCGACCAAGGAAGGCATCCTGGTCGCGGATGTGGTCATCCCCCGCCTGGGCAAACAGAACGAGGGGCAGGTGGAACTCGGCATCGGGGCGGGAGGTCTGCGGGATTTCGTCACCATTCACCTCCGCTCGCCGGACGGTACGTTCTGGACGGTGATGGGTTTTCCTTCCAGCGGCAAGGTCAAGGTCTACCAAGGCTACCAGGAAGATGCGCTATGAGAGGTTTTACCCTGCTTGAGGTGATGGTGGCGCTGGCCATCATGGCGAGCGTCATCCTGACGGTGCTGGGTGCGGTCAACTACCACCTGACGATCATTGCCAACGAGCGGGACAGCACCGCCCTGAGCCTGCTGGCGCGGGCCAAGCTTGCCGAATTGGTGCAACAGGGAATCTCTGAGAAGAGCGACGGGACCCTGGCCCCGGCCCATCCTGAGCTGGTCTGGCAGGCCGAACTGTTCCCCACGGATCTGCCTGTTCTCCAGAAACTGGTAGTGCGGGTGTGGCGGGATAGCGACAAGCGGGAGGTCGTGCTTGAGCAATATCTCCCGAAATAAAGGGTTCACCCTCCTGGAAGTGCTGATCGCCGTGGTCCTGCTGGGAATCCTCACCGCTGCGCTCTACGGGAGTTATTTCGCGGTATTGAAGGCCAGGGAGCGGTCGGCGCAAGGGATGGAGGAACGCCGGGAACTGGGCAACACCCTTGACCTTCTGCGGCGGGAGATCGACTCGGCTCTCTATACCTCTACCGACCAGCGGCTCAAATTCATCGTCGAAGACCGGGACAATTTCGGCCAGGCGGCCTCCAACCTGGAATTGACGACCCTGGCGCCCCCGCCACCCCTTGGCGGCGGGTTCAAGGAATCGGGCGTCATCGACGTCCAGTACAGTATGGTGGAGCAGGAAAATCAACAACTGATCCTGACCCGCAAGGAGCAGGACATCCTACTGGTATCGACCACCACCACCGTGCCCGCCTACCCGCAGATGGAACGGATCAGCTCCTTTCTGGTGGAATGCAGCAGCGACGGCACGACATGGGTAAAAAGCTGGGATACGGCCCTGAACGGCAAACTGCCGAAGCTGGTGCGCATCACGGTGCAGGTGGAGGAGCAGGGCAAACCGGTGGAGTTTTCCGTCTATGCGGCTCCCAGGGTGACCGGCTCATGAGGGGGGAAAAAGGATTTGCCCTGGTCCTGACCCTGGTGGTCACCGCCCTGATGGTGGCGGCGGCGGTGGAACTGATCTACCAGGTGTACGTGGATACGTCGCTCAACCGCAGCTTCCGCGACGGCCAGCAGGCCTCGCTCCTGGCGGAATCAGGGGCCTACGGCGGCATCGCGCTGCTCCAGACGTTGATTTCAGGCCAGAGTTACACGTCGCTCTCGGACAAGTGGGCCGTGCCGTTCAAGATGGATGACGAGACCGGCCGCATCGAGATCACCGCCTCCGAGGAGAGCGCCAAGATCAACCTCAACGCGCTGATACAGGCCAACAACACTGATATTAACTCAAATACGCTGACGATTCTGAAGGGTCTGGGCACGCAATTCCAAATCCCGGAAAACGTGTGGAACGCCCTGGCGGACTGGATCGACACCGACGATCTGCCCCGCGCGGACGGCGCGGAGAGTTCCTATTACAAAACCCTGAACCCGCCTTATTCGGCCCGCAACGGGAGGATGACGACCGTGAACGAGCTGTCGCTCGTCAAGGGATTTACGCCGGACATGGTGGCCAAGCTCAGCCCGTTCGTGACCGTTTATGCCAATCAGGCGGGGAGCCTGGTTGCCCAGACCGTAACCGTCAATGTGAATACCGCTCCCAAGGAGGTCCTCATGGCCCTCGACAGCCACATTAGTGAGAGCATGGCGGAACAGATCATAGCCGATCGGCAGCAGACGCCGTTTAAGGGTACCGGCGATCTGTCCCGTGTTGACAGCCAACTTGCCGCGTCCCTGACAGGTAAGGTGATATTCAAAGGGACCGTTTTCCGGATCAAGTCCTGTGGTTTTGTGAAGGACGCGGCCCGCACCGTCGAGGCCGTGGTCAGGACGACAAACGGCACGATACTGTCATGGCAGGAATACTGAGGACATGGCGCCGGCTTCCGGGTTTAACAGGTTGTTGAAAAACTCAGGTTGTTCAAAAATAGTCAGATCGTCGCACCCGCAGAAAACCCCGCGGAGGCGTAGCAGCGCTACGCCGCACAAGGCGGATTTCGAGGACGGTGGCGAGATGGCTGTTTTTCAACAACCTGGGGGAGATTATGGCTCTACCGACTGACATCCAACACCAGGTTTACGACCTGCTCTCCAAGGCGTCCAACCTCTCGTTCGTAAGCGCCGAGCAGGAGCCGGGGGCCCGGGTTAGCTTCGTCCCCGGCCAGCAGGTGAGCGCCCAGGTGCTGACTACGCTGCCGAACAACCTGACCCAGGTGCAGATCGGCGCGGAGCGCTTCAACCTGGCTCTGCCGATGGCGCTCAGCCCCGGACAGACCCTGAGGATGACCTTTGTCACGGGGGATCCCCGCTCGACCTTTGCCGTTGTCCGCCAGGATAACGCTGCCCCTCCGGTCAGCCTGTCGGACGCGTCCCGGCTGATGAGCCTTCTGGTGGACAGCGAAGAGACCGACGACCCGCAGCTGCGGGCCTCCTTGCAGAGTATCAGCGATATGCTGCGGCGCTCCTCGGACGAGGCCGGGGTTCTTGCCAACCTGATGGACGAGGCCCTTACCTATGGGGCTGCGAATGAAGGTGACGCGGGGCCAACCCTGCTGCCGGATATCCCCCTCCAGCAGGGGCGTGCCGGGCAGGGAGCCGGGATAGCGGCGGGCGACCAGGGCGTCTCCCCCGAGCAGGCACGCCTGTCGTCCTTCGAGGCCAATGCGGCCCAGATCCTCCGGAATATTGCCGGCACCGCCCATTTTGACCTGACCGAGGCGGCAAACCCCCCGGTAACGCCGCTGCCCCTTAAGTCGGGAGAGGAGGTTGACGCGGCGGTGGTCGGCACGTTACCCGGCGGCCGGGTGTTTGTCCAGCTTGCGGGGACGTCGCTGGAACTGGTTGTCCCCCGGCCGGTCCAAACCGGGGACATCCTCCGTCTAACTTTCATTACGTCCGATCCCCGGCCGCTGTTTGCGTTACAACGGCCCGCCGCCGGCGTCCCCAGCTCCCTCAGCGAGGCCGGCCGCTGGCTGAGCACTCTGGAGCACAGCGAAGGGGGCGTTTCGGAACAACAGATGTACGTGCTGGAGCGGCTGAACACGGTACTGGAAAGTCTGCCGCCGGATTCGCCGGCCTTTACCGCGATTCTGGACGAGGCCATCACCTACCAGACGGTCATGCGCGGCCGCCAGTCGGCCGATTCACCGCCGCCACAGCCGGACGCTGAACTCCAGGCGGGTGCGGCAGCCGTACCGGGCCAGCAGGCCGCACTCCAGCCCGGCAGCGGCATCGTGCTCAGCGACGATATGGCCAAACTGCTCCAGGCGTTGATCAAGGGAGATCGTCTGGCGCTCCTTGAGGCCATCGACCAGCAGGCCTCCGGGGCCGGCTTTCTGCCGGGCCAGCAGATCAGGGGCGAGATCATGGCCTCCCTGGGTGGAGGGCGCTTCGTGGTTCAGGTAGCCGGCCAATCCTTGGAATTCACGCTGCCCAAAGGGATCAGGCAAGGCGATATGGTCACGCTCTTCTTCGTCTCCGACGAACCGCAACCCACCTTCCTGATGGCCCGCTTCGGCAAGCCCGGCGATGCCCAGGTCAGCGAAACCGGCCGGTGGCTGAGCGGATTTCTCGGCGCTGCCGGCGATCAACTGTCGGCCCGGGAGACCCTGGGGATCTTGAAAACCCTGCTCTCCGAGCCGCCGACCGACGCCTCCCGGTTAAGCGGGTTTCTGAAGCAGGGGTTGCAGGAGGATGGGCTGTTTTATGAATCCCACCTGGCTCGCTGGTTTGGCGGCGATTATCCTCTGGAAGATCTTTTGCGGGAACCTCAGGGCCAGTTGTCTTTACTGCGCCGCCTGTCCGGGCAGGAGACGGCCAATTCGGCACAGGACTTGGCTCTGGCAGGCTTGAAAGGCGGATCGATGGAGGCCCTGGCGGTCATGGAGGCAGCGCTCAAGAAGGCAGGCGCCGCCATGGCCTATGAAGGCATTGTTGACAAGCAGGCCCTGCCGATTGTCAAGGAGCAATTGACGGCATTGCAAAGCGGGCAAATCATCTTTCGCGGAGATCTGGTGCCGGGCCAACGGTTTGAGTGGACGGTGCGGGAACGCGAAGCGCGACGCAGTCCGTCCGGGGAGCAGGAGCGTTCCTGGGAGACGTCGCTCACACTGGATATGCCGAAGCTGGGGAAAGTCTCGGCAAGCCTGAAGCTTGACGGCACAAGAGTCAGCATCGAACTGGGCGCACCACAACCCGGTTCGGCGGAACGTCTGAAGGCGGGCACTTCCCGTCTTGCCGAGCAGCTTGAGGCGTCCGGGCTGATACCGTCGGAGATCGGAATAACGGATGAAATCCCGTAAAGATGAAGAACGACGCGCTGCAGCCCTTGCCTACAAACAGGGCTACTATGCGCCGGTGGTCGTCGCCAGGGGCAAGGGGGTGCTGGCCGAAGCGATCATCGCCTGCGCACGTGAAGCGGGGGTTTATGTTCACGAGTCGCCGGAACTGCTTAACCTGCTGATGCAGGTGGACACCGACCGGTTCATCCCGCCGGAATTGTACCGCGCCGTGGCGGAGGTGTTGGTCTGGCTGTACGGAATTGAAGGGGAGCCGCAGTGAAAGACTGTTTTTCATATTGAGGAGGGAGTTATGCAGATCAAATTCGGAACCGACGGCTGGCGTGGCATCATTGCCGGAGATTTTACCTTTGACAACCTTTCCATAGTGGCCCAGGCCACCATGGATTACCTCAATCGCGACGGCTCAGGGGACAAAGGGGTGGTGATCGGCTACGACCGGCGTTTTCTTTCCCGCGATTTTGCCCGGCGGGTGGCCGAAGTGGCGGCCGGGAACGGTATACGCGCCCGCTTGACCGACGGTTATGCGCCGACGCCGGCTCTGTCCTGGGCGGTTCGCGAATCGGGCGCCGGAGCAGGCATCATGATCACGGCAAGTCACAACCCACCGGAATATAATGGGTTCAAGGTAAAGGAGCGTTTTGGCGGCTCGGCACGCCCCTCCACCACAAAGGTGCTGGAAGAGATCGTTGCCTTTAATATGGCCAATAACCGCCGGGTAGTGGCAACCTCCTTCGGGGAGGCCATGCACAAGGGGATGATTGAAATATTCGATCCCTGTGAGGGATATTTTCGCCAGATCGGCCGTTACGTGGATCTTGATTTAATCGCCAGGGCCGCAATTCCGGCTGTGGTCGACCCGATGTACGGCGCCGGCTCGGGCTTCCTTCCCCGCCTCCTGGCCGGCATAGATGAAATCCACGCCGGCGAGAATCCCTTGTTCGGGGGGCAGCCTCCCGAGCCGATCGGAGAGCACCTTGCGGAGCTTTCCTCACTCCTCAAGAGCGGCAAATACCGGGTAGGGCTGGCTTTGGACGGTGATGCCGACCGGATCGGGGCGGTCGACGAGAACGGTGATTTTTTTTCGTCCCACTGCATCTTTACCGTTATCCTGCGGCACCTTATCGAGTACAAGCGCCTGAGGGGCGGCGTGGTCAAGACCGTCTCCACAACCCGCATGGTGGACCTTTTGGCCCGGAAGTACGATCTGCCGCTGTTTGAGACACCCATCGGCTTCAAACACATCTGCGAATTGATGCTGTCGGAGGATATCCTCATGGGAGGCGAGGAATCGGGCGGTCTGGGCGTCAAGGGGCACATCCCGGAACGGGACGGTATTCTGCTGGGGCTGCTGTTGCTGGAGGCCATGGCGGTCAGCGGGAAAGGCCTGCGCCGTCTTCTTGACGAAACCATGGATGAGATTGGGCATTTCTCCTACCGTCGTATTGACCGTCGTATCGACCCCGACGTCAAGGAGCAACTCATTGACCGTCTGAACGCCCAACCACCGGTTGAGATCGACGGCCGGCGGGTAGTTGCCACCAACTTCAGCGATGGTTTCAAGTTCATCTTCGAGAACGGCGACTGGCTTTTGATCCGCCCCTCGGGCACCGAGCCGGTCCTGCGGCTCTACAGCGAGGCCGGGACGCCGGAACAGGTGGACCGGTTGCTGCGTGCGGCGGAATGCCTGGCAGCGGTTTGAAACCGCCCGGCCCGGCTCACCACGCAATCGATGGAAAAATATGCGGCATGAAATTAATAACTTGACAGATCAGGGCATTGTTTTTTTCTATCAGATATATTATAAATAACTCGCATCAGAGGGCAATAAATAATAAAATTACATTAATTTTACTGTGTTTATGGTATGTTGCTTGCTACGTATAATTTTGTAAACATCACATCCAACAGGATGCACGAAAGAGGAGGATTACTGGCATGGCTAATATTCTCATCGTTGACGATTCTTCCACAATGCGCAAGATCATTTCACGTTCACTCAGGCAGGCAGGCCTGACGGTAGATGAAATATATGAGGCAGGCGACGGTATCGAAGGGCTTGGTGTGCTTGCCTCCGGCAAACCGGTCACGCTAATCCTCTCCGATATCAACATGCCCAACATGGACGGCCTGGAATTCATCAAACAGGTCAGGGCCAACGGCAATCCGGTCCCGATTGTCATGATCACCACAGAGGGGGGGGAGGAGATACTCAAGGAAGCCATCGCGAGCGGGGCCAGTGACAGCATCAAAAAACCCTTTACCCCCGAACAGTTGCAGGAAAAACTGGGGGGGCTGATATGAGCCTCAACGCCGAAATCGCCGAAAGTGCAAGATTTACGGAAGAGCAGCTTGCCAAGTATGTGATCGACGCCACCAAGAACGTTTTTTCCACGATGATCATGATGGATCCGTCGGACGAGTATCCTCTCAAGGACCCTATCCACCGTTTTCAATGCAGCATCACAGGCATGGTTGGTTTCGCGGGCATTTACTCGGGGGTGATTTCGATACACTGTCCGGTTGCCCTGGCCCTTCAGATCACCTCCAGCATGCTCGGTATGGAATGCGACGAGGTCAACGAGGACTTAAACGATGCCATCGGCGAAATCGCCAATATGCTGGGGGGCAGCGTCAAACAGGTGCTTTCCAAGGGGGGGATGGATGTAAAACTCTCGATTCCGACGGTTATCTCCGGCGAAGACTATACGGTCAATTCGCTTTCCGACATCGACTGCGTCGTCATTCCTTTCAGCGTCAACGACAACAAGTTTCTCGTCGGACTCACCCTGAAAAAAGAAGACTAACCGCTCCTTGCGGCCGCAGACGCGATGGTTGCGGCGCAAGGTGTGATCCAGGACCGAAAGACAATCCCTGATGGATGGATATACCACGTTACATGAGATGTTGGCTTCTGCCCTGAAACAGGCCGGCGAGGAAAGCGGCATGCTTTTGGGGCAAGAGCTTGCCATCACCCTTTCGGACTCCCTTACCACCAGCAAGACGTCCTACTTCGGCGGTCTGGAGGATTCCTGTTTCGTGATCGGCGTCGAATCACGTGAGGCCTACACCGGTCAGTTTTATCTATTATTCTCCCTGCGTGACGCCATCGTCATGAGCAGTATTCTGCTGGGCATCCCGCCGGTCCGCATCCAGGAAAAGAAGCGCCTGTGCATCATTGAAAACGACGACATAGATGCCTTTGCCGAGATAGCCAACATGATCAACGGGGCGTTCAATACCGTTTTTCAGGGCAGCCTCCCAAACAAGGTGCACCTGAAGCTGCTCTCCCCCAAAAAGTTCATCCCCGACGTCGATGAGTTGAGTGAAACCGAGCCGCTCCCCGAGGGCGACTACCTCATGTTCCGCTCGAAACTTGAGATGCCGGACCAGGAGTTGAACTATCTGGATGTGCTCATACCCGTCGAATTGGGCAACCAGTTTGATCCCCCCAGCGAGGAACCGCCGGTGCCGTCCGTTGAGGAGGAAGGCGCCCTGCCGGCTCCTGACGAGGGAGCCTTGGCTGAACCGGAAGCCAAGATTACGGAAGGCGTTGCCGCCGCCGCTTCGTTGGAAGCCGGACCGGCTGAGGATGGGGTTGACAGCGTCGTGGTGCTGGGAGACGATCACGAGGAGCGCATCCAGATGGTGGCGGCTGCCGGTTCAAGCGGCTACCAGGTGGTTGAGGGGACGCTCAATGCCGACATCAAGGATCTCTTCGCCGGCCGCAACGTTCGGCTGGTGCTGATAGGCTCACATGACGCGAATGATCACGAACTGGCGGTCTGCATTAAGGTCAACGCCATCCGTCAGGATTCTCCGCCCCCAATTATCATGAGTGCCCAGCGATGGACCAGGACGGCCGTTTTGAAAGCATTGAAATATGGCGCCAGGGAGATTATCATCAAGCCTTGCAGCCAAGAGGAGTTGATTGCCAAGGTGCGCAGGTTCTGTAAGCCGCCGGTGCAGTAGCGGCCCGTGACGGTGGGAGTCCTATCTATGTTGTCTACTCGGTTCGGCTTGGGTGCGCTGATGCGCGGCACGTTTGCCGCGAATGCCATACCGGTAGTGCTGTCGGCCATTTTTGTTGCCGCGGCGTTTTTCCCGCATTCTGCCCAGGCATCCATCCCCAATCGTGTTTTCCGGGCCGAAATCCACCCCAAACAGGGGTATACCCGTATCATTCTGCGGCTCAAAGAGAGCCCGCAATTTTCCATTGTACCTCTGCCCGGAAACAGATTACGCCTGACGATTCAGGATACGGACGGCCCGTTTTTCCGCAAGTTCCGGCGCTATTCGGATACCAGTATCGGCGGTTTGGTGTTTTCCCGGCGGGGGGCGGACCTGCAAGTCACGTTTCAAACGGCATCCGGGACAGGGTGGCGTGATGCCAGCGTAGACGGCACCTGTGCCATTGCCCTGGATGTCGGTAAAAAATTCAGCCCGGAGCCTCCCCGCCTGTTCACTGCCGGACGCGAGAAAATTTGGAGCGGCGTGGGGAAACTGGTGCGGGATTTTGACCCGCCCTTGAAAATAGATATCCCCTTTTTGCCGACCGACAGGCAGATCCTGAAGAATATCCTAAATGACGCCGACCAGTCGGCCTTCATTGCCGCCGAGGCGGCGCTCTACAAAGGATTTCTGACCGAAGCCGAGGATTCCTTCACCCAGTTTGCCTCCCGGCAGAGCGCGGTGAGACCGCTGGCTCTCTACCGGCTCGGAGAGACATGGTACAAGTTGCAGAAATATCCCCAGGCTTTGGCAGCCTTTCGCGAGGCTGAAAAGATCTGGCCGGCATTCCTTACTTACAATCCGAGTGTTACGTTTTATTATGGGGACAGTATCGCGCGGAGTGGCGACCTTGCCGGTGCCCGCGTGCTTCTTGCCCGCCTGATCGCCCGGCTCGCGGACAAGAAGTTCGCCCCCACCCTGCTGGTGCGTCTGGCCGACATCCTGACCCGCCAGGGTCACGACCCGGAGGCGCTGGCCATCTATCGCACGGTGGCCGATAATTTCCCGGATAACAAGGCCATGCAGATGGCACGGATGCGTTTGGCCGACCGTGATTTCCTCGGTGCCACCCCGTGGAACTATCGGCGTCTGAGCGATCTCTACCTGGATATCTCGAGCCAGAGTAGCGACGTGGATATGCGTGAAGAGGCCCTTTTCAAGCACGTCCTGCTGCTTTCCATACATGGCGGGGCATCCGATGCCCTGCAACAGCTCGTGCTGTTTCAGAGAAGATTCCCGCGTGGGGTCTATGTCACCGTGTGCCGGACCATCCGGGAGGTGCTGGTTGTCCAAGTGTACCAGGAGAACAACTGGGACAAGGATGCCCCCGGCTTGATCAGGTTTGTTGAGGAGCAGCAGGACTACCTGGCCGCCTGCATGGATGAGCCCAATTTTCTCCAGCATGTTGTCAAGGCATACGACGAGGCGGGCCGGCCCATTGAACTGGTCAAATTTCTAACCACCCTGCTGGATCATCAGTGGGCGGCCTCCATTGCCCCCGATCTCTATGAGGAAATCGCCTCCAATGCGGACCTTCTTGGCGATAGCGTCCTGGCCGAGAAGACTTTGCGCACATTTTTACGGAAATTTCCGAACCACCCCCGGGCGCGACTTATGCTGGAGCGTTTGGGCGGGATATATTTCATGGGCGGCAAGTATCAGGAGGTCCGGAATACCCTGTTATGGCTGCTCAACAAGAAAGAACACGCCCAAAAGAGCGAGAGCTACTACTATCTCGGCCGTTCTTTGTGGGAGCAAAAGGGGTTTGGTCAGGCGATTACGGCAATGGATCTCTATATTGCCTCGGCCGGCCGGGAGGAAAAGGGCGCTCAACATCTGCCCGACGCCTATTTTGTATCCGCCTCGGCCCGTCTGGCTTCTGGGGACCGCAAGGGCGCCCTGCGTATGCTTGACGACGGCATAAAACTGCCTGACAGCGGGCGCAAAGAGGAATTCCTCTACAAGGCGGGCGAGATCAATGCCCTTGAGGGGAAAAAGCAGGCTGCCCGTTCGTATTTCGAGCAGGTGGTGGTAAAAGGCAAGGACGAGGATTGGAAAAGGCTGGCGCAACAGGCCATTGAGTCGTTGGGGCAGTAGAGGCAGGGGCAGAGGGAACTGTCAAGAATCGGACCCAGTCAAAAAACCGACGCGAAACGGTCGAAGATTGCATATGGGATGCCGAGCTGTTTGTGCTATAATGGCAACGTTCCTGGCGGATGGATGTCGCAGTGCCCCAGACTTTGAAATGGGTATGTATTTTGCACATAAAGAGTCAGATTATTGATTGGAAGGGTGTTCTACCATGCCGATTGACGGAATATTTGGCACAACCATTGATTTACTGGGCAAAAACATCGACCTTCGGGCCAAAAGCCAAAACCTGATCTCTTCAAATATCGCCAACGCGGAAACCCCCAACTATATTCCTAAATCTTTGGACTTTGAGAAGGAATTGCAGGGTGCGGTCAAAAGTGGCGGCAAAGGGACACCGGCCCTCACCAACCCGCGGCATCTGCCGTTGAAAGGGGCCGCGGCCCGCCTCCAGTCAGTGACGGGGCACGTCGTTGAAACCCCCGCCAAGACCCCCGGCAACGACGGCAATGCGGTTGAACTGGAAAATGAGATGGGCAAGCTGTTGGAGAACCAGATCATGTACAACGCCACGGTCCAGATGCTCTCTAAAAAGTTCGGTGATTTGACTACAGCGATCAAGGGAGGCAGCTAATGGATTTTTTCAGCGCAATGGATATCAGCTCTTCGGCCCTCACGGCTGAGCGGACCAGGATGAACCTGATCTCCGGCAATTTGGCCAACGCCAATTCAACCCGGACCCCCGAAGGAGGTCCGTACAAACGCAAGGATGCGGTCTTTTCCGCCACCCCTGTTGGGAGCACATTCAACCGGGCGTTGAACAGCGCTGCCGGTCAGCAGGCGCGCCAGGTGGAGATTACAGAGATCGTCGAGGACAAGAACCCTCCGCGCATGCAGTACGAGCCCGGCCATCCCGATGCCAATGCCCAGGGTTACGTGGCCATGCCCAATGTGAACGTGGTTGAGGAGATGGCTGATATGATCAATGCAAGCCGCAGTTATGAAGCCAATGTAACGGCTGTTCAGGCAGCCAAGAGTATGGCGCTCAAAACGCTCGAAATCGGCAGCAAGTAGTTTTTCAATCCGTAGAGTGCTCGTAACCGGTTTGGACCTTTGGGAGGTTTAGTGTGGAAATAAATGGTATTGGAAGCGGCCTCGGTGCAGCATTCCCTGAGGTCAGCGGGGCGAAATCGACGTCTGCGGTTGAAGGCGCCGGAAAATTTTTCAGCGAGCTCGTCTCCAAGGTGAACGATATGCAGACCCAGTCAGATCAGGCCATTCAAGGGCTTGCCACCGGAGAAAACAAGAATCTCCATGAGGTGATGATCTCCATGGAAAAGGCCAGCATCTCCTTCCAGTTCCTGTCGCAGGTGCGTAATAAAGCTGTCGAGGCCTATCAGGAAGTGATGCGCATGCAGGTCTAGGGCGCGAATTTCAGCCGGCAGATCCGTCGCGCGGGGTTGGCTTGAGAGAGATCCCGTTTCTTACCTGTACGTGAAAGGATGTTAGCGTTTTACATGCCCGAAGGATTTCAAAGACTTATAGAGCCTTTTATGGCGCTGTCCCCCGGCAAGCGCATGCTCATTGCCGGCATAGCGTTCATGTCGGCGTTGGCCTTCGCCGTGCTGATCTTCGTCGTCAATCGAACGGACTACCGGCCGCTCTTCACCAATCTCGGCGCGGAGGATGCCGGGGAAATCGTGAAGAAACTGAAGGACGCCAAGACCCCTTACCAGATAACGGAAGATGGCAAGGGGATTCTCGTTCCATCCGATAAGGTCTACGAGATGCGGCTTTCTTTGGCTTCAGAAGGATTGCCGCAGGGGGGCGGCGTTGGCTTCGAAATATTTGACCGCAAGAATTTCGGCATGACGGAGTTCGTCCAGAAGCTCAATTACCAACGCGCCCTTCAAGGGGAACTTTCCCGCACCATCTCCCAGCTAAACGGCGTCGACCAGGCGCGCGTTCACCTGGTTATGCCGGAAAAATCACTCTTCAAGGAGAATGAGAAGCCTGCCACCGCCTCCATTGTGCTCAAGATGAAGTCGAACCGTCCCTTGGGCGATAACGAGGTCCAGGGGGTTGTGCATCTGGTCGCCTCTTCGATCGAAGGGATGGACCCTGAGCACGTCACCGTCATCGACAGCCGCGGCAAGATCCTCAGCAAAGGGGGAAGCAGCGATCCGGCCGCCCGCATGACCGCTTCCATGCAGGATACCCAGCACGTTTACGAGAAGAATGTCGAAGAGCGTGTCCAGTCGCTGTTGGACCGTATTGTCGGATCTGGGAAGTCTGTGGCGCGGGCGACAGCGACCTTTGACTTCAAGCAGGTGGAACGGGTTGACGAGAAGTTCGATCCGGAGGCCATTGCCGTCAGGAGTGAACAGCGCACCGAGGAAAAGGATGCATCCGGCACCACGATAGCCGGTGTCCCCGGGGTACAGAGCAACCTCAACAAGACCCCCCCCAAGCCTGCCTCGGTTTCCGGCGGCGGCTCCAAGAACGATGAAACCCTCAACTATGAAGTGAGTCGGTCAACCTCCAAAACCATTGAACCTGTCGGGACCCTGAGCAAGATATCCGTGGCCGTCCTGGTGGACGGCAAGTACGAAATGCCCGCAGCTGCCAAGGATGGACAGGCCGGCAAGGCCAAATATATTCCCCGCTCCCCCGACGAGTTGCAGAAGATCGAGACCCTCGTAAAGAGTGCGATCGGCTTCAACGCCGAACGGGGGGACCAGTTGAGCGTACAGAACATCCCCTTCCAGGATATGGGCGATACCGGCACTGCTGAAACGTCCGCATGGTGGAGTGCCCCTTTCTTCATGGCGCTTTACAAAAACCTGTTGATCGGTCTGGGGTTCCTGGCGATGGTCCTGCTTGTCATCAGGCCGCTTCTCAAATCGCTCAGGGTAATAAAACCACCGGTATTTGAGACGTTTGAACCGATCAGCGAGATACCTGACAAACTCTCTTCTACCGAAAAAGCTCAGATAGCCGTGCAGATGGCCGAACAGCAGTCCCTTGTCGAGACGGCCAAAAAGGACCCCTATCAGGTTGCCCAGATACTTCAAAACTGGTTGGGGGAAGAGAATAAGTAAGAATATTCATATGGCGGACGGGTGTATCCATGACGGGAACGATGACCGGATCTGAAAAAGCTGCCATCCTGCTGCTCTATCTTGGTAACGAGGTTACCAGTAAGGTTTTTGAGCACATGGATGACGACGAGATAAAAAAGATCAGCAAGAGCATGGCCCACTTGGGTCATGTGCCACGCAGCACCATCATGCAGGTAGTGGAGGATTTCACCGGCGTTATCAACCCTGAGTCGGGGATCTTTTCCCAGGGAGAGGAATTTGTCCGCAAGATCCTTGAAAAGGCGCTTGGCCCCGTCAAAGCCGATATGCTCATGGAGGAGTTGCAGGCCTCCAGTTACGGCGACCTGGTGGATATTCTGGGCAACATGGATTCCAAGAGCATCGCCAACTTCCTGTCCCAGGAACATCCCCAAACCGTTGCGGTCATCCTGGCCAAGCTGAAATCGAAGCAGACCAGCGAGATAATCAGCCTGCTCCCCCAGGAGTTGCAGGCCGAAGTCGTGCTGAGGATTGCCGATGTTGAACAGGTCTCACCGGATATTCTCCAGGAAATCGACGACGTAATACGACGGGAAATCAAGTCCATGGGCGGTGTTCAACGCTACAAGGTGGGGGGCGTTGAGAAGGTCGTGGACATGTTCAACCATTTTGACCGCAGCAAGGAGAAGCAGATCCTCGACAAGCTGGACGTGCTCAGCCCGCCCCTTGCCGAGATCATTCGCAAACACCTGTTTACCTTCGAAGACATCTTCAAACTGGATGACCGCAGTATTCAGGCCATCATGCGCGAGGTTTCCAACGACACCCTGACCCTGGCCATGAAAACGTCTCCTGACGAGGTCAAGGACAAGATCTTCAGGAACATCTCCAGCCGCGCTGCGGAAATGATCAAGGAGGATTTGGAGGTCATGGGGCCGGTGCGGCTCTCGGATGTTGACAAGGCCCAGTCAGAGATCATCAAGGTTGTGCGTAAGATGGAAGAGGAAGGTAAAATTGTACTGGCCGGCCGCGGGGGAGACGATGTCCTCGTCTAGGATCTTGAAATCAGCACACTTCGACGGGACCGTCCTGGCGGAGTTCGCCTTCGGCCAGGTTGACCAGCAGAATGGCGGGGCCTCTGCGGCCGGTTTCGTCCCGATGGGGATATTCGACTCGTCGGAGATCAATATGGCGCGTGAAGCCGCGGACTCCGACGGTTCTCCGGAAGCTGTGGAACCTGCCGGGGTCGTCATGACCGAGGAAGAGCTGGACCAACAACTCCGCGATGCCTTCAACAGCGGCCTCCAGGAAGGGAAAAACCTGGCCGAACGTGGTTTGGTCAATGTTTTCAGGTCGTTGCGGGGTTCTGCCGAAGGGATTCGTGACCTGCGGGACAAGGTCATGCGGGATTCGGAGGACGAGCTTCTCAATCTCGTCATGATGGTTAGCCGCAAGGTGATCCTGAGAGAAGTCGGGGTGGACCGGTCCATCCTTGAGAGTATGATCCGATCCGCTGTTGCGGGTCTCTCCGAGCGCGACAGGATAACCGTCCGCCTTAATCCTGACGACTACGCGATGATTACCAGCGGACATGGAGAATTTTTCCGCCAGGAGTTGACGAGTGACCAACTGAGCTTCAAGGCCGATGCTGCCGTTTTGCCGGGCAATTGCCAGATAGATACCGAGCTGGGCACCTTGGATGCCAGCATTGATGCCCAGCTTGACGAAATCCACCGGCGCCTTCTTGAGGAACGAAGCCAGGCTCCGGCTCCCGATGCCTGACCCGGGGCCCCATGTCGCCACTTAATATGAAGAGATACCGGGCAGCGCTGGAATCAGTCAAACCGGTCAAGCTGCACGGCAAGGTCACCCAGGTGGTTGGGTTGGTGATCGAAGGGTATTGTCCGGATACCTCGGTCGGGGCCATTTGCGAAATCAAGCCGCAGGGGGGCAACCCGATTCCGGCAGAGGTCGTCGGTTTCCGCAACAACAAGACCCTGCTTATGCCGTTGGGGGAACTGCGGGGAGTGGGGCTGGACAGCCTGATCTCCGTCCGGCGGGAAAAGGCCGCAATGGGTGTGGGGCCGCTGATGCTGGGCCGGGTGATCGATGGTCTTGGCAACCCCATCGACGACAAAGGGCCTATCAGGGTGGAGGAAGAGTACCCGATCTACGCAACGCCTGTCAACCCGATGACACGGCCTCCCATCAGGAAGCCGCTTGACCTGGGTATACGCAGCATCAACGGCCTTCTGACCTGTGGCCAGGGACAGCGGGTCGGCATCATGGCCGGCTCCGGAGTCGGGAAATCGACGCTTTTAGGGATGATCGCCCGCTATACCGAAGCGGATATCAACGTGATCGCCCTGATCGGTGAACGGGGCCGCGAACTCAGGGAGTTTATTGAGAAGGATCTCCAGGAACAGGGGCTCAAAAAATCGGTGGTGGTTGTCGCAACCTCTGACCAACCGCCACTTGTTCGCATGCGGGGCGCCTATATCGCCACCACCATTGCCGAATACTTTCAGAAACAGGGCAAGAAGGTATTGCTGATGATGGACTCGGCCACCCGCTTTGCCATGGCCATGCGCGAAGTCGGCTTGGCTATCGGCGAGCCGCCGACCACCAAGGGTTACACGCCGTCGGTATTTGCCGCCCTGCCCAAGCTGCTTGAGCGCACCGGCAATTTCCCCGAGGGCAGCATTACCGGACTTTATACCGTGCTGGTCGAGGGGGATGACTTTAACGAACCGATATCAGACGCCATGCGCAGTATCCTGGATGGCCATGTCGTTCTCTCGCGAAGCTTGGCGGCGCGCAACATCTATCCGCCCATCGATGTGCTGGCCAGCGCCAGCAGGGTCATGGCCGACGTGGCGTCGCGTGAGCATCTGGATCTGGTCGGCAGGTTTAAGGAAACCATGGCAACGTACCGGCAATCGGAGGATCTTATCAATATCGGGGCCTATAAGGCAGGCAGCAATCCCGGTATAGATTATGCTATAGCACGGTATGACGGCATGGTGGCCTATCTCAAGCAAGCTGTCCAGGACCCGGTATCCATGGCCGATGCCGTCCAAGGTCTCAAAAGGCTTTTTGATGCCTGAATGACAGACGGAGGTGAGCATTCGTGAAAGGTAACGGCTTCAAACTGGAGCAGGTACTAAACTACCGTTGCGAGATAGAAAAGATGCGCAAGCAGGAGTTTGCCAGCGCTAAGCGGGAGTTTGAGCATGCCGATGACCGGCTCAGGCGGGAAAAAGAACATATGGAAAACCTTTCAGAGGAATTCTGCCACCGCCAGGGAGAACTGGAGAGCATCCAGGAGCTACGCATGTATGTTGATTTCTTAGCCCGAAAACGAGTGGACATCAAAAACCAAAAGGAACGGCTCGACCAGCTTGGCAACATCGTGAACGATCTACGTGCGTTTTTGCTTGACGCTACCAAGGATAAAAAGGTGCTGGAATCGCTCAAGGAACAGAAGGCGAAAGAGTTTAAACTGATGATTGAACATAAGGAACAGACATTTATGGATGAAATATCCATCCATAAAATGGGTAATAAATTCTAATGTCCCGTCGAGTCAGATTGTTGACGCTGCCTTTGGTGGTAGCAGGCTTCGCTTTGGGAATACTGGTTCAGGACTCCTCCCATGCAGTTGCCGAGAGTGGGGCAGCCTCCGTGAAGGGGGTGGAGGCGGGCAAGGAAGCGCCGCAGGGGCAGCAGCCGTTCAGCGCCTCCCAAGCAGCCCGTGAGGAGAAGGCCATTCAGGATGCGCGCCGCCGGCAACTGGCCGAAAAAGAGGCGGCTCTGGCCGCCAAGGAGCAGGAGCTGAAAAAGCTCAGCGCCAAGCTCGAAGCTCAGGTCAAGGCCCTGGAGGAGAGCAGAAAAAGGGTTGATGAGAACACGAAGGCGCGCTCTGCGGCTCAGAAAAAGCAACAGGATGAAAAAGTGCAGAAGATGGTCAAACTGTTCAAGACAATGCGTGGCGAACAGGCCGGCCAGTTGATCGACAGTCTGCATGAAGACCTGGCCCTGGCATTGCTGAACCGATTGGACACTAAGACGGTTGCGAAACTGGCCCCTTTCATCAACCAGCCGCGTATCGTCAAGTGGATAAGCGAGAATCTTCAGGGAAAATAAAGAATCGGTTTTTATGGGCAGATAACTGTCCATGCCCATAAAAAATTTACTCAGAAAGGAGGTGAAACAAAATGGATACAGGACAGATAAGTTTGATGCCGACGAATGTCGGCATGCCGACACCGGTCGGCGTATACTCCTCCTCTCTCACAACGTTGCTGTCAGAGCCGGAAGGACAGGCTGGCGGGTTGTTCGCCGGTTTGTTGGAGGGAATGACCCCACTGAAGACCCCACAAGGGGCGGCGGCGCCCGTTTCCGTCGGCAAAGGCGTCACGTCGTCGGACAATAGCGGCGAGACCGCCCCAACAACGGCGATGCAGGATGGCGTGTCAGGGTTGATGACAGGATTGTTGAATGCGCTTAACGCGGCCGGCATGCCGGTGGCAACGGGCGCGGAACAGAATGTCGAGGTGCCGGCAACAGCGAACAGGTCGGACAAGAAGCCACAGGATGTGGCCCTGAAAGCAGATGGGTTACGAAGGGCACTGCTGACTCAGGTAAATGGCGGCAGAATGCCGCAGGCCGGCGGCGCGGTTGAACAGCAGACGGTTCATGGGGCCGATAAGCAGTTGGCGTCGGCCACGGAAGGCAGCACTGAAGTCCCGGCGAGAGCGGATACTTTGGACAAGAAACCACAGGATGTGGTCCTGAATGCAGATGGGCCCGGGATGGCCTTGCTGACTCAGGTAAATGGCGGCAGAATGCCGCAGTCTGACGGTACGGTCATGCAGCAGACGGTTGCTGCATCGATGGCTGACACCTCAGTCGCATCGCTTGCGAACAATGAAGGCGTACCGGGAATCGTTGCCTCGACGAGCGCAGATGGGGGTGGCGGGCTTAACCCGCCTGAAAGCCTGTTGAACATCAACCGGCCGGCCATTGTCGAGCAGCAGAACCTTGCGGTCGATAACAGCACCGCTGCCACAGAACGTGGTACAGCGCCCGGCAACCGGAACGGAAGCGCCAGCAGCCCCGTTGCTCCGGTTTCCGGAACACCCGGCCCTGACAAGGGGGGAACTGAAGTCCGCACAACGAGCTCTTCAGGGGTCGAAGAGCCGGCACAATCGCAACAGGTAGTAACCCTGCCCCGCTCGGCCTCTCCAGAGGTGGCGCCGGCGGAGAGCGTTCCCCAGAATGAGGTCCGCATAACAGGGCAAACTCAAATTGGTTCATCGGCGCAGAATACGCCGGTCGCAGAAATTCCCGCAGCCTCCACGGAAAAGACAACGCAAACGGCATTGCAGCAGGACATCCGTCCCGCAAAATCGGGCACGATGTCGGTACAGGTCGCACCGTCGCCGGCTTCTTCTCAACAGCAGGTCCAAGCAGTAACAGCAAATAACGATACCCTTGATGGAACCAAGCCTGTTCAGGCGGCTGTTGTGCCTGCGGCAGAGAAAATGGGTACGGAAGCCGTTCCACCGGAACGCGGCAAAGCACCGAACGACGGGCAAGGAAGCGTCAGCGGCGCCACTGCTCCGGCTTCCCCGGCGGCAGGCACTGTAGTAGTCCGCACAACAGCCTCTTCCGGGGTCGAAGTTACGGCACAAACGCAACAGGAAGTGCCCCTGTTCCGCTCCGCCTCCCTTGAGGTGGCGATGGCGGAAAGCGCCCCCCAGAATGAGGTGCGCACAGCAGGGCAGGCTCAAGATGTTGTATCGGCGCAGGATGCGCCGGTAGCAGAAATTCCCGCAACTTTCACGGCAATGACAGCGCAAACGGAGCCGCAACAGAATGGCCGTTTCGCAAATTCAGGCGCGATGCCGGTACAGGTCGCGCCGTCGCCGGCTACTTCTCAACAGCCGGTCCAAGCAGTAACAGCAAATAACGATACCCTTGATGGAACCAAGCCTGTTCAGGCGGCTGTTGTGCCTGCGACAGGGAAAACAGGTGTGGAAGCCGGGGGAAGTGCTGCCCAGACGCGGCCTGAGAGCGCGGCAACGGCAAAGTCCGTGCAAAGCATTACGGTTGAGGCGGTAAAATTCGCCGGCGCCGGGTCATCCGGGGAAGGGTTCAGCACCGGTGACGATAAGGGTACGGCCGACAACTTTATGAACGGCCAGTTCCACACCAGCCTGATGGGCCAACAGGGGAACGTTGAAGGTGCAAGCGTAGCGAACAATGCCTCCGTTCCGGTTCAAAACGACGCACGACAGTCCAGCCTTTCGGAGCAGATCTTGCCACAGGTCAAGGAGAGTCTTGCCAATCATGAGGTCAAAGCGGGCAACGAACAGATCGTGCTGAGGCTTTCGCCGGAAAACCTCGGTGAATTGAAGGTGAACCTGAGCATGGACGGGCAGAGCTTGAAGGTCGAAATTGTTGCGCAAAACCACATGGTGCGTGATGCCCTGCTGCAAAATACCGACTCGCTCAAGGAGTCGCTGGCACGGCAAAACATCAGTATGCAATCGTTCAATGTTACTACCGGCAATCCCGGCCAGAGACAGCAGCAGGGTAACTGGCGCGAGAGTGACCGGCAACAACAGAACGCCTGGATGACTTCCGCCGGTTATAAAACGTCGGATACGGCGGTCGCTGCCACCCGGCTTGCCTACCAACCGGCTTCAGCGCATACGATGGTTGACCTGCATTTTTGAAAGAGAGGAGAATTATGTCAAGTATAGCATCAGTTTCAGATTCCACTGCCAATACGGCCTCGACCTCGACTACAGCCAGTTCAAGTTTGAATCTAACTACGAATGACTTCCTGCAGCTCTTCATAGCCCAACTGAAGAACCAGGACCCGACAGCGCCCCAGGATCCCAGCCAGATGCTGACGCAACTGGCTCAGATGTCTCAGTTGGAGCAAGCATATGACACGAACACAAATTTGCAGAGCCTGATAACTGGTCAGAACACTTCAACAAACTTGAATTCCGCCTCGCTTATCGGCAAAAACGTAACCGCGGATGGCAACAGCATTTCATTTGACGGGAGTGATGCGGTAACACTTAAATACAATCTGTCGGGAGCTTCCTCCACCTCCACCGTCACCATCAGCGATTCGTCGGGAAATACTGTTAAAACCGCCACTATCGACGCGCAGTCTGCAGGGAACAATACCTATACGTGGGATGGAAAAAATAATAGCGGAACAGTTGTTGCGTCCGGAACGTATAACTTCGCAATATCGAGCACGTCGTCCAGCGGTTCTTCCGTTACAGCGACCACGTATACTTCGGGGGATGTTACCGGTGTGTCGCTCGTCAGCGGCTCTCCTGTCCTCTCAATAGGCTCAGTGACGGTATCCTTATCTAATGTAATCAGTATGAGTGGGGGGTAACCCGCTTATGATCGACCAGATTTTTTACCCGAATCCCGTCAAACCGGGTGGGCAGGGAGTTCAGCAGCCGCAGAAGCCGGCAAGCGGCCAGGTCCAAGATTCTTCCTTTGCCCGTGTACTGGATGAAAAACTTCCGACCCAGGGGGTAAAATTTTCGCAGCATGCCCAGGAAAGGCTCAAATCCCGGAATATTGTGTTCTCCGACAAAGACATTTCCAACCTTGAGGGTGCCGTCAACAATGTGGCCCAAAAAGGGGGCAAAGAGTCCCTGGTTATGATGAAAGATGCGGCGTTAGTGGTCAGTATCAAGAACCGCACCGTTGTTACCGCCATGGACAGAAGCCAGATGCAGGGTAATGTTTTCACCAATATTGATTCGGCCGTTATTATCTGACAACACAACAGGGCTGGCCCTCCTTGAGGAAGCCCGGAAAACGCCGACCGATGGACGCGTTTTATCCCAAAAAAAGCAATTAAGGAGGCATTATCATGAGTATTACATCAGCAATTTACACAGGCAACAGTGGACTTTTAGCCGACTCCGACGCCATCAACGTCATAGGCAACAACCTTGCGAACCAGAACACCATAGGTTTTAAGAGTGGTAACACGGTTTTTTCCACGTTGCTTTCCCAGAGTATCGGCAACAATTCTCAGATTGGAACCGGCGTACAAGTTCAGGCTGTTCAAAACCAATTTTCTTCGGGCACGCTCGAGGGTACCACGAGTGTCACCGATTTGGCCATTTCGGGTAGTGGATTCTTTGCCCTGGCCGCCCCGACTGCCACCAGCGCCACCGCTGCGTCGGCATATTATACCCAGGCGGGTTCTTTCTCTGTGAGTTCGACGAATGGACTGGTGAATCCTAATGGCTATCAGGTCCTTGATACAGCCGGGAATCCTATTGTGTTCACAAACACAGCTACGGTTGGCAGCAATACTCTTACGTTCAAGGATGTTTCGGCCATCAGTTCAACCGGTGTCATCTCCTGCCTGTATACCGACGCAAGTGGTGATTCGGCAACATTATATTATGCCGGGTCAGGTGCTGCACCTGCAACTGCTGCTTCCGGGGCGGTTAACATTGCCGAAGTGACGATACCAAATCCGGTGGGTTTGCAATCCCAGGGGGGAACGCTATTTACCCTGACCAATGCTTCCGGCACGCCAGCAGCGCTGACCAGCGCCAATGGAACCACGGAAACGATCGTTTCCAACGAACTTGAAGAGAGTAATGTCGACATGGGAACCGAAATGGTAAACTTGATTAACGTTCAGTCCGCATATTCCGCCAATTCCAAGACCATTACCACGGCTAATGAAATGGCGCAGGATATACTGAACCTCATCCACTGATTCAGGTAGCAAAGTTAGTGGGGGCGCGTCCCGCAAAGCGGGGTGCGCCTCCACAGCCTCTTTTAATTGGTTGCATTACCGGACGTTTCGTTCTAATAACGTACTACTAGTAACATCACTGGAATCAGTATTGAAGCTTACGGAGGAAGAGCATGGCCAAGGACGATCAGGCTGCTGTTGAAACAGAAAGCGGGGGCGGCAGCAACAAGAAGCTGTTTATCATCATCGGTGCTGCCGTTGCGGTAGCGGTTATCCTGGGCGTCGTTGTCTTCATGTTGGTGGGTAAAGGCGACAAAAAAGAGAAGGGCAAAGAGGAGGCCAAGGTCGAGGGTAAGGCCGAAACCAAGGCAGAGGCCGGGGGGCATGGCGGCGAAGCGGGCGGCAAGGAGGGAGCGGCGGCCAGCAACATCTATCCGTTGGAGCCGTTTATCGTCAACATCTACGATGGCCAGGAACTGCGCTACCTCAAGGTCAAGATCGAGATGGAGATGGCCGGGGCGGGGGTCAAGCCGGAGATCGATGCGCGCCTGGCGCCCATCAGGGATTCGGTCCTGGTGCTCTTGAGTTCCAAGACGCTCCAGGACATCCAGGATGTGCAGGGGAAAAATCAACTCAAAGAAGAGATCATGGGGGCGATAAACAAGAATATCACGCCCGGCAAGATCGCCAAGGTCTATTTTACCGATTTCGTTGTCCAGTAGGTAGCGCCGAGCCGTTATGGAAAAGATCCTCACAAAAGCAGAAATCGAGGCGCTCCTCAACGCCGTTTTCGATGGCAGGATAGAGCCGGAAAAGGAACTGGCCAAGACCGAAGGGACAGCCGTAACCTACGACCTCTTCAATACGGAGGCCCACAAGGGCTTTGTCCCCAACCTGGACATCGTTTACGACAGCTTGATCCGCTATAACCGCGTCGCCCTTTCCAACCGCTTGCGCAAGGTCGTCGAGATTAAGAAGATCGGCGCCCGTTCCTACAAGTTCGATGATTTTCTCCAGACCCTGCCATCGCCCGCCTGCATGGCCATCTTCAAGATCGAGCCGCTTAAGGGGGCCGCGCTGATCGCCTTTGACAGCCCGCTGGTGCTGGCTCTGGTCGATAGCCTGCTCGGCGGCAGCGGCAATTCAAAGGTTCCTATCGCCAACCGGCTTTTTACCTCGATCGAGGTGCGGCTGGTCGAGAAAATCGCCAAGGATATCCTGCTGGATTTTGAGAAGGCCTGGGCACCTCTTTACACGACCCACATGAATCTGCTGCGTATGGAGATGAACCCGCGCCTGGTCAACATCGTTCCGCCCGAGTACCAGATAGTAACCATGTCGCTCAAGATCCAGATTGAAGAGACAACGGGAAATATAGTCTTTGCCGTCCCCTATATGACCATCGACCCCATACGGGATAAGCTGAAGTCGGGGATGCAGTTTGACTTGATGGCCATTGATCCGCAATGGTCGTACCGGCTCTCTTCCGAAATTCTCGAGGCTCCGCTTGAAGTATCCGTGGAGATGGGCAATGCCGGCATTTCCTTGCGGGAGCTTCTGGATCTGACGGTCGGGGATACGATCATGTTGGATAAACCCAGTTCCGGCGAACTGTTGGTCAAGATTGAAGGGATGCCGAAATTCAATTGCGTCCCCGGCATTCGCCATGGCAACAAAGCAATACAGATCACCAAGACAAGAGGGGGCGGCAGTGAGTGACAAGCCTGAAGTGAACGAGCCGGAACAAGACAGGAAGAACCTCGACTTCATCCTTGACATCCCCTTGCAGGTGACCGTGGAACTGGGACGCACCAAGCTTTTGGTCAAGGACATCCTCCAACTGAACCAGGGGGCGGTGGTGGAGTTGACCAAACTGGCTGGTGAGCCTTTGGATATCTTTGTTAACTCCAAACTCGTGGCCCGTGGCGAAGCGGTTGTCATCAATGAAAAATTCGGCGTGCGTCTGGTTGATATCGTCAGCCCCAACGAGCGCGTGGAGAAGATTTTGTGAGGGGTGCGCTTGCCGCACTACTGCTTTGCCTGCCATCCGTCGCCTGCGCTGAAAGCACCACCGGACATGAATTCAGCTTTCTTTCCAGTTTTTTCCAGATGATTGCCGCCCTGGCGGTTGTTATCGGTCTGATCCTCATTACGTGGCACTTTTTCAACAAGTTCGCCCGGAGCGCAGCTGCCGGGAGATTCGCGGCAAAGCATATCCGTCTGGTGGAATCCCGCTATATAGCCCCCAAAAAGAGTCTCCTTCTTGTTGAGGTGGGCGGGGAATATTTGCTGTTGTCGTGTACCGCCGACAGGCTCACTCTTATCAAGCAGGTCAATCTGCTCGAAGATATCGAGGTCCTCCCTGAGGGCAAGGGAGCCGAAACGGTCTTTGCAGGGATTTTGGACAGGCTGCGATCGTGAAAATAAACAGCATGACAAAAAAAATATGTTTCCTGGTGGTCCCGGCCTTGGCGGTGCTTGCCTCTGCGACGGCCCTTGCCGAGCCGCTGCCGTTTCCATCGCTGAATATCGGCGTCGGTGCTGCGACCAAGCCCGGCGACGTTGCGATGACCATCCAGATATTCCTGCTGTTGACCATTCTCTCTCTGGCACCGGGCCTGCTGATCATGACGACCTCGTTCACCCGCATCTCGGTGGTGCTTTCTTTTGTCCGCACCGCCATGGGAACCCAGCAGGCGCCGTCCAATCAGATCATCCTGGCGCTCTCCATGTTTCTGACCTTCTTTATCATGGCTCCGGTCTGGCAACAGATCGACAAGGAGGCCTACCAGCCCTGGAAAGCCCAGCAGATCAGCCAGGACCAGGCAATGGAACGGGCTGTCAAGCCGGTACGCAAGTTCATGCTTTCCCAGGTCAGGGAAAAGGACCTGGCGCTGTTCGTCAGTCTCTCCAAACTGCCGCGGCCCAAGAATGCCGACGACATCCCGACCCTGACCATTATTCCGGCCTTTATGATCTCAGAGTTACGGACCGCCTTTCAGATCGGCTTTCTGATTTACCTCCCCTTTATCGTAGTCGATATGGTGGTGGCCTCGACGTTGATGTCAATGGGGATGATGATGCTGCCGCCGGTCATGATTTCGCTTCCTTTCAAGATTTTGTTGTTTGTGCTGGTTGACGGGTGGGAGTTGGTGATCGGTTCACTGGTGAAGAGTTTCGGATAAAAATCAGGGAAAGGTCAAGGCTGTTGTTGCCATTTCTGCTCGCCTTTTCCTCCATCCCCCTCAGAGGTTTCTATGACACCCGAATTTGTAGTCCAACTTGCGCGCCGCAGCTTTGAGACAACGCTCCTTCTGGCTGGGCCGCTCCTCATTTCCAGCCTGGTGGTGGGTTTGCTGATAAGCATTTTTCAGGCAGTGACCTCCATCAATGAGGCTACCCTGACGTTTGCTCCGAAGATCATCGCCGTGATGGTTGCCATGATAATCTTTTTCCCCTGGATGATGACGTATATGAGCGATTTTACCCGCGAGATCTATTCCTTCATCGCCACCATGCGACGCTGACATGGCGTTGGAACGCCGGGATGAAGAGCCGCTTGCGGCGGTGAATTCGCTGTCTCACCCCTTACGCCGTTGTTCGCAGCAGGCACATGACCATGCGACAAACCGGCCGCATCCGGGGCGTTAGGACATGATGCCGCTGTACCCCTTTCCCTCGTTACAAGAGGTGCTCATCTTTGCCCTGGTGCTGGGACGCGTAGCCGGTATCTTCGCCGCAATGCCGTCCTTTGGGGGGCAGACGGTGCCGATGAACTTCAAGGCGCTGGCAGTACTCATGATCACGCTGGTCTGTTTCCCGGTCCTGAAGATAACCCCGCCGCCGATGCCGACGGATATCTTCGGCCTGGGTCTCTTGGCTTTGAGCGAGGTCGCGGTCGGGCTCACGCTCGCGCTTGTTGCCCAGATGGTCTTTAGCGCAGTGGAATTCGGCGGCCAGATCATCGGCATGCAGATGGGGTTGACGATCGCCTCGATTATCGATCCTACCCGAGGCAGCCAGGTTCAGCTCATGTCCGTGCTGCAAAGCCTGTTTGCGACGCTGCTTTTTCTGGCTCTCGATGTCCATCACGTGTTTATTCGAGCGATCATCGAAAGCTTCAGCGTCATCCCCATCGGCGGCTGGCATATTTCGGGTGGCCTGATCTCGTTCCTGGTCCAGCGCACCTCCGACATTTTTGTGATCGGTATCCGCCTGGCCGCCCCCGTCATGGTGTCGCTTCTGTTGGCCAGCGTGGCCCTGGGTATCATGGCGCGGGCCTTTCCGCAGATGAACATCTTTATCGTCAGCATGCCTCTCAATATCGGCCTCGGTTTCTTGATCATGGGTGGGACACTGATGATCTTTTTTCACGTTCTGGAGGTGTCATTCGGCGATCTGAACGGACATATCACCACACTTTTCAGATTGATGGCAAAGGGGGGATGACGTCTGGGGGAAGATTCCGACAAACACTCCAAAACAGAACAGCCGACGGCGAAAAAGCTCAGCGAGGCACGTAAAGAGGGGGCGCCGCCCAGAAGCCAGGTACTCACCTCGTCGCTCACGCTCCTGGCCGGAATTATCAGTATTAATGTCTTCGGCAGCTACATATTGAATGGCCTGAGAAAGAACATGGTTGCAATCCTGAGCACCATGGGAGGTTTCAACCTTACCGAGGCCAGCATTTACGCGCTCTCGCTCAAGCTCTTTGCGCTGATCATCATGCTGCTCGCCCCTGTGGTGAGCATCGTCATCATAACGGCGGTGATGGCGAACATCATTCAGGACAACGGGCAGTTTGATATCAAAGCCGAGCGTCTTGGATTTAAGTTCTCAAAGCTCAACCCGATAAACGGCCTCGGCAGGCTCTTTAACCGGGATTCGCTGCTGGAGATAGTGAAATCGCTCCTCAAGCTCCTGATTGTGGGCATTATAACGTATCGGGTGATGAAGGATGAAAGCCAGAACATCACGTTTCTGGCTGAGGCCGACATCGAAACGATCGTCAACTATATGGGGCATGTTGGGTTCGAGATCGTCACCCACGCCTGCGGCGTCCTGATTGTGTTCGGCGTTCTGGACCTGATGTACGTCAAGTGGCGCTACGTCGATAAGCTTAAAATGACCAAACAGGAGGTCAAGGAGGAGGCAAAAGAACAGGACGTGGCGCCGGAAGTCAAGAACAGGATCAAGAGGATGCAGTTCCTGGCGGCTCGGCGCAGGATGATTAAAATCGTTCCGACCGCCGACGTTGTCATCACCAACCCTACCCACTATGCCGTGGCCCTCAAGTATGAACGGGAGCGGATGCTTGCTCCGGTGGTCATCGTCAAGGGGGTTGACGTGATGGCCCAGGCCATCAAGAAGATCGCCATGGAACATAAAATCATCCTGGTGGAAAACCGGTTTCTGGCTCGGGAGCTCTATGACCAGGTAGGCGAAAATGAACCGATCCCCGAGGCGCTGTATGCGGCGGTTGCAGAGGTTCTCGCCTATGTGTACCGCCTCAAGGGCGCAATGTGATGTTCGGCCGGGCTCAATGATAAGGTCAATAAAATGACAAATTCAAGGATTTGACACATAGGGGTGCCGCCGCCGTGTCGCCGGGCATCTATCTCCGCGGGATGCGATGACTGCATGATGCAGCTTCAGGGGGTAGCGAGCGGCATGAAAAATGCAAGAAACAAGTGAATTTTTTAGTTTTTCAGGAAAACAACCAACAACGGAACCACCATGGCAAATGGAACAACTGAAGCAATAGAGTTACGGGGTTTCCGCAAAAATTCGGATATCTATGTGGCGATCGCCCTGATCGGCGTGCTTTCGCTGATGATCATCCCATTGCCGGCGTTTATCCTGGATCTGTTTCTGGCAACCAACATCACCATTGCCCTTTCCATTCTGCTGGTGTGCCTCTATACGCAACACCCGCTCGATTTTTCCGTATTTCCTTCCGTCCTGCTGGTCACCACGCTATTCCGACTGGCCCTCAATATTGCTTCGACCCGCTTGATTCTGTTGCATGGCAGCGAGGGGGTTGAGGCGGCCGGGGCGGTCATCAAGGCCTTCGGCCAGTTTGTGGTGGGGGGGAACTATGTGGTCGGGGCCGTAATTTTCCTGATCCTGGTAGTCATTAATTTTGTGGTCATCACCAAGGGCGCCGGCCGCGTGGCCGAGGTTACGGCCCGTTTCACCCTTGATGCCATGCCGGGCAAGCAGATGGCCATCGATGCCGACCTCTCGGCCGGTATGATAACCGAAAAAGAAGCCAAGGCGCGGCGTATCAAGATCTCCCGCGAAGCCGATTTTTACGGTTCCATGGACGGCGCCAGCAAGTTTGTCCGCGGCGATGCCGTAGCCGGCATCCTGATCGTGATGATCAACATATTCGGCGGGCTGGTCATCGGTGTCTGGCAGCAGGGGATGCCGCTCCAAACCGCACTGACCAATTATACCCTCCTGACGATCGGCGAGGGCCTGGTGGCCCAGATTCCGGCCTTGATCATCTCTACCGCCGCCGGCATCATCGTGACGCGCTCTGCAGACGAAAACAACTTCGGCATCGAGATTACCGGCCAGTTCATGAACTATCCCAAGGCGTTTTACGTCTCGTCAGGGGTGTTGTTCCTGTTTGCCATGATCCCCGGTCTGCCGCACTTTGCGTTCTTCATGCTCTCGGGCGCGACCTTCCTGGTCGGAAAAATGGCGCGGGAGAAGGCGCAGATTGTTGAAGATGCCGGCGCACCCGAACTCGCCTCCGGCGAAGAAGCAATCGACCAGGCTTCGGCAATCCGGCCGGTGGACGTGCTTGAACTGGAGGTTGGCTACGGTCTTGTCCCAATGGTGGATGCCTCCCAGGACGGAGAATTGCTGGAGCGCATCCGTTCAATCCGCCGCCAGTACGCCCAAAAGATGGGGTTTGTCGTCCCCCCCATCCACATTCACGACAACCTGCAACTCAAACCTTATGAGTATAATCTGCTTATACGGGGAGCCCGTGTCGGCGGCAGCGAATTAACGGGCCAGTATCTGGCAATGGATTCGGGCGCAGTGACCTCGGCACTGCCGGGAACCGCCACCAAGGAGCCGGTCTTCGGGTTGCCGGCTGTCTGGATACGCTCCGATGACCGCGATCAGGCCCAGATCAATGGCTATACCGTAGTTGACAGCACCACGGTGGTGGCGACGCATATCAGCGAAATCATAAAGCGATACGCCCACGAGTTGGTGGGGCGTCAGGAACTCCAACAATTGCTGGATAATGTTTCTGCCAGCGCACCCAAGGTTGTGGAAGAGTTGATACCCAACCAACTCAACCTGGGTACGGTGCTGCGGGTGGTCAAGACCCTGCTCAAGGAAGGGGTTTCGATTCGGGATTTGCGCACCATCCTGGAGACATTGGCGGATTATACCGGCCTTACCAAGGACCCGGATGTCCTGAGCGAGTTCGTACGCCAGGGGCTTGGACGTTTCATCGTCGATCAATACAAGCTGGATGATGACACCCTGTACCTGATCACCCTGGATCGCGAGGTGGAGGATATTATCGCCGAGGCTATTCAGCCGTCGGACCAGGGAAGTTTTCTGGCGATTGAACCCAACACCGCTCAACAAATCATTACCAGGATACGCTCCATGGCGGATCGTTTCGGTTCAAGCGGCGCCCAACCGGTGTTGTTGGCATCTCCCACCATCCGCCGGCATGTCAGAAAGCTGATCGAGCGTTTTGCGCCGCATATTGCGGTGCTTTCCCATAATGAAATTCCGCAGAATATCAAAATCCAGTCATTAGGAGTGGTGAGCGTCAATGCTGGTTAAGACCTTTCAAGCAGCGAGTATGGCTGAGGCGCTCCGCATGGTTAAGGCCGAACTCGGCCCGGATGCCATGATTCTGTCAACCAAGAAGGAGAATACCGGCGGGATTCTGGGGTTTTTCAGCAAGTCGGTGTACCGCGTGACAGCCGCCATCGATCCGGTGCCGAGACAGGCCCCGCCACCTGCACCCGCGTATGGAACTCACCGCCCTCGGCCGGAGCGGGAACGGACGGCAAAAGAGGAGTTGGAAAGCTCCATGTTCGCGCCTTTGGCACGGGAACTCAAGGAACTTCGGGAAAAGGTTGACGCCTTGTCCCGGCGTGAAGACGACGCAAAGAAATCCGCAAGGGAGGAAAACAAGGAAGAAGCGCCGCCGCTTGGTTTCAACCTCAAGAATGTCCCCCGTGGTGATCTGGAGGAAATCAAGAAGCTCCTGCTCAACACTCTGGCCAAGAGCCAGGAAGGAGGCGCCAGGACGGTGCAGTGGCCCAATGTGTCGGAAACATCTCCGGTAGAGGCGCAATCCGGCCTGGAACTGCTGCCGGAGGATTCGCCGCTTGCCCAGGAGTTGATCCAGTCCGGCATTTCCACGGATCTGATCAGAAGGATTCTCGATACCCTCAGCACCTTGCCGGCCGAGGACGGCGGTCAGAACCTCAAAAGCCGCCTGGGGACGACGTTCTCAAAGCTGATCAAGTTTGCCGGCACGCTTAAGATGCGCAAAAATTCTCCCCGTATCATTGCCCTGGTGGGGCCGACCGGCGTCGGCAAGACAACCACCACCGCCAAGTTGGCCGCCATGTATGCCCTCAACCGCGGCAACAAGGTGGCGCTTATCACCATGGATATTTTTCGCGTCGGCGCGGTGGAGCAGCTCAAGACCTATTCCCGCATCATGGGGATTCCCCTGGAGGTTGCCTCCACCCCCAAAGAGCTGGAAAAGGCCGTGGAAAAACATTCCGCCTGTGACCTGATTTTTATCGACACGGCCGGCAGAAGCCACAAGGACAAAGAGAAGCTGGATGAGATGAAGAACTTTCTCGACAACAAGATTCCCATCGAGGTCTACCTGTGTCTTTCAGCCACGACCAAAGACCGTGAGCTTGAGGAAATTCTCCACCGATTCAAAATTTTTCAGGTCAGCAAGGTCGTCTTTACCAAGATCGACGAGAGTGAGAGCTTTGGAAACATGGTCAACCTATTGATGAAGGACAATCTTCAAATAGCCTATTTTACTACCGGACAGCGGGTGCCGGAGGATATTGAGGTGGCGACCTCCGCCAAGCTGGCCGACATGATTCTGCGGGAGGCGTCCGAATGAGCACGGTAACCGGAACAGGAGATCAGGCCGATACCTTGCGCCAGATGGCACGGCAGAATCGCATAAATGCGCCGTCAGACCCGTCCAAGCCGTTTGCGGCCGACGAAGACAACGATCGCGGTATTCGAGTCATCTCGGTGACAAGCGGCAAAGGCGGCGTAGGCAAGAGCAACGTGGTTTCCAACCTGGCCATGGCCCTGTCTGCCCAGGGCAAGCAGGTGCTCATTATTGATGCGGACCTGGGGCTGGGCAACCTGGACGTGCTCCTGGGGCTCTCTCCGATGTATAATCTGAACAATGTGTTCAACGGCGAGAAGAGTATCAGCGAGATTATTATCGAAGGCCCCGCCGGCATCAAGGTCATCCCGGCCGGGTCCGGCGTTCAGGAGGTGACCAGTCTCAGCCAGCACGACAGGCTCAGGCTATTGGACGAACTCGACATGCTGGAAGAGAAGTTTGACATCATGATCGTGGATACCGAGGCGGGTATATCCGAAAATGTAACCTATTTCACCGTGGCAGCCCAGGAGATCATTGTCGTGGTTTCCCCCGAACCGACCTCCATAACCGATGTGTATGCCCTGATCAAGCTGTTGGCAACGCGCTATTCCGAACATCACTTCAAGGTGTTGGTCAACATGGCCAAGGATAGCGAGGATGCTCTGGAGGTGTTCCGCAAGCTGGCTAACGTTGCCGGGCGCTTTCTCGACATCTCCCTGGATTATCTTGGATGCGTCGTCAAAGACGAAAAAGTGGTGGAGGCGGTCAAGCGGCAAAGGGCGGTGTACGATCTTTTCCCCGAATCCGAGGCGGCCACCTGTTTCACCACTCTGGCACGGAGGGTCATCGAAAACACGCACCAAACCAGGCTCAAGGGAAATATCCAGTTTTTCTTCCGACGGTTTCTCGATAACCCGGCAGGCGGCTAAGTCTTGGGCGCCGGCAAACTACACAGTACCTACGCCGGGTCTGAACCGGCGCTGCGTGATGCGCTGATCATGCAAAACATGACCATGGTCAAGTATCTGGTGGGGCGGATCGTCCCCCAACTTCCGTCGCATCTGGACCCGCAGGATTTGACGAGTGCGGCGGTAATTGGCCTGATAAATGCAGCCGACCGTTTCGACCCGGCACGAGGTGTGTTGTTCAAGACGTTTGCGGAACAGCATGTGCGTGGAGCCATCATTGACGAATTGCGGTCCTGCGATATTCTGAGCCGTTCCATGCGAGAGAAGTACAAACGCTTGGAGCGTGAAGTAACGATCCTCGAACACTCCCTGGGCAGGAACCCCGCCAGCGAAGAGGTGGCCGAGGCGCTATCAATGAGTCTCGACGAATATTTCGACCTGTTGGATGATGTGCATGTGCTCACGTTTATCAGCCTGGACGATAGCTGGGAAGATGAGGATGGCAACTCGTGTTGCCTGTCGGACGTGTTGAGCGAGCAGGAAGAAAAGAGCCCGCAACACCAGGTAATACGGATGCAACTGACCAAGGCGTTGGGGGAAGCCATTGAAGCGCTGCCGGATAAAGAGCGGCTGGCAGTAACGCTCTATCACCATGAGGGGATGAATCTCAAGGAAATAGGCGCAACCCTTGGTTTGACCGAATCGCGCATATCGCAGATCCTCAGCCAGGCAATGGTCCGGTTGCGGAGCAAGCTGAAGTTGTACAGAGATTAAAAAGAGAGGAACTGACATGAACAGTGGCATGTATTCTGCGCTTTCAGGTAATATTGCGGCCATGGATCGGTTGGATGTTATAAGCAACAACTTGGCCAACGTAAACACACCGGGCTTCAAAAAAGACAAGATGACCTTCGAGGGGCTGCTCTCCAGCGCCACTGCGTCGCCGGTGGTCCCCCAGGGCAAAACTGCCGACCCGATTATTCAAAAAGAAAATATTTACACCGATTTCAGTGCAGGGCCGGTCACGCAATCGGGCAACACCTTCGACTTGGCAATCGACGGCACCGGTTTTTTTACGGTGTCGACCCCTAACGGCATGGCCTATACGAGGCAAGGCAATTTCCATCTGACGGCTGATGGGACACTGGTGACAACCGACGGTTATCCGGTTATGGGGCAAGGGGGAGAGATCAAAATAACAGGCAGCAGGGTTGATGTTACTACAAAAGGAGAGATTACCGTTGACGGTACTGCGGCAGGCGTCATCAGCGTGGTGGACTTTCCTCAACCGTACAATCTGACAAAAACAGGCAGTGCACTTTTTGTGCAGACCGATCCCCAGCAAGCAGCCCCAACAGCGGCAACGGCGCAGGTTCGTCAGGGATTTCTGGAGGGGTCCAACGTGGATCCGATCAGCGAAATGGTGCAAATGATAGAAACAAACCGCTACTTTGAAGCGTGCCAGCGGGTAATACAGGGGTACGACAATATGGCCAACAAGGCAAGTAACGATCTGGGTAAATTATAACTACGTTGCATTACCCCGCTGCTTGAGGCGGGGTAGTTTATTGACTAGCTAATAGTGCTTACATAAATAATAAAGGAGAAAACTATGTTACGTGCACTTTGGACAGCCGCATCGGGTATGCAGAGCCAAGAAACGAATATAGACGTAGTTGCCAATAACCTCGCCAACGTCAATACAACGGGCTTTAAAAAAAGCCGGGCCGATTTCCAGGATCTCATGTACCAGAATCTAAGGACCTCCGGTTCGCCTTCAACAAATACCACCCAAGTGCCGACCGGCATCCAGATAGGCCTTGGTACACGACTTGCGGCGGTTTCGAAATTATTTACATCCGGTAATTTGACCCAGACCGGCAACAACTTGGATATAGCAGTCCAGGGCAACGGTTTCTTTCAGATTCAGATGCCTGATGGCACCACATCATATACACGGGCCGGCGCCTTCAAACAGGACAGCCAGGGGCGGATCGTCACCTCGGATGGTTATCCGATGCTTCCTGAGATTATAATACCGACCAATGCCACCAATATCAGCATCGGCAATGACGGCACCGTGGCGGTGTCCCTGCCGAGCCAGACCAATCCCACAACCGTGGGAAACATCCAATTGGCGTTATTTCCCAATCCGGCTGGGCTCTCGGCCCTGGGACAGAATTTGCTGAACCAGACGGAGTCCTCCGGCAACCCCACAACCGGAACTCCCGGTCAAAACGGAATTGGAACAACTTCCCAGGGCTTTCTGGAGATGAGCAATGTTGATTTGGCAACCGAGATGGTCAACATGATTGTCGGTCAACGGGCATATGAGATCAATTCCAAGGCGGTGCAGGCAGCCGATCAGATGCTGCAGACCGCAAATCAAATGAAGAGCTAACTTGTTGGATTATGAGGATTTCAACCATATGATTCAGCGCGTTGTCGCCATTGTGATTTGTTATCTTTTGTTGCAGCCGGCATTGACCATGGCCGGTCAGCAACCGCCGGGGATTTCTGCGGACGATGCCCGCATCACGGAAGCGGTGGCCGGGTATATTTCGCAAAAAACAGATCATCTTGGCCTTGAAATCCATATCAAACGCATGGTTATCGGCGGGCACCCCGTCCTTCCCACGGGTCCGCTCGATTTTGAGATTATTGCTCCGCAGCAATGGGAGGGGTGGGGGCACGCGAATCTTGCAGTCATCGCACGGCAAGGTGACCGAGTGGTTCTCAATAGCTCGGTGCAGGTGGAAGTGGAGGCGCTGTCAGATATGGTAGTAGCCTTGCATCAGCTTGATTACGGCACGGTCATTTCTGCAGCGGATGTCGCAGTACAGAAGCGGGATGTGGCCTCTGCGGGAGGGAAATTTGCCGGCGACACGAGTATGGTTGTGGGCAAGCGTATAAGGACGTCCATCAGGGCCAACTCCGTTATTCGGACGGATTTGCTGGAAAAGGTCCCCCTAATAAAATCAGGCCAGATGGTGACCATTGTTGCCGAAAATGAAGTTATGAAGATTACGGTTGCCGGTCGGGCCAAAAGTTCCGGTGCAGAGGGGGATATTATCATTGTGCAGAACCTGAGCTCACTCAAGGACATCCCGGCCGTGGTAGTTAACTCAACAACAGTGCGGGTAGAGTTTTAGACTCGTGAGGAAAAAGGACGTTGTATGAAACGGAGTTTATATCTTTTGCTGGCAATGGTCTGCGCCGCATGTTCGGTACAGAAGTCCGAGATCAAGACGCCCAGATTCGATGAACAGATGACTCGGAAACCGGCAGATTATTCCAACGGTTCCATATGGCAGGCATCATCCAGGAGTATGACCGAGGATTTTAAAGCCTTTCAGCGTGGCGATATCATCACTATCATCATCTCAGAAACATCCAGCGCATCCAAACAGGCCAACACCAACACGGAACGTACTTCGACGGTCAGTGCGGGCATACCCAATCTCCTGGGGCTTGAAAAGTTCGGCATGATCAAGAATAACATGGATTTAAGTAATTTGATCAATGCCACTGGCGATTCCAAATTTGCCGGCACCGGTTCCACCTCCCGACAGGACAACTTGACGGCAACCATCTCGGCAAAAGTGCTCGATGTGCTGGCAAACGGCAATCTTCAGATTGAAGGACGCCGCAATGTCAAGGTAAACGACGAAGACCAGGAAATTGTTCTGACCGGTACGGTGCGACCCGTTGACATAAGCCCAAACAATACCGTTAATTCAATTTTCGTGGCTGACGCCAAGATAAGCTATTCAGGGCGGGGAGTTCTCACTGACCGGCAAAGCCCCGGATGGTTAATGAATATTCTTGACAAGATATGGCCGTTCTAAGGCACGCAGTTTAAAGGTGATTTGTATGAGAAGAACAGTTATTTTTATAACTCTGATACTGCTTCTGGCTTCCAATGCCCATGCTGTCAGGATCAAGGATATTGCTTCCTTCGATGGAGTGCGCGAGAATCAGTTGATAGGTTACGGCTTGGTTGTAGGCCTTCGCGGCAGCGGCGACAGCAGCCAGGTACTGATTCAAATCCAGTCTGTCGTAAACGTACTGGAACGTATGGGCATCTCGACCAATGCCAGCTCGATCCAGTTGAAGAATATAGCTGCTGTTATGGTCACGGCAACATTGCCACCGTTCACCAATCAGGGAAACAAGCTGGATGTCCTGGTCTCTTCCATGGGAGATGCCACGAGCATTGCCGGAGGGACCCTGATAATGACACCGCTTCGAGGTGGGGACAATCAGGTGTATGCCGTAGCTCAGGGATCGGTGCTGACAAACTCGTTTGCCTTTGGCGGACAGGCGGCCAGCGTCCAGAAGAATCATCCCACTGCCGGCACTATTCCCAATGGCGCACTTGTGGAACGTGAACTTCCCAATGTGCTGGCAGGTAAGACCAAATTGCGGCTTAATCTGAATAAAGCGGACTTTACTACGGCATCCCGTATTGAGACGGCGATTAATGACAAGTTCGGCTCACCGATTGCGACGACTGTCGATCCTGGTTCGGTAATTCTTAAAATTCCTGAAAGTTACGCCAACCGTACGGTCGATTTCGTAGCTGCATTGGAGACCCTTGAAGTAAGACCGGACAATTCAGCCAAGGTGGTGCTCAACGAACGTACCGGAACCATCGTCATGGGAGAAAATGTCAGAATTTCCACCGTAGCGGTATCCCACGGCAACCTGTCCATTGTCGTTAAGGAGACACCCCAGGTGTCCCAGCCGACGGCGCTCAGCTCGGGCGGCCAGACGGTGACCGTACCCAGAACTGATGTGAAGGTTACCGAAGAGTCGCGCCGCCTTATGGTGATGCCGGAAGGGGCCAGTATTGGCGATGTGGTGCGGGCTTTAAACTTCTTGGGGGTGACCCCGCGCGATCTCATTGGTATTTTCCAAGCTATCAAGGCTTCGGGAGCTCTTCAGGCGGATCTTTCAATTATTTAACGGAGAAGACTCAAAAAGTCTCCAGATGTGGCGATAAGAGAATAAAGCTATGGACACGAGTATATCCCAAATTGCGAACAGTTCCGATGCCGCTTCCGTGGAAAAGGCGCGTCAACTGCTGCGCCAGGCGGATGGCGTTTCAGGGAAGGTGAGCACGCAACAACGTGCTCAGGCCCATAAAATAGCACAGGATTTTGAAGCCCTTTTTTTGGGAATGATGATGAAATCCATGCGCGCGACGGTAGGCCAGGATGCTCTGACCGGCGGCGGCCATGGCGAAGAAGTTTTCCGCTCCCTTTTGGACCAGGAATATGCCGCTGTTGCGGCTAAGCGAGGTGTGGGGCTGGCGCCGCTTATCGAAAAGGAAATTGTTCGACAGGAGGAAAGCCGGAACAACCTCAAGAAGTTGGACACAACGGAATAAATTCCGTTGCAGTGAGGAAAAGATAGAGTGAATACAGCATTGTTGGAAATACTATCGGTCCAGCTTCGCCTGCTCGAGGAGTTATACCGAACCCTTGAACGGGAGACGCAAGAACTCGGGGAAATACGTCTGGAAGCCATGGCCGGGACCAACCTGGAAAAAGAGAAACTTATAGGACAAATCGAGACAAATACCGAAGTGCTTCGCCAGGCCATTGCCACGGCAGGGGTTGACTTGGGGCTTGCTCCGGGAACCACGCTGGCTGATGTTGCCGCCACCTCCCGGCAGAAAAACATTGCAAAATCATACCAGGAACTCCTCGCGGCAGTGAAAAGAGTTCAGAGGCGTGCTACCGTGAATCATGAGATTGCGGTAAATTTCAAGGCAACTACAGGTTCTTCACTGAATTTTCTGGCCCGTCTTATCAACCAATCCAGCATGTACGGGGCCTCGGGTGGTTACCTGCAGGGGGCGTCAGGTGCGGTCATGATCAACAGGAAGGCTTGATAGTATTCCCGGTTGATATGCAAGAGTGTCAATATGTAATTCCAATTCCAAATCAAAGCGGCATCTTTGTCGGCTCGTCTTCGGCTCCTCAACGTACTGCCTGTACGTCTTCGCTGCCTTGAAGTCATCTTTGATTTGAAACCGGAATAAGGGGACCTGATGCCATGGATACGAAAACACTTGAAGAAAAACTATGCAGCCAGCTTCAGTCGTATGAAAGGCTTTACCGACTTCTTGGAGAAGAGACCGATGCGCTTGTTACCATGAATCTTGAGGATATGGAAAATATGACTCGGCAAAAAAATGAGCTTTCAGAGAACATCCAAGCAGCTGACACCTCACTCCGCCGGATTATTTCCTCACTGGCCTCAGAGCGGGGATTCGCACCGGACGCGGCTCTTGGGGCGATTGCCGCTTCAATGGGAAAGCAAAAGATTTTTCAATTGTGTCAAAAACTTACCGAAACATGGCAGCGCATCCAGGAGGTTTCCGCCATAAATTGCACTATTTCTAAACAATTTATGAAAACAGCAGTTTTGGCGAGCGACCTTATGGACAATCTGATCAATGGCACACACGTGTATGGGGCATCCGGGGGTTATGTGTGGAGCACGCCCAAATCAAATATGATCAATAAGGAGGCATAAGCATGGGCATGAGCCTTAATTCTGCGTTACAGATAGCAGCTAGCGGTGTCAACGCGTATCAGGCCGCCATTAGCGTAACCAGTGAAAATATCTCTAATGTCAACACGCCCGGGTATACCACCCAGACGGCGGAACTTGAAACTGCCGTCCAGTCGGCCACTTCAGGAGGTCTATCCGCGGGGAGCGGCGTAAGCGTCACCTCCGTACAGCGCTCTTATGATGCTTACCTGCAAACACAGATTGACAACACCCAGACCACCCAAGGGTATGATACCGCCACTTCCACAACGCTCCAGGAGATTCAACCCTCCTTCAATGAGGATAATACCGACGGTATTGGGACTGCTATAAGTAATTTTTTTAATGCGTGGCAGAACGTGGCCGACGACCCGACGAGCACCGCGAACCGGCAGTCGGTGCTGACAGATGCCCAGACCCTTGCGGAGAACTTCAATTCCGTCAGCAAAACCCTTACGAGCGATATTACATCCCTTAATACGTCACTGAGCACTATGACCAGCAGCATCAATCAAAGCTTGACGAATATTGCCCAGCTCAACAGCCAGATCAAGGTAGTAACTGAAGCCGGCGGCAATGCAAATACCCTCGAAGACCAGCAAGATGCGGATATACAGAATCTTTCTCAGCAGATTGGGATTACCAGCACACAAAACAGCGACGGCACCACGGATATCACCTTTGCCGATACCGGCGCCAGTCTGGTCAGCGGATCGCAAGCTGGATCGTTTTCGTTGACAACTGATGCAACGACCGGACTTAATGATGTTAATTTGACTCCGGCCGGAAGCGCGGCCTCCAGCGTGGTTTCGCCTGTTTCGGGTCAGCTTGGCGCAACGATGACTCTGATGAATACCACTATTCCCGGCTATCAGAGTCAGCTCAATTCTCTGGCAACAACCATTGCAACCGCGGTTAATACTCAGCAGGGAGCCGGCTATGACCTGAATGGCGACTCGGGGACCGCCCTGTTCAGTGCAACAACGAGTGCTGCAACGATAACCGTGAATTCGGCAATTACCACCAGCCAGATCGCCGCGGCGTCAACAAGCAGTTCCGGCGACGGCAACAACGCACTGGCGATCTCGGATCTTGCCAATGATACCACGCAAATGAGCGGTCAAACGTTCAGCGGCTATTACAATAGCCTGGTTACCAAAGTCGGCCAGGATGTCCAGACCAGTGAAAGTGCCGTTACCAAGGACACGGCTTACAGCAATCAATTGAGTACGCTTCAACAATCAAACTCAGGAGTTTCCCTGGATCAAGAGTTGATCAATCTCACCACATACCAGCAGTCGTATGGAGCATCGGCCAAGGTAATTGTTGCGGTAAACAATATGATGACGACGCTCTTGGATATGATTGCAGCGGCTTAGTGCAGGAGTAATCAATTTTAGTGCATAGGCATCGTGATAACAACAATTCAGCCAAGTGGGGGTTTAGATGAGAATTACTTCAAATATTACGGCCAATAACGCCATCTACAATTTGCAGAATCAGCAGACAGCCCTGAACAATCTGACCGAAGTGGTCACATCGGGGCAAAATGTCAATCAACCGAGTGACAACCCCGGGGCTATGAATACTTTGTTGAGCGCCACCGACTCGATTAATTCCTTGAATCAGTATTCTACCAATATCACACAAGGCACAACATTACTCACTACTACTAGTAATGCACTGTCCGGAATTTCCAGTGTCATTTCACAGGCAGAGGAATTGGCCGGCTCTGTTTCCAGTGGAACCAGTAGCACCACAAGTCAGACAAGTGTAGTAGAACAGTTGACGTCCCTTAAACAGCAACTGATTGATTATGGTAATACCCAGTCGGGGGACACCTATGTGCTCGGAGGGACTGACACTTCAACAGCTCCGTTCAGTTCGTCGAGCGATACGTATAGCGGGAACAGCAGCCAATCTGAAATAGAAATAGCCCCAAATGTCACTCAGAGCACGAGTGTCAACGGTGGCAGCGTTTTGTTGGGGACGGGGTCGTATGGTTCGACGAATATACTGCAAACGCTTGATAATTTGATTTCCGCGGTGGGCTCCAATAATGTGACCGATATACAGCAGGGTGCGAGCGACCTTGAGGCTGCCGCGACCCAGGTCAACAATGCTCAGGTCGATGTCAGCTCACGATTGACGACACTCAGCAATATGTCTACGATGAATACCAACAACCTGAACACACTTCAGAGTGTGATCAGCAATATCCAGACGGTGAACTCAACTACGCTGGGAGTTGAATTGCAGCAGCAGGAGACCGCCTTTAGCGCAGCACTTTCCGCAACTGAAAAGGTGTCCCAACTGTCGCTTCTTAATTATATGTGACGTACGCTGCATCGTGATTTGACGACGGTAGGCCTGAATTGGTTTTTGTCGCTAATTCAGGCCTTTTCTGATCTGATACAGCCCCTCCAGATTCAACCCGTTCTTCTCGTAGTATTCCCGCTCCAACTCTTCCACGTAGAAACGGTCAAGACCGGAGTTCTCCAGGAAATCCTCCCGCAGACCCACGTTGCGCTCGGATATGATCTGGGGCAGCAGGGAGTGGAGATACATGGCCTCCCTCTTGATGGTAAAGATGGTTTCATGGAAGAGGTGGTGGGGGATATCGGCCTTGATGAGTTTCTTGTTTTTCAACTCCTCGACCACCTCGCGGCGCAAAGCTTCCTGGTCGGCTCTGGTGTTGAACTTGGAGTAGAAGTTGCGGATCCGGTCGCGTACATGCTCCAGTAGAACCCATGAGATCCGTTCTTCCTGGTCAATCTTCTGCAGTTGCCGGTGCAAATCCTCAATGCTGCCGGTACGCTTTTCAATGCTGGCGAGCCCTTCCAGCAGGGCGCTAACCTTGCGTCTCCCGAATCGTCCCAGGTAGGCGTTCTGGAAAAGTTCGCGGATAAACAACTGCTCGAAGCAGCCATCCTTGAGATTGTCAAAGGCGGCCTTGTGTTCCAGGAGTCCCTGAAGCATCTCCTCGCTGACCCGCACGTTTTCCATGAAGGCCAGTTGGCTGATAAGGTTTGAGACGCTGTCGAAACGGTCCAGGTAGGTGATGACGTAGGAGAAACCGTCCATCAGCCCCGGATCGGCACCGTCGCGGATCTTTTCGTCGCACGCCCTGCTGGCATCCAGCATAAGCTGGTCAAAGGAGTGGTCGCGGTTTTCCACGGCCTTTTTCTTGGCCATGATCAAGTTGAGCATGTCGTCGCGGTTGATTTGGCTTTCGATCTGCATCTCCCTGAGGAAGATCCCTTCCAGTATCTCACGGGTTACGGCGATGTAATCCCGTTCTTCGTGCAGGACCAGGTTACGCCCTTTCTTGAGCATTTCGTCCAAGGTGTAGAACAGGGCGCCGGGGATTTTGTTACGCACCGACAGTGTTTTGAGCCGGGTCAGCCGGGCATTGTCCAGAGGGCTGATCTCTCCCTTGCTGTTGCAGGCCAGAAGGATGTTGCGGTATTCGTCCACGATGCGCTTGTTGGACGGATGGCGGTACATGGCGTCGATGCGCATGCGTTCCTGCTGGTAGCGGTCGATCCGGTAGGTCGCCGCAATGTCGATCAGCCGGGCGAAATCGTCGTCGGCAATCTTCTTTTTGCGGTAGTAGAGGTTTTTGAAAAGGTCGCGATATTCGCGGTGGTGGCGGTTGATCAGCTTGATGATGAAGAGCTGGGCCGAATCATCCTTGAGCAGTGGAAATATGTTGGAGATGAGGGTGTCGTCCCGTTCGTCGCCCACGGCTTCGGAGCGCTTGATGATCTTGCCGAGGCTTTTAACCAACTCCTCCTGCTGGTATTTCAGTTTGCGGGAAAGCTGGTTGGAATGGACGAAAAAGTAGTAGTTGCAGACGGCGTTTCCTTCGAAAAATATATTTTCGAAACTTTCTTCCCCATGGGCGCGTTCGCTGAAACGGATTGAGCCCTTGTTGTCGGAACGCGCGCCGTACATGACCAGGCGATTAATGATGTCGGGTTTGGCAAGGTCGGAGGATGGTTGATCGACGCCGAACATGTATTCGCAAAAATAGCCGCCGTTGCCCTGGTAGCTGACCCCTTGGGGGGTAATGATGAACTCGTTGCCCGGCGAAAAGATGCGAAGGTGCTCCTCCTCCTGGACGATGTTGAAGAAATAACGCTGATAGGCCTCATTGCCGACCACCATGACGAAATATTCGACATGACCGCCGACCTGCCCATGAAGTCGTATGTCCTTGTACATAGTCTCCCTCTCCAATCACGATTATTCCAATTCCAAATCAAGGCGCTATCTTTGTTGGCTCGTCTTCGGCTCCTCAACGTACTACCTAGTACGCCCTCGTCGCCTCAATCCTCGCCGCCTTGATGTCATCTTTGATTTGAAACCGGAATTACATTACATCAAACACCATGCCGTCGTAGGCGAATTCGAAACCGGGCGGCAACTTGGCCTGCTCGCTGTGGGACACCTCGTGGGTCAGGTGAGTGAGCACGACGCGGGCCGGCTTGATCGTTTCCACCGCGGCGATGGCCGCTTCGATGTTGAAGTGGAACGGATGAGGAGTCCAGCGCAGCCCGTCGATAACCAGCACTTCGAGCCCTTTAAGAAGTTGCAGGGAGCTGCCGGGAAGGGCGCTGCAATCCGTCAGATAGGCAAATTCTCCGATGCGGAAGCCGAGAGCGGTACCCTTGCCATGTTCCAGAGGAACCGGGGTGACCGTCAGACCGAACAGCTCGAATGGGCCGGAGATCGCATGCGGCGACAGAAGCGGCGTATAACCTGAGCCGTTGAACTCGAAAAAGATATATCTGAACCCTGCCAGCAACGTCTCGAAGGTTGCCGGTGATGCGTAGCACGGGATGACTTCTTTATGCAGAAAATGGAAGCCGCGCAGGTCATCGATACCATTGACATGATCGGCATGGGGGTGGGTGAAGAGGACGGCGTCAACCCTGTCCAGGCCTTCGCGCAGGGCTTGCTGCCGCAGATCGGTGGAGGTATCCACCAGGATGTTCCGATCCCCGTGCCGGATCAGCAGGGAAGCCCGCGTTCTCCTGTCCTTTGGGTTGTCCGAACTGCATACCCGGCATCTGCATCCCACCATGGGAATCCCGGTTGATGTCCCGCTCCCCAGGATGGTTACCTTCATTCAACGTCCTTTCCGTAACGTGCGCGAAAAATAACAGAAATTTCCGATGCAGGCAAGGCGGATTTCTTGAAAACCGGCCAATGCCGTTGACTTTTGCGTGATCTGCCGATATCTGCCCGGCACACTAAGTTTTTGCGAGAGGGATCAACAGCAGTGGAGTTCTGGTCAGGGTGCAGATCCTGTGAGTCACGCTTCCCGCCCAGAATGCCTTCATGCCTGTTTTCCCGTGGGTGGCGAGAACGATGAGATCGATCCCGGCGTGGCCGGCGGCCTTTGCGATGGTCTTTGCCGGGTCTCCCCGCAATACGTGCGCGCTTGCCGCAAAGCCCTCTCCCCGAAGGGATTCGAGCTGTTTCCGGAAAGTCTCCCGGGCGTCCTGGGAAGCCATTTCGAGAATTCTGGACGCCGTGGCGGGGAGCAATCTGCTGGAAACCTTTGCAGCACCCGACAGGGAGGCAAAGCGGGGAACAACCATCACGAGGTGGAGGGCCGCACCGCAGGCCCGGGCAATTTCCTTCGATACCGGCAGGGCCTGTGCATGGTCGGGATCGCCGTCCAGAGGTACCAGGATGTTGTTGCAGAGAAAAGGCGGCGCCCCCCCCTGTTCGTCGGGGCGGGTGATGAGGACCGGGCGTGAGCCCAAGGCAATAACCTTTTGGGCGATGCTTCCCAGAAACAGATGCAGCGCCTGTCCGCGGCCGTGGGAGCACATGATGACCAGATCATGCTTCAATTCGTCCGCGTGCGCGACGATGCTGCCGGCAACATTGTCCGCTTCCGCGGCGTGCACGTGGCGGTCAACCGCGATGTCGGGCGAAAATGCCTGCCGTGAGAGGCGTTCCAGATAGGCTGCCGCATCTTCCGCGTTTCCCAGGTGGGGCTGGCCGTGGACCTCGCTGGGGGCGTTTCGTTCCACCACATGGAAGAGCGTCACCCGCGCCCCGAGCCTGCGTGCAAGAAAAGCGGCGGCCGGCAGGGCCGCCTCGGCCAGGAGCGAACCGTCTAAAGGGACGAGGATATGCTTGAACATGGGATCACCCCGTTACCAGTGTCGTGTACGTAAGGTAGGCATTGAGCGCCAGGATGATCACTGCGATCATACCGGCCAAGGCCGTTGTGAGGCGTCTGTTGGCCAACTCGCCCATGAGGTCGGGACGGCGGGTGAACATGACCAGCGGAATGATCGCGAACGGGAGCCCGAAGCTGAGCACCACCTGGCTGACAACCAGGGTGCGGGTCGGGTCCAGGCCTACGCCGATAACAACCAGTGAAGGAGCCATGGTCACCAGGCGTCGTACCCATATCGGAATATGCCGCTGCATGAAACCTTGCATGATCACCTGCCCTGCGCTTGTTCCCACGGTCGATGACGATAGCCCCGAAAGCAGCAGGGAAAAGCCGAAGATCCATTTGGCCGATGAACCGAGGAGCGGCTCCAGGGTCCGGTAGGCCTCCTCGATGGTGCCGACCGCGGCGTGTCCCGTGGTGTGGAAGGTGGCTGCCGCCATGATCAGCATGGCGGCATTGACAAAACTTGCGATCCCCATGGCAATGACCACATCCGCGATCTCAAAGCGATACAGGCTCTGCAGCCGTTTTTTGTCCCGGACGACGATGCGCCCCTGGGTTAGGGCGGAATGAAGAAAAATGGCGTGGGGCATGACGGTGGCCCCAAGGATCCCCGAGGCCAGTAAAACGCTTTCGGCACCTGAAAAGCGCGGTACAAAGGCGTGATAGGCGACCAACCCCCAATCGGGCTTGACGATGATGGTTTCCAGCAGGTAGCAGAGGGCGATCATCCCGACCATGGATGAAATAACCGCCTCCAAAGGCCGGAATCCGTAACGTTCCAGGCCGAGTATCAGCATGGTTGCCAGGGCAGTGAGCAGGGCGCCCGCAAATAGCGGCACGCCCATGAGAAGTTGAAAACCCAGGGCCGCACCGATGAATTCGGCCAGGTCCGTTGCCATGGCCACGATCTCCATCAAGAGCCACATGGCGATGACCACCGGCCGGGGGAAGTGGGCCCGGCACTGTTCCGCCAGGTTCATGCCCGTGGCGATGCCGAGCTTGGCCGAAAGGGTCTGGATGAGCATTGCCATGAGGTTGCTGGCCACGATTACCCAGAGCAGCAGGTAGCCGAATTGGGCGCCCCCCTGGATATTGGTCGCAAAGTTGCCCGGGTCCACGTAGGCCACGCTGGCGATAAAGGCCGGTCCCAGGAACGGCATCAGGCGTGTCAGTCGATTTGGGCGATCTTGGCCGTCCAGGACGTCCAAGGCGCTTTGGACTGTCTTGGAATTTTGGGAATTCCGGCCAGCGGGTGAGGTTTCGTTTTCCATAATGGGTGCCGTCTCCCCGCGATCAGGGACTCGATACGTCGCAGTTTGCCGCCGGATTGCGGAATGTGCGGGCCGCATCGGCAGTATAGAGCGCCAGGCCTCTCCGGATCAAGATGAATGTCGGCTTAGGGCCTGCCAGGAAATAACTGTTACATCTTGCATCTCATCTTCGTGCCATCTTTGACCGGTCTTCAATCGTCAAATCCTCGGCGTAGCCCTGCTACGCCTGCGGTTTGCCTCAATCAGGCCGGTCAAATCTGAC